>Ga0070729_10004961_pt1 | contig 14081 bp, 9 predicted proteins | sample tdDd472_FD_66725 | JGI IMG/M metagenome (GOLD analysis project Ga0070729, IMG submission 66725) | Marine sediment microbial communities from the Atlantic coast under amendment with organic carbon and nitrate - tdDd47.2 | ecosystem: Environmental > Aquatic > Marine > Coastal > Sediment | place...
GCGTCCGCCGGCACATGGACCCTGGAAGTACGCGCGCCCGGGTTCTACCCCTTCGAGCAGAAGGACTTCGTCGTCGATGACAAGAGCGCCCAACGCCCGCTGCACCTGACGCTTTCCCGGCGCGTCACGATCGACGGTCGGTTGCGCGGCATCCCCAACATGGACGGTTTCAAAGTTCGTTTCGTGAACGCGGCCGGTCGGATGTCGGAGCAGGTGCGCATCGGGCAGGACGGGCGATTTTCGACCAGCGATCTCGGCCCGGGACACTGGCTCCCGCTGATCGGGAAAGGCCCGTGGAGCGTGTACCTTCCGCGCGACGGCGGGCGGTTCCGGATTGCGGAAGGTGTTCCGAAGCTCACCATCGACTGGGAGCTGACCGAGGCGTGCGCGGTGACGTTCATGCGCGATGACGAGACGCCGCGGGACGCGCCGATTTCGATCCGCATCGCGGACATGGAGGGCAAATTGATCTACGAGGTCAGCAACGGCCCGCTGCTCCGATCCATTCCGTTGCTGCCCGGCAACTACCGCGTCGACTGGTCGGACGAATTCGGCAAAGGATCGACCACACTGATGTGCAAAGCCGGAAGCGGACTTCTGCTCACGCTGCGTTAGCCTTCGTGCGAAAAGGTATCGCGCTTCCTTTGAAACGCTGACGCTACCGGCACGTTCCGGATCAGCGGGCTCGAACCGGGCAACTATCGCATCGTCGTTGGGGCCAACAACGAGACGATCCGCAACAATACGATTCGCCCCACTTGGATACGCGCGGTCAAGGCGGTGGCCGCCGGCGCGCCCGCGTTGGTGATTCGGCTCGACGACTGGTCCGATCGCCTCAAGTAGAGCCCGCGGCCGATCCGCCCGTACCATGTCGGCGTGCGGAGAGTGGCGATGATCGGCAGCGGCGGTGCGGGCAAGTCCACCCTCGCGCGTGAGTTGGGCGAACGCACCGGACTGCCCGTCGTGCATCTCGACCGCCACTTCTGGAGCGCCGGTTGGATCGAGCCGCAGCCAGATGCTTGGGAACGTCAGGTGCATGCACTGTCCGCTGGGGAGCGTTGGATCAGCGACGGCAACTACGGTCGCACGATGGAGATCCGACTCGCCCGCGCGGACACCATTGTCTTTTTGGATTTCCCGCGCTGGCGCTGCATCCCGCGCGTGTACCGACGCTGGTGGCGCCACCGCAAGAGCAACCGTCCCGACATCGCCGAGGGCTGCCCGGACCGCGTTTCGAGCGAGTTTCTCGTCTGGCTGTGGCGGTTCCCGCGAGACACGCGACCGGGCATTCTCGAACGCATCGAGCGCTACCGCAACGGACGAGCGATCGTGGTCCTTCGCAGTCCCCGTGAAGTACGTCGGTTTTTGGAATCGGCCTCACGCTAGCCCGACACCGGGATCCTCGCACCGCATCTCCTCGAGATGCTCGGCGTCGGGGTGTCGCGGATGGGGATGGCGCTGCGGGAAGCGGCCTGCCCTACCCCGAGGCATCCAGAATTGCGCGGTACATGGGCACGTTCTCGACCATCGAGTCGCCGAACTCGGTCGGAGCGTGGTCGCGCAGGTGATCGAGATCGGCGCGCGCTCGTGCGAGCCAGCTCGGGTCCTGGGTGGCCTCATAGAGCGCCCAGCACCCCTCGAGCCGCTCCAACAGGGATGCGTCGTCGGGGCCGACCTCGTCCGCGGCGTGCTCGAGCGTGCCGAGAACAAGCGTACCCGTCAGTCGTGCGCGGATCGCGTGCGCAAGCCAGAGTTTGTCGCGCTGCTTGAGCTCCGTGGCCTGTTCGATGGCTTCGTCCAACATCGCCAGGGCCTCGTCGTCGTCGGACACCTGCGCGAGCGTGATCAGTGCCTCGGGAAGGCCGGCTGCGTAACCCAGCTTCCGTCTTGACTCGAGCGTAGCTCGCATGAACTCGACGGCGCGCACGCGATCGCCTAGCCGATCATGGGCCTTGCCCAGGTTGATCAGGCCATACGACGTGACGCGCGGCGTACCGGTTTCCGTGGACAGGTCGACGCCGCGCTCGAGCCAATCGCGCGCGATGCCGAAGTTGCCCAGCACAATGTGCGCCCAGCCGACGTTGACCATCACGATCGCCTCCGACACTCGATTGCCGATCTTGCGGCACATGGACATGCCCTCTTCGAACAGCGCCAGCGCCTTGGCGGTGAACCCGCTGTCGAGTTCCGTCGCACCGAGATTGGAGCTGAGCCGGGCCTGCGCCCAGTCGACCCTATGTCGGCGCGCCAGCGCCAGCGCGACCCGCTCCGTCTCGAGGCCCCGATCCCTCTGCCCGGTCAACGCAAGGGTGCGACCGACATTGCCCAGATCGACGACTCTCTGCTCGGGATCCACCTGCTCGTCTCCCAAGGTGAGGTTCTCTTCGAACAGCGCCAGCGCCTCGTCGGCCCGCCCGAGCCAGATCATGGTGTTCGCGGCGGTCGTGTTGGCACTCACCACGTACTGGATCGAACCGGCGTCGTGTGCGATCTGCTTCGCCTGCAGTGCGGTGGCCAACGCTGCTTCGTACTCGCCCCGCCGGCCCAGGCGAATCGCCCGCGATCGAGTCGCCCGAGCAATCAGCACCGCATCGCCGAGTTCCTGTGCGAGGTCGTATGCCTCCCGCGCCAGCTCCTCGTTCTTCTCGAGATTCCCCGTGCGCTCAAACCAGCTCGACGCGAACTGCAGAAGGTCAACACGGTCGGCACCGGTAAGCAGGCCATCGCAGGCCAGCACCTTCTCGGCGAGTGCTGCGGCCGATCCGAACAGATGGCCCGTCTTCAGGTCCTCAATCGCGTCCGCGAGATAGGGCGCCGCCCGCCTGGGCGCCCCGCCGCACAGGAAGTGCTCGCAAATCTGGAAAGCCTGCGTGGGCGGCATGTCCTCCAGCGCCCTGCCGATCGCAACGTGGTACTGCTCGCGAAGCTGTACGAACATCCGCTCGTACAGCGCCTCCTGAATCTGGTGGTGATCGAACACGTAACGACGTCCCGACGCGCGAATGATGCGCTGCGACAGCTCGATGTGCGCAAAGCGCTTGAGGGCGGGGAGCAGCGGGATACCGGCCGCCTTCGCGACCAGAGCCGGGTCGAACTCGTAGCCGACGCATGCCGCTACGTCGAGCAGGGAGCGGTCGTCGTCATCGAGCGATCCGAGTCGTACCTCGATCAAGTCCACGAGTGACGATGGCACCGAGATGTCGTTGAGCATCTGCGTCGTGGACCAGCGCCCGTCGGTCTGCGTGAGGGTGCCGCGCTGCCGCATGTCCTGCAGGATCTCGAACACGAAGAACGGGTTTCCGTCGCTCTTCGCCGCGATCTGAAAACCGATCTGGCGTGCAAGCGCTTCGGACTGGAACGCCTCGGCGAGCAGGCGGGTGAGGTCGCGCGCACCCAACCTCTGGAGTTCGAGACGCGTGACATGCGCGGGTCGCTCCAGGTCCGTCGCCCACTTGCCGAGGGCTTTGGGACGCGTGGTCCCGATCAGCACGACGCGATGGGCAGGAATCGAGAGCGACAGCGCGAGGAACAGGGCGCGTCCTTCGTCCGGCGCAAAGTGCAAGTCGTCGATCAGAACTACTGTCGGTCGGTCCGCGGCGAGCGAGTGGGTCGCCTTCACGAACACGGTCTGCAGGGCGGACTTGTCGAGTGGCGCGCATCCTTCGGGCGGCGCCTCCCCGCGCAGCAACGCCGAGAAGGCCGGAACGAGTCCCGGCGTGGTGGGCAGATGCTGGGCGAGCGATTCGTCGAGGGCCTCGACGCCAAAGTGCTCGCGGTACGCCTGCGAGAACGCGCCCGATGCCGTCGCCGCGCCGCCGGGCGGATACGACCCGTACAAAAACGCGACGTCCTCCCCCTCGGTCTCGAGGCGCGCCACAAACTCGTCCACCAACCGACTCTTGCCGATGCCCGCCTCTCCCTCGATGAGGATGACGCGGCCGGTTCCGGCCTTCGCGCTGTCGTACGCGGAGCGCAGCACGGCGATGTCCTCGTCGCGGCCAAACAACGGCGTCTCACGAGGAATGCGGATGCGGCGGAGCGGGCGACGGGTCGCGCTGCGGAGCGCGGGCGCGCGCTTGCGCCACCACGTCGAGTCTTCGGCCTCCCGCACGACACGCGCAAGTTCCACCGCGGAGGGGAGGCGTTCCTCGGCGGTGCGCGCCATCAGACAGGCAACGAGTTCCTCGAAGAACGCGGACAGCTGTGGATTGACGCGGCCGGCCGGTCGGACTTCGGCGAGGTGCGGGGGCGTGAATCCGTCCGAGTCGCTTCGCCGGAACGGGTGGCGTCCGGTGCCCAGTTCGTAGAGCATCACGCCGACGGAGAAAATGTCGGTGCGGGCGTCGGGCTTGGACTGGAGTTCCCACTGCTCGGGCGCGGCGTACATCACCGACCCGAGAAACTGGCCGGTCTGCGAGAGCCGCATCGCTTCGTCTGCGAGAAGGGCGACGCCGAGGTCCATCACCTTGACGACGTGGTCCGGCGTGATGAGCACGTTCTCCGGCTTGAGGTCGCGGTGGATGGCGCCCGCGGCGTGGATGGCCTCGAGTCCGTCCGCGATGCTGGCCGAGATGTGGCGGCAGAGTTCTTCGGGGACCTGGCCAAGTTCGACAAGCAATTGCCGCAGCGTTTGGCCCTCGACATAGTCCATGACGAGGTAATGCACCGTATCGCCGTCGAGGTCGGCCACATCCACGTCGCGCGTGCGCACGACATTCTCGTGATTCACGCGGCGGCCGAGATCAGCCTCGCGCATAAAGCGCTTGAACGTGGTCGGTGCGGCGAGCAGATGGCGATGCAGGATTTTGATCGCAACCACGCCGTCCGGCGCCTCGGCGCGATAGACGGTCCCCATGCCGCCCGTGCCCAGCTCTTCGCCAAGTAGGTACGGTCCGATCTGCTTTCCCCGCATTGAGGCTGGAGGATAGCGGAATCGAGCTGGAGGGGCGCGGGGAACCCCAGCGTGCGAAACACGACCTAGATGGACTCCTCGAGCGCATCGGGATCGATTCCGCGTGCTCGCAACTTGGCAATCATCGCATCGCTGAGCTCACCCTTGTACGCGTTCTTCAGCTGAAGGTACGCCTTTCTCAGATGACGATGCTGGTGCACAACACGGTGAGCGAGCGCGGCGTCGATCAGGGCACGTGACTCGTCGGAGTCGTCGGGATAACGGCTCGCGATCGCCTCCAGAATTGCGCAGACGCGTTCGCTCTCTTGGTTCCAGTCGATGTCGGAGGAGTCGTTCGCGTCGCTCATTCCCGGCCCATCATAGGGTCACGTGCAGCCGGGACGACGATGATGTCTGCACCGCCGTCCGCCGCGCGAGTGTAGACTTCCCGGCCGCAATGCCGTTCACCGAGTCGAATCCCGGACCTTGGCTGCGCGGTATGGAAGCGCTGCACGAAGAGCGCGACCTCGCCGCCATTGAGCGTATCGAGGGCACACTGCCCGCCGACCTGCGCGGCACGCTCTATCGGATCGGACCCGGCAAACACGATGTGGGCGGCCATCGCTTCGACCACTGGTTCGACGGCGATGGCATGATCGTCGCCTACCGTTTCGACGGAGAGCGCGTCACCTTTCGCAACCGGTACGTGCGCACGCCGTGGTATGACGACGAACAGCGTGCGGGACGCCCGCTCTATCCCAACTTCGGGACACGCGGTCCGGGCGGCTACTTTCGCCGCGCCATGCGCCACGGCGCGCCGAAGAATCCGGCCAACACCAATATCGTGCGCGTCGAGGACCGGCTCTTGGCGCTGTGGGAAGGCGGACGCCCCTTCCAGATCGATCCCGATACGCTGGCGACCATCGGGGAGAGCGACCTGCACGGCGCCCTACCGCGTGGCGCGTCCTTCAGCGCGCACCCCCACCTCGATGCGGCCACCGGCGAACTCTTCAATATTGGGCTCGTGATGGGCGGCCGCCCCAGCCTCCACGTCTGGAAAATGGAGCCGGGTCTGTGCGCCAAGACGGTGGCGCGCATTCGGTTGAAGAGGCCCTTCCTGATCCATGACTTCGCCGTCAGCGCCGGCCACATCGTCATCCTTGCCGGTCCGCTCTACATGAGCATGGCTCGTCTCGCCGGGAGCCTGGTCGGCCTCTACAGCATGGCGGACTGCTTCTCGTGGCATGCGGAAGAGTCCATGCGCATCTATGTCGTCGACCGGCACAGCGGAGCGGTGCGCGAGTGCGAAACGGACTGCGGCATGGTGGTCCACATCGCGAACGCGTTCGAGGCGGACGGCGACGTGGTCGTGGACGCCGTGCTGTACACCGGCGGCAACCCGTTCGATTCGGTAAGTGACGGCTTTCGCGGGATCACGCCGAGGACACCGCCCGGCATCCTCACTCGCTTTCGCATCGGCGCGAACGGGCAGACACGATCCGAGTGTCTGGGAGACACGCCGACCGACTTCCCCCGCATCAACGAGAGTCGCTCGGCCCACCCGCATCGCTACGTCTACGGCGCCGAGTTCGCGGCCGGCCTGTTCGGAAGCTCGCGGATTCTCAAGACCGACACACACGCGCAACGAACCGAGTCGCATGACTTCGGCGAAGGCTGCTTCGTCGGCGAACCTGTCTTCGTCCCGCGCCCCGGCGGCAGTGCCGAAGACGACGGCTGGCTCGTCACCGTCGTCTACGACTCGCGCGACCACCACTCGTTCGTCGGCATCGTTGATGCGCGCTCCATGGGCAGCGACCTCGCGCGAGTGCATCTGCCGTTCCACACGCCACTCGGATTCCACGGAAACTTCTGCGCGACTCCGTAGGCACCCAATCTCACGAGACCGGGGGCGATCATGGAGGGCGATGCGAATCACTGCGAACGCTTGCGGATGAATTCGATCATGCGATCGCGCACGGGATCCGAACTCTTGCGCGACATGAGCTGCGTGCTCTGGGCGTGGGTGCGATCGTCCGCCTCGAGGAACTCGATCGAGCTCACGCCGGCGGCCTTCACTGCCGAGCGGAAGTCTTCGTGATAGATGCGCATGCCCTGGCCCTTCTCGCCGACGATGATCATCGGCATCGTGCAGCCCTTCAAATAGGTCGCCGGCGAGGCCTCGATCCACGCCTTTTGGCCCTCGCCGAAGATCCAGTTCAGGTGCGCGTCCGCCTTCGCCTTGCCAAGCCCGTCATCGCCAGCGAGTGCGGCGTGGTACTTGACCATGTCGTACGCCCCGCCAATGGCCACGACGCCGCGAATCTCATCGAGAGCGAGCTCGTGTCTCTTCAGGTAACGCGGATCCATCGCCAGCAACGCAGCGAGGTGTGCCCCGCACGAGTGACCGGAAACGAACAACGCGCTTTGCGGGTAGCGCTTGCGAAGCCAAGCGAAAGCCATCGCGCAGTCGTCCGCATGCGCCGGGTGCTTCACTCCCTCTTTCGCGGCCGTCGGATCGTTCCAGAACTGGGAACTGAGCCGGTAGTTGATCGCCGCGAAGCCGATGCCTCGCTCCGCGAAGCGCATGGCGAGCGCTGTCTCGTTCGACCGGTCGCCATACGACCATGCTCCGGCGTGGATCCAGAGGACAACCGGGAAGGGCTTGTCCGTGACCGGCTCGAACAGATTGACCTTGTGGCGTGCGTGCGGCTTGCCCTCCCCGAGTGCGTAGACGAGATCCCGCGTAACGCGCACTTCCTGCATGCCCGTGGACGTGTCCGGCTGTTCGAGCAGCACCCGCGGGTGAACGCCGAGGGTGACGGTGATCTTGCTGTGGGCCCCATCGCGGAGCACCTCCAACTCGAGCTTGTCGCCCGCTCTTGCCTTGCGCAGACGCGCGAGGAAGTCGGCCAGCGGTCCCGCTCCGACGACAACGTCGCCATCCTTGAGGCCCGCCTTCGCCGCAGGCGAATCCGGCACAATCGAAGACAGTTTCACGCCGCTTTCGGTGTCCGCCAGCCGGGCGCCGAGGTAGCCGGCGCGATCCGACGGCGCAGCCAGGCAAGGGAGAGTCGCAAGCAAGAAAACGAGCAGGGTCCGCATAGACGAAGTCTAGGACGGTGCGCACCGTTCGACCAGTGCGGTCTTGACCGCACGCGCCGACGGCCGGCAGGTCGCGGTCCGCCGCGCTCGTACCCGGATGCCGGATCAGCGCGGCGCGCTACCAGCTGCTTTGCTTGTGGTCGTTCCACCACGCCCGGATGGCGTCGATCGCGGCTTTTCGATCCGCTTCCGGGGCGTTGGAGTCGTACGCCAGACGATGCTCGAATCGTCGATAGGGAAAGAGCGTGGCCAGCGTGTCGGAAAGCGCAAGGGACGCGTTGATGCGCACGCTTACGCTGGGGTCGTTCAGGAATTCGATCAGCGGCTCGACCGCGTCGGCGTGCCGAAACTCGCCGAGCGTCTGGACGGCCACGCTGCGGTTGGCCTTGCTCGCCTGCGCGATGCGGATCGTACGCGCCAGACCGCTCGCGTCGTCCATGCGCCGCAGCAGCCGCGCCGCGACGAGCGCAAGTTCGTCGTCCTCGTGCGCGAGCAGTTTGAGCAGCGCGTCGCGGTCGGGGGCAGCCTTGAGCTTGGCGAGCGCTTCCATGGCGGCAACCGCAACTTTCCCCTCCTCGTGCTCCAGCATCTTCTCAAGCCACGCCTTCGTGTCGGCGCGCTTCGAACCCTCCGCGATGAATCGAATCATGGCGGCGATGACGTAGTGGTTGGTCTCCTCGGGGGCGCGCTCGATCACAGCTTCGATCACGACGTCCGGATACACGCGCGCACGCGCCAGTTGCGACGAGATCCGCGCAAACGCGGTCACGTCCGCTCCGCCGGACGCGATGATCGCGGCCAGGTCCTTGGCGTACTGCGCCCGTCCACTCGCAATCAGATAGGTGGCGGCCACCGCGCGCGGGCCGGATCGCTTGTCGGCGTCGACGATCCTCTGGGCTTCCGTGATCGCGCCGCGGTAGTTCACGAGGCTGAATCCATCGAGGATGGAGTAGATGTTCATCTCGCTGCAGTCCGTGGTGAGTCGCCCGCGCAGCGCGGCGTAGATCTCCGGATGACCCACCGAACGGACCCGCATGGCCATGTTGCCGATGGTCGCGTCCTCCAGTCCATCTCGCCGGAGCGCCTCCACGATGATCGGGATCATGTTCCGATCGCCGGATCGGAGCAGGCGTACCGCCGCTGAGACGCGCAGGTGCGGGGAATCGCTCTTCGCGAGTTTGCGGAGGGCGGACCCACTCCGCTTGGGCGGAAACTGCGCGATCAAGATCACCGTGTACTCGTGGGCCATCTCCGGATAGCCGGGAGCAGCCTTCACGAGCAGCGGGATCATCTGCGGATTGCGCAGCTTCAAGAGCCGCTGGTAGGCAGCATTGCGCGCGGAGTAGTCGTTCGAGCCGAGCTGCGCGACGAGCAGTTCGAGTTCGGATTGCGCCGAGACGGGGAGCGCGAACGCAAAGAGCAAGACGACCGCCGCTCGCATCGGGTTACCCACCGCTCGTCGGCCCCGTGGAGCCACCGGACGTGCCACCCCCGCGATCCGGCCGCGTCGTCGTGGTGCTGGTGTCGGTGCCCGAGATGTCGCGCGGCAACGGCTTGGTTCGCTTGCCGATCCCGACGGGGTGGAAGCGTGCGATGCCCATGCGTGCGATTGCGATCGCGAACGGTGAATACGCGTTGCGCTGCATGAACTTCTTGTAGTCGGTGTCGAGGCGCACCAGCTCCTGCTTCAGCTTGTCGCCACCGGGCAGATGAAGCCTGTAGAACGGTTGAACGCCGTGGCACAGCGACATGGTCGAGTATCCGAGCCCGGTGATGCGGTAGTCGGGAGGTACCACCGCACGCTCGGGAGACTGCGGTTCGGCACGCTTTTTTGCGAAGTGGGTCGGCCCGATCTCGTTGCAGTAGGCGGCGCAGTACAGAAGGTTGACCCGCGTGAGGCGCAGCATCAGGTACGTGAGTTCGGCGATCGAGCGGTAGCGATCGTTGCCGCCCTTCGCCTTCTCGATGGTTCCGCGCAACTTGTGGGCGATGCGATCCGCGGCGCCGGCCAGCTTGGTGGCGCTGCGCGCCCAACGTTTCCAGCTGCTCCCGGTCCACGCGGGAGCCGACGCCGCGATCCGCTTTTCCGGCACGAGCGAACCGCCCGCCGGGCGCATCATGGGGCGCACGCGGGTAAGCCCCGCTTTGGCCGCAGCGCTCCACGCCTCCAGAACCGCGACGTAATACGGGTCGTGGGCGGCGACCTTGTAGATCTCCTTGCGCGTCCCGAGCAACGGTTCCATCGCCTTGAGGCGCGCCGCACGGAACATCTCGTAAGGCGCCGTGTGATCGTTCTTGCAGAAGAGGCAGCCGGCGAGCCGCGAGCAGCTGTGCTTGCCGCGTTTGGGGTAGTAGATGTGCACTTGCCCCCCACTGGCTGCGGCGAGTCGGCTCAGCCCGTACATCGCATGGCCGCTGGGCGCCACCTCGTTGATGCGCGAGTACTGGAATAGCCAGCCCCACGGGACATCGATGAACGCGCCGTCGGGTCCCGCGGTTGTCGCGCCCTTGGGCGGCTTGACCCACGCTGCCGAACCGCTCAGCCAGTAGCTGTCGGACAAGAACGCCTCGCGGGCCACGACGGTGAGTCGCACCTTCGCCTTCGTCAGCGCTGCGACAGTGCTTTCGAGTTTCGTTTCGACATCGCCATTCTCGAGAGTCACGAGCACGATCTCGCGCCGACCGGGTTGGCGGCTGACGAGCGGGATCGCCTTGCGAACCGCGGCGTAGACATCGTGGACCTGCTGCTTGGGTTTGCGCATCCCCGCTTGCACGGCCGGGACGAGCTCCAGGACGCTGGCGCCGGGCGGGAGCGGCTTGTTCTCCGTGCCAAGGAACGCGACTCCGAGCTGGAGATTCTTGGCCTTGTCGCGGTTGCGTTTGATGACCGCGGCGAAGCGGCCGGCGAAATCACCGAGCGCGAGGCTGGGTGTCGCGTCGATGACGAGCATCACGGCGCGCGGCGGGTCGCTCGCCGGGAACAACGAGAGCTCGAGGATCGACTCGATGTTGCGCCCCCGCGTGGTGATCGACGCCGCGCCCTGAGCGTACGCCGAGCTCACGAGGATCAGGAGTGCCGCCCATATCCGCACGTCATTAGGATACGCAGCCGGAGGGCGGTTTGCTGTTGAAACGGCGAGAGTGGGCGATTTCGACGGGATTGCACGACGATCACGATGTCGAGTGCAGCGTGCACGGCGCGCGCGGTAGCGCCGGCTACTCGGTCAGCTTCACGTCTTCGATGACGAACGGAGCCTCGACCAGCTCGACGTTCGTGGTCGTGTAGAAGTAGACGTCGAGCGTGCGCGGGGGCTTCACCTTGGGGTCAAAAATCGTGAAGGGACGGCCGGTGAACTTCGCATGCGGCTCCGGTTCGATGTCGTAGCTCAGGAATTCCTTGCGCCCTTCCCGGAGCACGACCTTGGCCAGATTACGGGGCCCATCCGCCGTCCAGTTGAGGACGATCACGCCCTTCCGCGCATCGTGGCCGAACTGGGTGATCTTGAAGTTGTGCTTGCGCAGTTGCGCGCCCGAGCGCGGCGTGAGTCGGCCGAGGTGCTCCTCAAACAACGGGCCGAGAGCGCGGTAGCGCAACACGCCGGTCACCCGCTTCAGCGAATGGATGTCGTCGGGGAGCTTTCCGAGATTGAATCGTAGCTCCACGCGCCCATCCGGATCGTCCGGGATGACCGAGGTGAAGAAGCGCCCGGCACCGTGCGCCGGCACGAGGGTGCGGCCCTTTCCGTCGATGACCGAGTAGAGCTCCAATCCGTCCGGATACCTGCCGCGCTTCGGGGGGATCGCGGTCGCCAGGAAGTTGATCCACGTGTTCCCCCTCGCGGATCCGCGTTTTGCCCGCACGATACGGATGTCGCGCAGATTGCCGGGCGCGCCGGCCTCCGGGAGCGGGTGCGGGAGGAAGCCGCACGTACCGACGATCTTGCCGTGGTCGGTTTCGGCCCCGGCGAGCGCCTGCGGGTAGTCGAATTGGTTCTCGAACGGCCCCTCGAGAACGGCCTGAACCTGCGCACGGATGCCAAACAGCCGCTCGTTGAGCAAGGCGGTCAGCACGTTCCCCATCTTGATGATGCTCTCGCCCGCCACCACGAACTCGCGGACGACGCGCTTGTCTTTCAGGATCTCGCCCAGTGCGTCCTGGATATCGGCGACGCTGTAGTCGATCTCGAGTCGGCCGTCGTCGCGCACCTTCAGGTTGATCGCCGTGCGCACCTTGCCGGGCGGGTCGATGACGAGCGTGTAGCGGATCTTCCGGTGCTTCGCGTTGTCCGGATCCTGCAGCTGCTTGGCGTAGTCGCTCCGCACCTTGGCGATCATCTCTTGCACTTTCGCCTCGGACAGCGCCTTGCGAGGCGTGTAGCTGTGTTGGCGATTGTGTTTGACGAACAGCGTGCGCGTGCCGTTCGCGTTGTTTCTCAGTTCCAGCGCGAACCGGCCGGAACCCGGAATGCGGAAGCCGTTGATGTCCTTGACGAACGCAGTGGCGCGCACGCGAACCGATCCGGTGTCGCTTCGTTCGTAGCGAACGCCGCTCCATCCCTCCACGCGCTTGGAGCGCGCGACGGCCGACTCGATGTTCTGGCGCTGCCGGTAGTTGTCGTCCGGCAGCGACACGTCGATGTCGATCCGGGCCGTCCCGTCCCCGTTGATCGTGTATGTGAAGTGGCTCGTGCACCCCGCACCGAGTAGGAGAAGCAACAACGCGACGGGGGCAGTCCAGGCTCTTCGGAAGGGCATGGCGCCACTCTAACCCAGCTCAACCCTTGGCAGCGGCCAACCCTTCGACCTCCACTTGACAGTGGAGCTGCCGACGAACTGGGTCTGGATCTGCATGATGGTGTAGCCCCGCTTGCGCGCCCAGGCTCGGGCCTCCGTCGCGAGTTCCTTCTGGCCACAGTTCATGAAGAGCTCGAGGATGCGGCGTCCGCTTGCGGCGCGAACACTCTCCTTCAAGATCGGGACCGTGGAGGCGTCGCCAGCCTCGATGAGCACGCGGCAGAATTCGTAGAGCTCCGCGGCAACCTCTTCCGTGATGGGGACGTAGAACAGCGCGTCGACGAGTACGCGTCGATCGGCGGTCGCCGCGGACGCGACCCCGATCCCCTTCCAGTCGCGAGCGCCACCGCGTAGGTCCATCGCCAGCCGGAGCCCACCAGAGGTCGCCCTCTCGCGAAGGGTCGCGAGTTGGGCCTCCTCCATTCGCGTAAACGCCAGTTTCCGAACGTCCGTGAGTGGGGCCTTCTCCGCAGCCGGGACGAGTCGGTCCTGCGACCGAATCTGATTCACGGCGATGGACGCGAACCCCATGTCTTCGGCCCCGACCCCGACGCGCACAAGCAGGTCCGGGTCGGCAACGCGCTTCAACGCCCGCCAACGCAGGACGCGATTGTCGCCTTTGTCCTTGGCCGGGGACAGCACGTACTGAACGAGCGTGTCTGGTCGCGGATACGATCCAATGCTTCAATCGCAACCCGACAGACCGGCTCCTTAAGGACCATCTGCAAGAGGACACTCGAGTCTGTCACGCTTTGGGTGGCCAGCAGGCACACGAACTCATCGGGATGACGCGGCGCCACAGTCGCCAGTGCGCGGGGATCGGTCAGACGCTCGGCAGCCGCCTGGCTCAACTTCGGATCCGTGAACGTGATCCTCTCGAGCTACTCCTGGTGTTGGATGCGAGCCAGCGCGGAACGGCGCGCGCTCCCCGAGCGTGCGTTCCATACGATCTTCTTGAGCTGCTACGGGTCGGAGACGCGGTCGGCAGCCGACTTACGGTCCGCGATGTAAGCCAGCAGGCTGTACGTGAAGATCAGGATGCCGGCGAATTCCAGCGTCTCCTCGAGGGTGGAGTACATCAGGTACCGCGGGTCGTCGCCGCCGAAATTCTTCGCGAGTGGGGCGCCCAGAATCTCGAGGCCCAGCGCGCCGGTGACGAACACGACCCCGGAGATGCCAAAGAGGAAGCGGAATCTCAACGGGAGCGAGAAGAAGAACTTCGTGAATCCTATTGCGAACACGATCAGCAGGACCGCATACGGAACCACCCAGGCGTGGTGGAGGAAGTCCGAGT
>Ga0070729_10004963_pt1 | contig 14078 bp, 11 predicted proteins | sample tdDd472_FD_66725 | JGI IMG/M metagenome (GOLD analysis project Ga0070729, IMG submission 66725) | Marine sediment microbial communities from the Atlantic coast under amendment with organic carbon and nitrate - tdDd47.2 | ecosystem: Environmental > Aquatic > Marine > Coastal > Sediment | place...
CATAAAACGCACCATAAAGGCGTGCCTGACACGTCAGGCCACCCGGACAGCCGGGGAAGACGAAATCAGAAGGCTGGCGTTACGCAAAAAATGAAACAGGCCTCTTCTTAAGAGTGGTCGCCATGCCTTACTCTCCGCGCGAATGCCTTAAGATGATTGCAGCACGGTGATCTCTACGCATTCGCTATAGGGTTTTCAGGGGCCCCCACCTGGCCGCGGCATTGCCGGGGGACAAATATTTTGCCTGTTTCGTAAATGTGGGGTTGATAAACGTGTGTTGCCTTTGGTTTTACGTGTGCACGAAAACAAAGGCGCAAGCCGCTTTCAAGGTGGCACACCTTGCCGCCGGAGGCTCGCTTTTTCCTTATCTATCTTCTCTGTTGGCTTCTCTGTTGGCTTCTGTGGTCCAGAAAATTCACCATGAACGTTTGAATCAGGCTATAATCAGCCGTAACGGAAAACAAACCATAACCCCTTGATGGTTTTCGGGCGCATGCCTGTGGCCTGTTTCTCTGTTCCCCTTCCTTAGGCCAGGCGCTCCGGAAAGGAGCCTTCATGGAGACCACCCCCACCGCTTTGTATCATCTCTCCGACAGCGGCGTTCGTGAGAAGTTGCGCGGCATGGACAACCGTTTTGTGTCCGATAAAGAGGTGTATGCCCTCTACAACCATATCCGTGAACACTACGACATCAAGCCAGCCATCATATTGGACGCCATTGAGACGGTGCTGACCAAGACCGATCTCGGGCCCTATTTTTATCGTTCCCTTGAAACCGAAGAGATAGCCTTTCTCATTGCCCAAAGCCGGTATCAGGAAGCGATGCTCAACAACCGATTCGCGGCCGGGCAGGGGGAAGGAATCAATGTCACGGGTCGTTTCGGCAACAAGCGCCTCTTTTTTATCTCTGAAACACGTGAGCTGGTGAGTGGGACCCTTGAGTCGATCAAGGGGCTCATGCGGGACAATCCCACGGAGAGTTTCCGTATGAGTTCTTATGTGGTTTGCCTGGAAGGGAGCCCGGAGGCCAATCGGCGCCTCTACATTGTGGAGGGCGAAACTCCGGGGGTCCGGAGGTCGGGGCTTATGAGTCATGCGATCCACCACATGGACGAGAAGTTGGGGGGGCAGGTTGATAAGAACGAGGTGGTATCGTTTTTGGGGGCTGCCACCGAGGGCTTTATCTATGCTCTGCTTCACAATCAGCGTATTCGCACTTTGGAGAACTATTTCAGGGCATGGAAACGGGTGGTGCGCCGGTTGAAAAAGGGAAAGGCGGTGCACATCTGTATCGATCAGAATGTGATTGCCGATGAGCCTGTCCCGGAGCGGCGGCTTCAGCTCTGGATTCCCTATGAAAATTTTCGAAACAATCTCACATCCATTGAGCGCATCTTCGACAAGAAAGGAATTCCCTTCACCCGACAGTACTTTGAAACCTTTGTGATGGGCAACCGCCGCATGGTTGCATTTTCGACCTATATTGCTGATTCGATCATTACTCCGGAGCTGGACGGTTTTTTAAGAAATGAGCTCTCCACCCGGTCCATGTTGATGAAGGGGGATCCCATACCTACGGGACAGGTCGGTGATTTTCTCGAGAGCCTGACGCTTGCAGATTCGGAAGGAAAACTTGCCTACCTTGCCCGGATGCAGACCCATCGGCACAAGGAGTACCTCATACCCCTGGTTTTTCTTCTGTCCGACGGCAACGAGCGGGTGAGAAAGATCGCTTTTGATACCATTCGTAATTATCTGATGACCCCGGACGGGGAGATGAAAAGCGATTATTACTGGGCGACCCTGTACCATATCTTTGCAGCGGCCACGGTGCCGGTGGAGGTGCCCGGAGCAGGGAAAAGGGCCCTGTTCGGGGATGAAATCGCACGGCTTATCCGTTTTCGAGGGATTTATTACGAGAGTTTCTTTGATGATCACTCCGGCAAGAGTTGTCTTTTTATTCGAATGAACGGAGAGGGGATCGGCAAGGGGGGGATTCGGTGCCACGAAACCCATGTCTCCTTTTCTGGGGAGGGGGCTCTTTCCACCAATATGCTGTTCAAGAGCCTGGGGCTCGGGATTCCCTATTTTGCCACAGGCAAGGGGGGGATTCTGGGCAGCATCGGTGAGGGGGAGGTGCGTGAGCGTATTCTTAGGGCCTACAGTCGGTTTCTTTTCAAGAAGGCCGGTGTTGGCCCTTTGTCAGATGTGCCGGCCGGAGATGTGGGGGTCGGTCCCTCTGAGATTGGGGTGCTTTTTGACGGGATCACCGATGAGGTGTATCGGGACCTTTCAGCCATTCAAGGTGGGGGGCTTGAGGGGCGTTCGGAGAGAGGGCGTCATCTGAAGCGGCATTTTGGCATCGATGTGGCTGACGAGGCGTTGATGGCATCGCTGGTCTCGGACCGGGAGCGTGTCAAGGACTATACCTCGGCTGCCATTACAGGCAAGCCGGGTGGGCGCGGCCTCTCCCTTCGAGCCGGTGCGACAGCCCGGGGGCTCTACGAGGTGTTGGCAGTGCTCAAAGGGTTTCACCGGTACAGCGATCCCGATCTCTGGCTGGATCCTTTGCGCATTGACGAGGCTCTGGATATGGAGCCTCAATTTTACAACGCAGCAGATGCCAATATCCGAATGCTCTCCTTTGCGATTCAGGGGTTTGGGAAGGTCGGCGGGACTTTTGCCGGAATTGTTCATGCCAAGGGGGCTGCGGTTCACATGATCTCCGATGCGGGGGGTACTCTGGTGAACTTGAGGGGCATTCCGCAGATGGAAGCGCTGGTGGCTGGGGCTGCTGCAGGAAAGAGCCTGTCAGAGATGGTGGAGAAGGGGATGGGGCGCTTCGTTGAAGGCGATTCCACCCGCCCTTTAAGTGCCGTGGTAGACGTGATGGTGCCTGCTGCACTGGAGGAGGTGGTGACTCTGGATGCCGAGATGCGTGCCGGGGCGGTCCACGCCTCCCGGGTTGAGGCGGACTATATTCTCCAAGGCGCAAACGGCCCTTTGACCCCTGAGGCGGAGACTTACCTTGAAGATCGGGGGCGCATTTCGATTCCGGATATCCTGGCCAATGCAGGTGGCGTGTTGGGATCGTACCTTGAGTGGGTGGACGGGCTGGTGAAGATGTTCGGGTACGGGAAAATCAGGCAATACGGCCTGGTGCACCCTGTGGTTCAGGGGCTGGTGACGCATCATTACGGGGAAGGGCATGAGGACGCTTTAAAGGCTGTGGACGAGGTGGTCTACACCCGGGCTTTTCGCTTTATCATGCGGGGCACCGCCATGGGGAGCGTGAAGCTGGCCTCAGAGCGGGGGATCTCCCTTCGCACCGCCTGGATGGCCGAAGGCATCGCCGCATCCGCCAGGGAAGGCCGCTTAGATGATAGCTTCGGCAACCGCGTGGAGCACCTGAGGAGCCACTTTGCCACGTCAGGGTAAGGAAAAAAAAGCCTCCGGCGGCAAGGTGTGCCACCTTTAAAACGGGTTTGCGAATGCTCCCAACCCTCATTCCTCGGGTATAGAGCATTTGCTGACGGGTTTCGCACCTGTACAACGGCGGAAGGTTGCTCACCCTCTTTCGTGTAGCTTAAAGGACGTTTCGTGATCTTCGTGGTTTATTCTTGGTTATTGAGCTATGGAAACTTCTGAAATCGGCTTGGCTTGGCTTGGTTTGGACTGGCGTGGAGGTGTCTGGGAGTCAGGTTGCGAGTGTAATTTTCCTTGGGGCACGCACGCCAACAACGATGAGGCTGCACCGATTGTGTTGGACGTTATCTGGGGTAATGGAGTGGAAGGGGGGAGGGGTTGATTGGTTCGTAGTGAGGTGACTTCGGCTTGCATGTGGTTGGTTTATCATTGCCAGAGTGAAGCGACTCCGAGGTCCTTTACCATTCACTACTCACAACTTACTGTTCACTAAAAAAAGGTGTGACCCTTGCGGGTCACACCTTTTTTTGTCCACTGAACCTGTTTTTTATGCGCTGAGGCGGGGGGGATCGGTCTGGGTGATCTCCCGGTAGTATGCGGCCAGAAAACGAAGGTCACTCTCCATGTCCCCGGTGGGGGCAAAGAAGACGCTGGATTCATCCATGTAGGCCTTGGTGTCGGCATCGATGGCATCCTTGCCGGAGAAGAACTGCGCTTCGCCGTACTGGTCCGGAAATTTTCCGGCGACGTTGCTGTAGAATCCTTTGATGAGCTCCATGTCTGCATCGATGTCCCCGGTGGGGATGAAGGCCGGCCCGAAGCCGCCCATTTTCAACTTGAAATCGAGGAAGCCCATGGCAATGGGGACACCTGCCCCGTGGGCGATATGGTAAAAGCCGGTTTTCCAGTACCGGGTCTTGGATCGGGTGCCCTCGGGGGGAATGATGAGAATCAGCTTTTCGTTGTCATTGAAAGCGGCAATGGACTGCTCCACGGTGTTGCCCGCCTTGCTACGGTCAATGGCAATGCCGCCGAGCCAGCGCATGATGGGGCCTGCAGGACCTTTAAAGAGGGTGTGTTTTCCCATCCAGAAGACCTTGACCCGAAGCTTCAGGGCGATGCAGATGGTCCAGATGAAGTCCCAGTTGGTGGTGTGGGGAGCGGCAATGCCGACATATTTGTCCACTGCAGGCAGGGTACCAACGGCTTTCCATCCGAAAGCTTTCATGGTCAAAATAGCTGTGCAGCGCATGATTGTGCGTAAAATCGGGGTGTCAAAAACGGTGGTTCTCATGGTTCCTCTTTGGTAACAGGTGTCAGTGTTGTGGCGTACTGTCTCAATGATGCCTTTAAAAAGGGGGCGGTGCCTGTGGGGCCCATTCCTGCGTTCCTTTTTTACATTGCCATCATGTTTCAGGAGCCTGAGTTCGGCCAATGCCGGTGACAAGGAAGTAGCAATATCCATACCCGACAAAGCTTGTGATTATAACCGTAGGAAATAATTTATGAAACCTAAAAATGCCAGGTGCCTGCTTTTTTATATGGCGGCAACTGTGTGCATTCTGTGTCGGGCTGATGTGCGAAACATGATCATGGCATGGGCGGGCAGAAATTTCCCCCAAACGTGGAAGGGGGAAATTTCTGCTGTGGTGGGAAATAAAGGCGGTTGTTCATAAATAGTCGAATATATGAAGGATGTGGATGGTGTTGCTGTTTGGCACGGCCTTTGCTGTTCCTTTGTGCACATGGCGCTCCGGCAGCGGGGCATTCGAGTCGAAAGCCAGGATGGCAGGATCAATTTTCTTTCGGCAAGCACCGGTCAACCAACCGGGAAAGTGATGGGGGTTCATGCAGACAGCAGTTCAAGCCACAACAGAAGCAGCCTCAGGCCCCCAGGCCTCAGGCAGGCGTGCCGGCGCAAAGGCGAAGCAGGCCGGTGGGTTTGCCGCCCTTCTTTCCGCCTTTTTTGGAAAAGGCGCCCAGCCTAAGGGAATGGGCATGGCAATGGCCCCCGCAGGTGAAGGCGCCGGCGCCGAGATGTCCCAAAAGAGAGGGGGCGCTCTGGCAAAGAAGGGCCAGGCGCTTGCCGAGCTTAAAGCCATGCAGAAAAATCCAACCACCTTGAAAAAGGAGGAAGGTGATCAAGAGGCAATGGAAAATGGCATTCCTTCGTTGATGGCCGATATGCCTCTTGTTCCTCTGGCCCTTGAAAACGTGAAGGGAGATGCACCGCTGAGTGCCGTTCTTGCTCAAGGCTTGGCCGGGGCGGAAAAAAGTGCCGGTCCAACCAAAGGGGGCGGGGCGAACATGCCACCTCTTAAAGGGGGCATGGATCGCATGCCGTTTCAAGCTGGCGGAATGCCTGCGGGTGGAAACCAGCCCCAGCCCGCCGGGGAGGTGGGGGTGGATCAGTTTGCCGCCATGATGCGCGGTGCAGGCCAGGTGAAAAAAGTGTCTCGCATGGACCATGGTCCTTCAGCCCCAGCAGGCCCTTCCGGGAACTCCCTTTCCGACGCCTTGTCGGCCACCCCTGAAAATAAGGTCGCCGAAGCCTTGGCCGGAGCGGCATCCGGGGCTGGAAGAAAAAAAGGGGCCTTGGGTCCTGGAATGAAGACGGAAGGGGCAAAGGGCGCTTCCCTTGCGGAGACTCCCCTGGCGGGGTTGACAGCCGGTCAAGCAGCCAGAAAAGCACAGCCCCATGTGGGCGGAAAAGAACGTTTCGGCACCCCCTCCAAAGTGGAAGAGCCTTCCGCAGCAACTTTTCGTGCGGTAAAGCCCGTTGCCATGGATCGATCCGGACTCCCGGTACAGCCCATGACGGCGGAGGCCATGGCCACCCTGAACGAACTGGAGCCTTCGGCTGCCATTGAAACCCCGAAAAGGGGGTTGACGCATCAGCTGGCCCTGCAGGTGGGTCGTCAGATCGCCTCTTCATTAAAAAAGAACGACAACGAAGTGACCTTTCAGGTACGCCCTCCCTCGCTGGGACGACTTCAGATGCGCATCGAGAAAGAGGGCGAGCATATTTCGGTTCGGATTGTATCTGAAAAAGAGAAGGCCGGAGAGGTCCTTGCCGCAGGAAAGCATGAGCTTCGAGTACTGCTGGCCGACCACGGGATCAAGGTGGACCGCATCGAAGTGGATGCCGGTGGCACCATGAACCTGATGGCCCAGGACGATGGGTCTGAAGGACGGGACGGTCGGGGGCGTTCGAGCCCGCGTCATGGCAATGCCGGGCAGCAGGGTGATGCAGATCGCGAGGCGGCCCCATCGGAAGAAAAACGGCACGACGGCGTTATCAGTGTGATGGTGTAATTAAGTGAAGACGAGCAAGGAGAGAGCATGACAACTTCGGGCGTTGATACAGCATACAACAACCGATCCATTTTCCTCGACAACCAGTCTTATGACAAGACCGGTCGGACCAAGGAAGAGGACGAGGCCTTAGGGAAGAACGCTTTCCTGACCATGATGGTGGCCCAGTTGAAAAACCAGGACCCCATGAACCCTCTGGACGGTACAGATTTTACCGCTCAACTGGCTCAGTTTTCCGGGTTGGAGCAGCAGGTCAACATGAACGACAACCTCAAGTCTCTCCTGGCTGTCAATCAGGCCAGCAAAGAGGATAGCAACATCTTTGACTACATCGGAAAAGAGGTTGTCTCCAACGGAAACCCCGTCTCCTTAAATGCCGGCGAACTGGTGTCAGGCGGGCACTACACCCTGAAAGAGCCGGCCATGGTCTCCATCATGGTCTACAATCCGGAAGGGGTGCTGGTGAAAGAGGTGAGTTCCGGTACCGACCTCATTTCCCAAGGGCGTCAGAGGATCTCCTGGGATGGCACCGACGAAGAGGGGAACCGTCTGGCCGATGGGAAATACACTTATAAAATTATCGCTCGTAACGTGAGTGGAGATTATGCATCTGCCTCCACCACGGAACGAGGCCTGGTGGAAGGGGTAACGCGTGAAGGCGGCCGCAGCTACCTGCTTGTGGATGGACGCAAGGTGTCCCCGGGGAGTGTGGCCACGGTGGTCACCCCCGAAGATGCACCTCAAAAGGTCATGGCCTCCGCCAATGCCGGTCCAGCCGGTGCGATGGCCGGAGGGCTCCCCCCGGAGCTGGCCGCTCAGTTGTTCGGAACCCAAGGGGCACAGCCCCAGGCAGTGATGGCTGCCGAACCACAGCCCCAGGCAGCTCCGTCTGCTGATGGTACTAACCGATAGAGGAGAAACCAACGCATGTCACTTACCAGCTCACTCTTTTCAGGTGTCAGCGGCCTTTCAGCCACGGGCAACGCCATGACCGTCATCGGCGACAACATTGCCAACGTCAACACCATCGGCTTTAAATCAAGCCGTGTCACCTTTCAGGATGTCCTCAGCCAGACCGTGGCCACCAACTCCGGGAGTGCCCAGGTGGGGCGCGGCACCTCTGTGGGCGAGATCGCCGGGCAGTTTGTCCAGGGATCTTTTGAGTCCACCGAGTCGCCCACGGACCTTGCCATCGGTGGAGATGGTTTCTTTATCGTGCGCCACCCGAAAAACGAAGCCGAGCAGTTTTATACCCGGGCAGGAGAGTTCCGGTTTGACAAAGACGGCAACTTTACGACCCCTGCAGGGTACATCACCCAGGGATGGGATGTCAGAAGAAACGATGCCACCGGTGATGTGGAAGACGTGGGATCAGTAAAGGACATTAAGCTGGAATCCTTTACGTCGGCTCCAGAAAAGACCAACAAGATCTCCGTCATCACCAACCTGGACGCACGGGGCAAAGACAACACCGTAGGGCCCGGGATTCCCCTGGCCACGGCCTGGGATGGTCGTCCCGGTGCCGGTATCAACATCAGCGACATCGCTTTTGAGTATCAGACCACCGTTAAGGTGTTCGACAGCCTGGGCAGTACCCACGACCTCACCGTCTACTTTGACAAGGCTGAGGACACCGGCTCCTATGAGTACCTCGTGACCTGCAATCCGGAAGAGGACATGCGGAATATTTTTAACTCCGAAGAGGACCGGGGTCGAGGTCTTCTGGGGCGCGGTAAGCTGAACTTTACCTCAGATGGTCTCCTGGCCAGCCAGTCCTTCGAGCGTTTTGTAGGAAACTCCGGTGGTGATCTTGCCGTTGCCAACTCCACCTGGGCTACCGGCACCCCCAAGGTCTCTGGCGACTGGACCGGTGATCCCGCTGTGTTGGCCGGTGGTCCTCCCGCAACGGAGACCTACACCTTCACCGTGGCAGACTACGGAGCCCAGGCAGCTGGAGGCGATGCTGCCGCTGTAGGCACCGAGGTGGGCAAGAACCCCATTGTCCTTAATTGGACAGCTGCCGGTAGCGGCAAAACCGGTACCATAACCGTGCCCGCGGATTTCAGAAACGGCAACTATGTCGAAGGTCCCGACGGGATGATGTTGAGCCTTGAAGAGGGGACCAACGTGGCCACGGGAAGCACCTTTGATGTGGTGATCACCGCCGGTGATCCCAACTCCATGGACAATGCTGCCAGCTGGGCTGACATGACCGGTGATTTTAAAAACCAGCACTTCACCGTTGCCGCAGACTTCCTCGGTGGCTCCAATGGGACCACAGAGATGGGGGTTGAGCTCGACATGGGCATCGCCTACGACGGCACCAACTGGGCTCCGGCCGGTCTCGCCTCCACCCAGTTCGCCTCGGCCTCCACCACCGTTTTTCAGTCAGCCAGCGGTTACGGTGCGGGCAGTCTTCAAAATATCAGCGTGGATGTTGACGGCATCATCACCGGACAGTTCTCCAACGGTCAGGTCACCCCGCTTTTCCGTGTCGCCCTGGGCAAATTCCAGAACGTGCAGGGGCTTTTTAAGGAAGGGGGCAACCTCTTCAGCGAGACCCGCCTCTCCGGCTCAGTCATCACCAACCGACCGGGCACCAACGGTCTTGGCAGCCTGGCCCCCAACTCCCTGGAACAGTCCAACGTGGACATGGCCTCGGAATTCGTGAAGATGATCACCAACCAGCGGGCCTACCAGGCCAACTCCAAGATCGTCACCACCGTGGACACCATGCTCGGAGACACCATCTCCATGAAGCGATAAAGGGAGACACGCATTGAACGTCAAAGCGCGGCCGGTAAGGGGTATCTCTTGCGGTCGCGCTTTTTGTTTTTGGGGGGACGACTTCGGAACAAGCCTTGATGCCTGTTTGTTCAATGTTTCAGGTGCTTGGCTCTCGGCAGGGCGGCCAGGGGCATGGGCGGGCTGGTTGCTTGTCCGTTAAACTTCTGGTGCCTTAAGTGGATGTGTGTCATAGGGGGATGCGACGTGGCCTTCGTCACACCGGGTGTCATGTTTTTGACGACCCTGCCGATATATAAGGTAGGGAGAACTTCCCTTTGGGGGGGAAGGGTGCGTTCAGGCAGAGATGCAAGGGGTTTGAAATTGGCCGTTTTTTCATAGGGGCTTTAAGGAAAGGGCTTGTTGCCGAATTTTGGCACGGTGGTTGCTTGATGTGTGGGCAGCACAAGTCTGCCATTGCCCCACGGGCTACCAGATCGATTTCATGCGACAACAGGTTTAAGAGCGATTCATGCTGGGTTTTTTAAAAAATAAAAAAATGTTGCTGATGGGGCTTGTCGGAGTGCTGGTCCTTGCCGTGGCAGGAGCCGGTGCGGCGTGGTTTTTCTATGTCAAGCCTGCCAAGGAGGCGGAGGCCGCAGAGATGGAACCACCCCCCTTGCACAAGGAGCCCTTTCAGGCCTTGTGGCCACTCACCGACGTGGAAGTACCTCTCTCCGGCCGCATGGGAGAGCGCACGTTAAAGCTCGGCTTCAGCTTTGACCTTGATTCTGAGGTGTTGATGGACGAGATGGCTCTTCGCAGAGAGGAGATCATCGAGGCCTTGGGCCTTGCCCTCGCCGGACGTTCCGTGGAAGAGATGGAGCGCAGCGGCAGCAAGGTACGCCTCAAATATGAAACCCTTCGCCTGGTCAACGGTCTCCTGGAAGGGGGGCATGTAAATGGCGTTTATATTACCGAATTTCTTATGCTGTAGGTGGCCATGAGCGATATTCTGTCACAAGAAGAGGTGGACTCCCTCTTATCCGGTTTGAGTTCTGGAAAAATCGAAACGGAGACCGAGGTCGGCCAGGATGTCCCCGAAGGGGTGGCTGCCTATGACTTTACCAGTCAGGACCAGGTGGTGCGTAGTCGTATGCCCACCTTTGAGGTGCTCAACGACCGGTTTGCCCGTGAGATTCGTACCAGTCTGTCGGCCTTGCTTCACACCAATGTGGACATCGCGGCGGAGTCCCATGATATTTTGAAATTTTCTGAATTCGGGCGCAGCCTGCCCGTTCCCACCAGCCTGCATGTGTTTCGCCTGGAGCCCTTGAGGGGCCATGCCCTTTTTGTTATGGAGAGCCAGCTGGTCTTTAACCTCATCGACCAGTTTTTCGGTGGCAAAGGAAACTCCACGGCCCGTATCGAAGGCCGGGAATTTACCATCATCGAGCAGGCCATGATTTATAAGGTGGTGGAAGCCTGCCTCAAGGACCTGGAGACGGCCTGGATGCCGGTGGAGCAGGTGCACCCCTCCATGGTGCGCTCTGAGGTGAACCCGCAGTTTGCCGCCATCGTCATGCCCACGGACCTGGTGATCGTCTCCCGTTTCGAGGTGGAACTGGAGCAGTCGGCAGGCACCCTGATTGTCTGTATCCCCTATGCCATGATCGAGCCCATTCGCGGGAAGCTCTCCGCGGGATTCCAGGCGGAGACGGAAGACGTGGATTATACCTGGCAGAAACGCCTGAAAGAGATCATCTTCGACTCCGAAGTGGAGATGTCTGTCAAGCTTGGGGCAACGGAGATTACCGGTGAACGCCTCATCGGCCTGAAAGAGGGCGATATCATCGAATTGGGCCAGGATGCCTCAGAAACCCTTCGTGCCATGGTGGGGGGCGTGGATAAACTCAAGGGCTATGCCGGAACCCAGCGGGGGTTTCAGGCCTATCGTATTGAAGAAAAACTCTATACCCGATAGCAGGTGGTGTTAAATGGACGAGAACAACGGCAACTTGGATGAGATGAACGGTCACGGCGCCGAAACGCAGGATATAGATTTTATCCTGGATATTCCCCTTGAACTCTCTGTGGAGCTGGGCCGTCGCAAAATGCTGGTGAATGATCTTCTCCAGCTGGGTCAGGGTTCCATTGTGGAGTTGGACAAGCTGGCCGGTGAACCCCTTGAAATCTACATTAACCGCAAGTTGGTTGCCCGGGGTGAGGTGGTGGTGGTAAACGAAAAGTTTGGTGTGCGTTTAACCGACATCATCACTCCCATGGAGCGCGTGAGGACCTTGAGGTCGTAACAGGAGAATGCCGTGGACGCGGGATCCGTACAGGATATCTCAGTACTCCCAGATGTGGGGATGCTGGTGCTGAAAAGCGGGGGCATGCTTCTTGTGGTGCTTGCCGTGCTTATGGGGTGTGTCTTTCTGGTAAGGCGTTTCAGCGGCATGCAGAATCTGGCCAACCAGGGCGCTGTGACGGTTCGCGGAACGTACCATCTGGGCCCCAAGGAACGGATCATGCTCGTGGACGTCGAAGGCGTCCGCCTGTTGCTGGGGGTGACACCCTCTGGCATTCAGACCCTCCACACCTTTGGGCAGGTGGAAGAGGAGAGCGCGGCCGAGGAAAAAGCCCCGTCATTTTTTGAAGCTCTTTTCAGGCGCCAGCTTGGAAAGGACGTGAGCCAGGAGAAGGAGTCGGAGCATGGACGCTGATCGCAGCATGGGGCGCTTACTATTTCGGGTCTGCTGCGGGGCCGCTGTGTCGGCCCTTTTTTTTCTGCTGGTGCCCCAGGCATCCTTTGCGGCGCTTCCCATCCCCTCCATTCAGGTAGGTGTGGGGCAGGCGACAACGCCTGCCGATGTCGGCGTGGCTCTGCAGGTGCTGGCCCTCCTTACAGTGCTGGCCCTGGCACCGGCCATATTGATTCTCATGACCTCCTTCACCCGCATCGTGGTGGTTTTTCACTTTCTTCGTCAGGCCCTGGCCACCCAGTCGGCTCCTCCCAACCAGGTGCTGGTGGGGCTGGCCCTTTTCATTACCTTTTTTATCATGAAGCCGGTTTGGCAGGAGTCCTACACCAAGGGCCTCAACCCTTATCTTGAAGAGAAAATATCTTTTGCCGAGATGGTCACCGAGGTGGAAAAACCGGTGAAGAAGTTTATGCTGGCCAACACCCGGGAAAAAGACATTGCCCTTTTTGTCAAAATCTCCCGGGAAAAGCGACCGGAGAGCCGGGAGGCCCTGCCGTTGACCACCCTGGTCCCCGCCTTTGTTGTCAGTGAGCTGCAGACCGCCTTTATTATCGGCTTTCTGATCTACATCCCTTTTATCATTCTCGATATGGTGGTGGCCAGTGTTCTCCTCTCCATGGGCATGATGATGCTGCCACCGGTGATGATCTCGCTCCCCTTCAAGCTGATGCTTTTCGTGCTGGTGGACGGCTGGAACCTTATTGTGGGGTCTCTGGTACGGAGCTTCGGCATGTAAAGGGTGTTGCAATGTGCACGTTCAGTCTGCCTCCGGCGGCCAGGGGATGATCCCCTGGACCCCATGTTGCAAGAGCTCTCGAAAAACAAACAAGGTCCGTTTGTTAGACTTTTCAAGGTTTTGGATCCGGGAGCTCCTCCGGAGCCCATACTGAGCTAAATAGTTACCAAAAGCTTGTGGGGTGCCGAAAAAACAGGCATCGCCTGTATTGTTTTTAAAACCTGTTTGTCAAACTTTTCAAAAGTTTGGCCCCCGGCAGGGCCGCCGGAGGCGACGAGGAAAATCACCATGACCCCAGAATTTGTTGTGACCTTTGCCAAGGAGAGCATTATTTTGACGCTGCTCCTGTCGGCGCCCATGCTCATACTGGGCCTTCTGGTGGGGCTTCTGATCTCCATTTTTCAGGCGGTGACCTCCATCCAGGAGATGACCTTGAGCTTTGTCCCCAAGATTGTGGCTGTTCTTCTGGGGTTTCTCTTTTTCATGCCCTGGATGCTGGAGAAGATCACCACCTTCACCATCCGGGTGATTGAAAACATACCCATGTACATCCGGTAGGGCGGCATGGAGATTCTCAATATCCCCACCGCGGAGTTCCGCATTTTTCTGATCGTGCTGCTCCGGGTGAGTTCCCTTCTCTTTCTGTTTCCTTTTTTCGGCAGCCCGGTGGTGCCGGTTCGGGTGAAGACCGCCCTCTCCCTTGTTCTCGCCTTCACGCTTTGGCCCGTGGCGGCCAAAACCAGCCTCGGTTTTCCTGAAGACACGGTCTCCATGTTTATCTATGTGGGGGCGGAGCTGGTGTTAGGGGTAAGCCTGGCTCTGTCGGCCCGGCTCTTTTTTGCTGCGGTGCAGCTTGCGGGCGGCATCATCAGCTTTCAGATGGGCTTTTCCATGATCAACACCATCGACCCCCAGTCCGGGGCCCCCATGGCCATCATGAGCCAGGTGGGGTACCTGACGGCCATGCTGATCTTCCTGGCCTTCGGCGGGCACCACGTGATCATTACGGCCCTTGCCGACAGCTTTTATCTGGTGAAGCCGGGGGGGCTGTTTCTGACGCAAGGCCTCTGGGACACCATGGAGACCCTGGTTTCCGCCATGTTCACCGTGGG
>Ga0070729_10004965_pt1 | contig 14077 bp, 8 predicted proteins | sample tdDd472_FD_66725 | JGI IMG/M metagenome (GOLD analysis project Ga0070729, IMG submission 66725) | Marine sediment microbial communities from the Atlantic coast under amendment with organic carbon and nitrate - tdDd47.2 | ecosystem: Environmental > Aquatic > Marine > Coastal > Sediment | place...
GGCAGGGGGAGACCGCGGAGAAGCAGGCCAAGCTGGGCGACTCCAAGGGCTACGGCTGGAGCAAGCTCTTCGACGAGAGCGGCGACGCGGGCAAGGCCTACGGGATCAACGGGATCCCGTTCCTCGTGCTGGTCGACGAGGAGGGCAAGATCCTCGTCGCCGACTCGGGCTGGCGCGCGATCACGAAGGTCAAGGAGATCCTCGCCGAGCGCTTGAAGAAGTAGGCGGCCCCCCGCCCGCTCGCGCGCTCCCCCGACGGTCGCCACACTGAGCCCAGTGTTGGGCACGTTTGGAACCTATCGGATCGAGGCCGAGCTCTCGCGCGGGGGCATGGGCGTGGTCTACCGCGCCCTGGATCGGACCGGGACGCCCGTCGCGCTCAAGCTGCTGCAGGCGGGTGGCGCCTTCGACGTGGCGCGATTTCGCCGTGAGGCGGAGTTCCTCGCCCAGCTCCAGCACCCCGGGATCGTCGGCTTGCGCGACTTCGGGCACGCCCAGGGGCAGACCTACGTGGTGATGGACCTCGTGGAGGGGCGCTCGCTGGGGGAGACGCTGCGGGCCTCGGGGCCCCTCGAACCCAACCGCGCCGCGCGACTCGTGGCCCAGGCCGCCGACGCGCTGGCTCACGCCCACGAGCGAGGGGTGATCCACCGCGACCTCAAGCCCGACAACCTCATCGTGCGCCCCGACGGGCAGGTCGTGATCATCGACTTCGGGCTGGCGCTGTTCAGCGACGAGGAGCAGCACCGCTTGACCCTCAGCGGCGAGCTGTTGGGGACGCCGCACTACATGGCTCCGGAGCAGGCCCAGTCGGCGCGCGCGGCGGACGCCCGCGCGGACGTCTACGGCCTGGGGGCGACGCTGTTCGCCCTCGTCAGCGGGCGCCCCCCCTATGAAGGCTCCTCTCCGCTGCAGGTGATCAACCGCGTGGTCAGCAGCGCGCCCCCCACGCTGAGCAGCGTGGCCAGTCACACCCCGGCCTGGATCGACGCCGTGTGTCAGCGCTGCCTCGCGCGAGACCCCGAGCAGCGCTACACGTCGGCGAGGGACCTGGCCGCGGCGCTGCGTCAACGACCCGCGGCCCCCGCCAGCCCGAGGAGCCTCGTCTTCGTGGCGAGCCTCCTCGCGCTCCTGCTCCTCGGTGGCGGGGGCGGGTGGCTCCTGGCTGGCGGCTTCGGGGGTGAGGGTCGGGAGCCGGTGGTCGACCCGCCTGCCGATCCCCCGAGCGACCCGCCGAGCGATCGGCGGTCCACCCCGGCGATGGATCCGGCGGCGGACCCGGTTCCCCAGCCACGCAGCTTCACCCTCGAGCTCTCGCCGCGCTGTGGGCGGGACACCTCGCTCAACGGCTGGGCGCTCTACTGCAACGACAACTCAGGCGCCGACGGGACCCTCACCCTGGGCGTCCGGCGGGAGCGGGGTCAGGTCGGGGGGCGGGTGATCCTGACCGCGTTTCCCCTGGACCGTTTGCCCACGGAGGCCGAGCTGCTCTCGGCCGAGCTGATCCTGACCCCCGCGTCAGTCCTGGACCCTCCCCCGGTCGCTGCGCACCAGGTCCTCGACCCCTGGATCGAAGGCACCAGCACCCACGACGATTTCGTGGACGGGGTGGCCTGGGGCGAGGCCTCGCACTCGCCCCTCGCCAAACGCTATTGGCGGCCCAGCTGGCGGGCCGAGGCCGCCGCGCAGGGCGCGCTGGTGGACGGGCGCTACGTGTTCGACCTCACCGAGCTGGTCCGAGCCTGGCGCGGCGGCGAGGAGAACCACGGGGTGTGCCTGCAGTTCCCCGAGTTCCCCCTCGAGGACGGGATGCACTACTACGCCTTCTACACGCGTGAGTCCGCAGACCCCGAGGTCCGCCCGCTGGTGCGCTTTCGCTACCTCGGCCCCCCCCCGCTCCCGACCCCAGCGTCGCGACCCATCGCCCCGCCGCTGGATCGTGAGGACCTCCCCGCCCTGCACGCCTACCTCGCCCAGGTCCCCGACGACGTCGAGCTTCGCCTCGCGCGGGCGCGCCGCTACATGGTGAACTACGAGTCCTACGGTCAGGCGCGGCAGGACCTGGACACGATCCTAAGCCAGGTCCGGGATGCGCACCTCGGGGTCAGTCAGTTGGCCATGGAGATGCTCGCGGTGAGCCTCCAGGCGCGCGCTCGGCCCGATCTCCCGGACCACCAGCGCAAGCGCTTGCCGCGGCCCTTTTCGCTGCTGAGGATCGCGTGGGCGGCGCTCCCCCCTGGGTCGTCGCGCGAAGTGCTGCCGTCGCGCGAGGTGCGGGAGGAAACGATCATTCGCTGCATGATCCTCCGACGGGACGTCCACTCGCTCGTCACGCTCTGGGAGCGGGCCCAGGAGCTGTGGCCCGACGCCCCCGAGCTGCGGGACGAGGTCCCGCGCGTGCTGCTCGACGTGATCCAGCAGGAAGCGATCTTCTTCCAGCCGGGGAATCGTCCCGCCCAGCACATGGCGCGCATTGCGTTGGAGGGCATCCTCGCGCTCGACGAGCTGGACCCCGCGCTGCGCCAGCGCGCGCAGGACCTGCTCACCCAGATCCCCCGCTAATCATGAACGCCCGTTTAGCCGCGGAGCGCCGTCGAGAGCTCCTGCAGCAGGTTCACGTTGGCCTGCACGACCTTGCCGAACAGGCCGACGTGCAGGCTCTCGTTGGGGCCGTGGGCGTTGGTCCGCGGGTCCATGACCCCGTTGAGGATCAAGGGGGTGTCGGGGAAGCGCTCGGCGAAGAGGGTGATGAAGGGAATGCTCCCGCCGACCCCGATCCGCACCAGGTCCTTGCCGAAGGCATCCCTGTAGGCCCGCTCGGCGGCGTCGAAGGCGGGGCCCTGGGCCTCGTAGGACCAGCCGGCGACCCCGTGGTGCTGCTCGACCTCGACCTCGAGCCCGAAGGGGGTGCTGGCCTCGATCCGCGCGCGGAGGCTCTCGAAGGCTCCCTCGGCGCTCATTCCTGGGGCCAGGCGCAGCGAGAGCACCGCGCTCGCCTCGGGGAGGATCACGTTCGCGGTCTGGTCGAGCTGGGGCAGGCTGGTCCCGACCACGGTCAGGTGCGGCTGGCGCCACATCCACTCGACCCGCGGGCGGCCTCCGGGGTCGAGGCCGGCCACGCCGTCGCGCAGCCCCGCGTCGCGGCGGAGGTCCGCGTCATCGGGGGAGAGCCCGGCGACGCTCTCGCGCCAGGCGGGGTCGACGGGGTGCTCCAGCCCGACCACGCGACCCTCGTCGTCGACCAACTGGGCCACGAGCTTCATCAGGCCCACCGCCGGGTCGGGGAGCGCGCCGCCCCAGAGCCCGCTGTGCACCTTGCCCTGTAGGGCGCGGAGGGTGACCTTCAGCTCGAGCAGCCCGCGCAGGCTGACGGTCAGCCCAGCGACGTCGGTGCTCGGGTTCTCGCAGTCGGTGAGGACCATCGCGTCGGCGGCGAAGGCCTCGGGGTATTCGGTCATGAAGCGGCCGAGGTTGGGGCTGCCGATCTCCTCCTCGCCCTCGAGCAGGAAGCGCACGTTGAGGGGCGGGCCGCCCGCCTGGTTCCAGGCGCGGAAGGCCACGATCTGGCTCAGCCAGCCGGCGAGGTCGTCCGCGACCCCGCGCCCGTAGAGCCGGTCACCCTGCTCGACCATTTCATGGGGCGGGGTGGCCCACACCGCGGGGTCGGCGGGCTGTTGATCGAAGTGCCCGTAGATCAGGACCGTGGGAGCGTTCGGGTCGACGATCTTCGACCCCTTGACGCAGGGCAGGGCCCCGTCCAGCTCCAGCAGAGCCACGTCGTCGAGGCCCGCGGCGCGGAGGTCGTCGGCGGCGACCTCCGCCATCCGGCGGACCTCGGCGAAGAACGCGGGGTCCCGGCTGAGGGCCTTGATCGCGACGTACTCGCCGAGGCGCTTCAAGGCTTCGGGCACCAGCTCCTGGGCGTGCTGGCGGACGGCTTCGACGGTCATGAGGGCCCCCTTTGGGTGGCCAAGTATACGGACGCCGCAGTAGGGGGTGTGCAGGTGGGGTTCAGGTCGATCCCAGGATCGGGAGCCGAGATGAAACCGAAGTGCATAACCCTTGGCTGTTTAGTGTCCAGTCACGGGGTGCGGGATTTGCAGTGCAATGTGGTGAGTCAGGAACGGGTGCCCACGGCCACCCTGGAAGTCGAGTCCGACATGCGAAGCATTGGGTGGACCGCGCTCCTCGTCGGGGCGCTGTCGAGCGCCGCCTTTGCAGACAGCATTGGCTACGTCCCGCCGGCCGTGAACGTCGCCCCCACCACCTTCGACTCCCAGGCGCATCGGGCGTCGTGGTCGCGACCCGCGACCGCGCGCAAGCGCCCCGTCCAGTCGAGACAGCTCGAGCTGCTCGTGGTGCTGGTGCCCGCTCCCAGCGATCCCGGCCCCGTGCTGACCGCCTACAACCGAGCAGGACGCGCAGCTCAGGCTGGCTGGTCCAGCGACCAGCGACGGGCGGCGCTCGTCGACTCGGCCTGGATCGACCCGCCGGCCCTCGCCAGCGACCTCCGAGCCCTCGAGTTGGCGTGGGCCGAGCGCCGCGACCCGGACCCGCCGCCCCAGGACGGCTTCGCCCTGGGGGTGGTCCGTGCCCACCACCGCGGTTGACCGGCTTTCGCTAGCCGGGGTTTCGCTGTAGCGTCGTCGAGGGAGGTGCAGATGCTGATCTTGCCCAACGGGAGCGGGACGACCGGGACCGCGTTCGGTCAGGACTTCTTTCGCAGGGAGTTCAAGGACGGCGACGTCCCCCGCTGTGACCTGCTGCAGACCGGACCGGTCTCGGTGGTCGAGCTGGTGCTGGTCAACGGAACCACCCTCGACATCAACTGCTTCGAGGAGTTTCGCCGCGGCTACATCGTGGCCACGGTGTTCAACGACCCGCCGCAGTGCGACGACCTCTACCGGACCTACATCCGCTACGACGCGGTCTTCCAGGTCAACGTGCGGACCCACGCCACCGACCAGCGGCTCGGCTTCATCAAGCACCCCACAGCGGTAGAAGAGCCGGAGTAGCCCCCAGGAAACCCTGGCGGGACAGGCCCCCCACGCTGGTATCCTGGCCGCGTGCTGGACCTGGACGGAGCCATCGTAGCGCGCGCCCTCGAGGCGGGCTGGATCACCGAGCGCGACGAGCGCGCGGCGCAGCGCGCCGTGGCGAAGGCGCGCAAGCGAGGGAAGGCGCTCTACGTGGCCCAGGCCCTCGTTCAGCGACGGGCTCTCGACTGCCAGCAGCTGCTCGAGCTCGGGCGTCAGGTCGACGCCCGGCTCTACGAGTGCCCCAACTGCGGGCACAAGATGTCGTCCAAGGATCTGCCGCAGAACGGCGACGGCTTCGCCTGCACCCGCTGCGAGCACGAGCTCGAAGCGGACCACGCCCAGACCCTCTCCCTGGCCGAGGTCCTCACCAGCCGCGACCCCCTGGACTTGAGTGTGACGCTCAGGGACAAGGACCCCCGGGAAGCCTCGACGTCGGCGTCGTCCTCGCTGCCCCCCTTCGACCTCGCCCGCTTCGAGCTGCAGGAGGAGCTGGGGCGCGGCGCCTACGGCGTCGTGTTCCGCGCGATGCAGACCGACCTCCAGCGCGAGGTGGCGCTGAAGGTGCTCCGCCCGCGAGACGGAGAGCTGAGCACCGTCGAGCTCGAGCGCTTCCTGCGCGAGGGGGCGAGCGTCGCCCGCCTGCAGCACCCGAACGTGGTGAAGGTGTTCGGCATCGGCCGGCACAAGGACCTCTACGTGCTGTCGATGGAGCTGGTCAAGGGCCAGTCGCTGAAGGCGTTCCGCAAGGCTCAGCCGGAGGGTCGGCTGCCCTGGCGCGAGGCGGTGCAGATCGTGCTCGGCGTGCTCGCCGGGGTGGAGCACGCCCACAAGCACGGGATCGTGCACCGCGACCTCAAGCCGGCCAACGTGTTGATCGAAGGCGACGCCACCCCGCGGGTGATCGACTTCGGCCTGGCCAAGGACCTGGAGACCGACCTCAACCTGACCCAGGGCAGCGCGGCGGTGGGGTCCCCGGCCTACCTCAGCCCGGAGCAGCTCAAGCACGGCTCGAAGACCGCGGACGAGCGCTGTGACGTGTTCAGCGTGGGGGTGATGCTCTACGAGCTGCTCGCCGGGACTCGCCCCTGGACCGCCAAGACCCGCAACGACCTGTTCCTGACCATGCTCCGCGACGCGCCGATTCCCCTGCCCGAGGAGCTCGAGCTCCCCGACGGGTTGGCGGACGCGGTGATGCGCCTGCTCGCCCAGGACCCGGCGACCCGCACCCCCACCGCGCGCGCGGCGCGCAAGGCGCTGCAGGAGGTGCTGGACGGCAAGGCCCAGGCCGCGTCCGCGCGGCCCGCGCGGACGCGGCGGGGGACCAAGGCCACCCGCAGCGTCGGGCGTCCGGAGCCCGCCACGTCTCCGCCGCTGGGCCTGATCCTGGGCGGGGTAGGGCTGCTGGCGGCCCTCGGGGTCGCCCTCGCGCTGGGGGGCGGCGGCTCCCCGTCGGAGGAGACGCCTCCGCTGGCCAGCGCCGCGGTGGACGAGGTCGAAGCCCAGGACGCTCAGCCCGAGCCGGCGGAGCCCAAGCCGGAGCCGGTCGTGGCGGAGCCCGTGGAGCCGAAGCCGGAGCCCGCGGCGCCCGAGCCCGAGCCCGACCCGCTCGAGCCCGCGCCGCAGGAGCCGGATCCTCAGCCCGCGGAGCCCGAGCCGCAGGAGCCTGAGTCGGAGCCGCGCGAGCCCCAGGCAGTGGAGCCGGCGGAGCCCAAGCCCGAACGCCCGCAGCCCGAGCCCCAGGAGCCCGCCGAACCCCAGGAGGCGCTCTACGCGGTGGTCAGGGGCGCCCCCGCGCTGAACCTGCGCGCCGGCCCGGGACGCTCGAACCGGGTGCTGCGCGTGGCCCAGGAGGGGGAGTGGCTGCGCGCCAGCGGTCAGGAGTCGAACGGCTGGCTGGAGCTGATCCTCGACGACGAGACCCGGGCCTGGGCTTCGGCGAGCTTCCTCGAGCAGAAGCGGGTCCCCCTCGCGCGCGACCCGGCACGCCCCGAGCTCGACACGGGCGCCGACGACGCCAAGCGCTTCCCCCGCCTCGCCGCCCACGACGACGAGCAACCGTGGTTCGAGCGGGCGTTCCTCATCAACCGCCTCGAGCAGGGCGCGCTGACGCCTCACGTGCTCTGCGGGCTGCGCCTGGCGCTCCGCGACCCGTGGCTGCTCAACCGCGCCTTCGCCCTCCGCGGGCTGCGTCGCTTCCCCCGCGAGCTGCTTCTGGGGGTCGGCTCCCAGGGGCTGTTCGAGGGGCTGGTGGAGCAGCTCGAGCGACGCGAGGAGCCCTTCGTGCCCGCCGTCGCCCAGGACCTCCTCGGTCGCATGGCCGCCGACGGCCGCACGCGCAGCGCCGACGCGTGGCGGGCCTGGTGGGCCGCCGAGGGCGAGGCCGAGGCCCGGCGGCTGTCCAAGGCCCCGCTCCCGCAGCTGGCCCTCGCCGACGGGGGGGCCGAGGCGACCCGGGTCCGCGAGCTGAGCACCGTGGTGAGCGAGGTCCGCAAGCAGGGCCTGCAGATCGTGTTCGTGCTCGACGTGACCGCGAGCATGGGAGAGGAGCTGAAGCAGGTAAAGGCCCAGATCCGCGAGATCGTGTCGCTGCTCTCGCTGCTGCTGCACGAGAACCCGAAGAAGCTGCGCTTCGGGTTGGTCACCTACGGCGACGAGATCTTCGACTTCGAGCGGCTGGGACCCTTCACGCGCTTCCCCGAGAAGCTCGACAAGGTCGTGATCCACGACGTCGCGTCGGACCGCAGCGTGGAGGAGGCGATCTCGCTCGGGTTGATCGCGGCCTTCGACAAGCGGCGGATGAAGTGGGGCAGCTCACGCAGCCGGCGGGTCGTGCTCTTGCTCGCCGACGCGCCGCCGCTGGATCCAGACACCTGCCGCAAGATCGCCAAGGAGGCGCACGAGGCCAGATACGTGCTCAGCACGCTGATCGCGGAGCCCCCAGCCAAGTATGCGCAGAGGTTTCCGCCCGAGGCGATCCTCACCGAGCTCGCCCAGCTGGGCGGCGGGACCGCCGCCAAGCTGGACACCCCCGAGAACTTGCTGGTGCACATCCTGACCCTCAGCTTCGGGCCTAGCTACGAGCCCGACCTGCGCCTGTTGGTGCGGGCCTACCGTGAGGTGCGGCCTCAACGCGAGGGGGCGCGGTGAGCAAGACGGTGGTCCTGGTGTGCTGCGGCGACCCGAGCCCCCCGGTGCAGGCCACCGTGGGTCCCTACGCCCTGTGGTTCCAGCGCGCGGCCCCCGAGGTCGTGTTCGGCAGCGTCGACCTGCGGCGCGAGGAGAGCGAGCTCCCCGCGGCCGACGCCTACCTGTTCATGGGCTCCCCCGAGGCGGTCTACGACCCCCACCCCTGGCGCCCCCGGGCCCTCGAGGCCGCGCGTCGCGCGCTCCGCTCCGGGGTCCCGACCCTCGGGGTGTGCTTCGGGCATCAACTCTTCGCCCAGGCCCTCGGCGGGACGGTGGCGCGCAACGAGCGGGTCGAGGTCGGCTCGGTGGACGTCGTGCTCACGCCGGCGGCCGCCGACGATCCCCTGCTGGCGTCCTTTGGGCCCACGCTGCGGGTCAACGCCAGCCACGACGACACCGTGACCGAGTTGCCGGCGGAGGGGACCCCGCAGGTCCTGGGAGCCTCCGAGCGCGACCACCATCAGGTGCTGCGCTGGGGCGAACAGGCCTGGTCCGTGCAGTTCCACCCGGAAATGCGCGCGCGCGAGACCGCGCTCTCGATCCACTGGCGCGCGCCACGGCTGGAGGCCGAGGGGGAGGACCCGCACCAGGTCCTCGCCCGCCTCGACGACGGCCTCGACGGGAGGCGGCTCCTGCACCGCTTCCTCTCCCTGGCGGGGATCCCGGGCGCAGAGCTGGGCTAGCGCGCGCCTAAACGAAATTTAACGGGGCTCATCCTTGCATTGACCGGCTCCAGGCCGGGAAATAGGCCCCAGCGAGTTCCCATGACCGATCCGTTCACTCCCCCCACCACGTCGAACCCTGAGCACGATCCCTTCGGTGCCCCCACCGGACAGATCCACTGGGGTCGCGCCGGGGTCTCGTGCGGGATCGGGGTGCTCATCATCGCAGTGTGCCTGGGCCTGGCGATGGCGCTCGTCGCGTCTCGCCCCGAGGCGCCCCGCAAGCCGCGGGTGGCCCGGCAGGTCGCGGCGGAGGTCGTGACCCTCAAACCCCTCTCGCTGACCCCCCGGGTGGAGGCCCTCGGCCGGGTGCGCGCGAGGCGGACCGTGGCGCTCAGCGCGCAGGTCGGGGGCGAGGTCGTCGAGCTGCACCCTGAGCTCGAGAACGGCAACGTGCTCCCTGCGGGGACCGTGGTCGCCAAGCTCGACGACCGCGACCTGCAGCATGAGGTCGCCCAGGTGCGGGCCCAGATCGCCGCGCTGCGCGCCGACCTCGACGGGCTGGAGATCGAGCGCGAGACGAGCGCGCGGCGGATCGCCGCGGCGCAGCGCCTGCTCGAGATCGCCCGGGGTGAGCTCGCGCGCTTGCTCGACATGGAAGGCAGCGGCGTGGGGACGCCCCAGACCGTCGACGCCGCGCGGCGGAGCGTGGTCCAGAGCGAAGACGCGCTGATCGCCCTCGAGGCCAGCCAGCGACAGCTGGGCCCCCGCGAAGCGCGGGCCCGTGCGGCCCTCGTCGAGGCCGAGGCGCGGCAAGCCTCGCTGGAGCTGGCCCTCGAGCGGACGCGGATCGTGATCCCCTTCAGCGGGATGGTCTCCGAGGTCGCCGTCGAGCTGCACCAGCTGATCACCCCGCCCCAGATCGTGTGCCAGGTGTTGGAGACCGACGAGCTGGAGCTCCCGGTGAGCCTGACCCTCGCCGACGCGACCCTCCTCGCTCCGGGCCTCGTGCCCGGCCACACCCAGGCCACCGTCAGCCGCACCGTGAACGGCCGGCGCAGCGAATGGCAGGCGAGCCTGACCCGCTTCGAGCCGGTGAACCCCGACACCCAGACCGTGCTGGCCGTGCTCACGATCAAGCGGGAGGCCGATCAGCCCCGGCTCGACCCCGGGTTGTTCTGTGAGGTGCAGCTCGTGGGCAAGCCGCTCGAGCCCGCGATCGTGATTCCGCGCTCGGCGCTGCAAGAGCGAGATCGGGTCTACCTGGTCGAGGGGGGCGTGCTGAACGTCGTCCCGGTGGAGGTGGGCGCCCAGATCGGTGACTGGGTCGAGATCCGCTCCGGGCTGAGCGCCGGCCAGGAGGTGGTGATCACCGTGCTCGACGGCGCCTACGACGGCAGCCCGGTCAAGGTGACCCGCACCGTGGAGCCCCGGGTCCCATGAACAAGCTGCTCGCCATGGCGGCGCGAAGCCCCGTCTTCGCGAACCTGCTGATGCTCGTGCTCGTGCTGGCTGGGGTGGCCAGCGTGTTGAGCTTGCGTCGGGAGACCTTCCCCGAGTTCTCCTTCGACAAGATCACCGTCAGCATTCCGTTCCCCGGCGCGAGCCCCGACGACGTCGAGGAGGGGATCACCATCAAGGTCGAGGAGGCGCTGCGGACCCTGGAGGGGGTGCGCAAGGTCGAGAGCGTCTCGAGCGAGGGCATGGGGCTCGTGACCGTCGAGGTCGAGCCCGACGAGCGCGACCCCCGCGACGTGCTCACGGACGTGCGGAACGAGGTCGCGCGGATCGACACCTTCCCCGAGGACAGCGAGGTCCCGCGGATCGAGCTGCTCGTCAACCGCAACGAGGTCGTGAAGCTCGTCCTCGCCGGCGACGTCGAGGAAGAGGCGCTCTACGAGTTGGCACGGGACGTCGAGCAAGACCTCCTGGCCCTGACGCAAATCAGCGAGGTCAAGCTGGGGGGTGTCCGCGAGCGCGAACTGCAGATCGCGGTCCGCGAGCAAGACCTCCAGCAGCGGAACCTGAGCTTCGCCCAGGTCGCGGCGGCGATCCGCCAGCGCAGCCTGGACCTGCCGCTGGGGAAGCTCCGCGGGCAAGACGAAGAGCTCTTGTTGCGCATCCGCGGCCAGCGTGAGCGCGGTCGGGAGTTCGCCGAGCTGCCCATCGTCACCCGCCCCGACGGGACCCAGGTCGTACTGCGCGACGTGGCGACCATCACCGACGGGTTCGTCGAAGACGAGGTGCGGTTCACCTTGGACGGGCACCGGGCGATCACGATCAGCGCCCTGCGCTCGGGCTCGGTGGACACCCTCAAGGCCGCCGAGGCCTGCCGCGACTACGTGGCGAACGCCCAGGACTACCTCGCCGACGGGCTGCGCCTGGAGGTGTGGCAGGACAACTCGGTGATGGTCGTCGACCGCCTGGGCCTGATGGCCAAGAACGGCCTGCAGGGCCTGGCGCTGGTGTTCGTCGTGCTCCTGGTGTTCCTCGGTCCGCGGCTCTCGTTCTGGGTCGCGATCGGGCTCCCGGTGGCCTTCCTCGCGGCGCTGTTCCTCCTCGAACAGTTCGGCGGGAGCCTGAACATGATCAGCAGCTTCGCGCTGATCATGGTCCTCGGGATCCTGGTCGACGACGCCATCGTCGTCGGCGAGAACATCGCCCGTTGCCTGCGCGAGGACGGCTACACCCTCGACGCGGCGGTCAAGGGACTGCTCGAGGTCTCGGGTCCGGTCACCGCGTCGGTCACGACCACGATGATCGCGTTCCTCCCGCTGATGTATCTCGAAGGCATGATGGGCAAGTTCATCTCGATCATGCCCGTGGCGGTGATCGCCTGCCTGCTCGCGTCCCTGGTCGAGTCCCTCCTGATCTTGCCCAATCACCTCGCCCACGGAGGGAAGCCGCGGCCCGCCTCCATCATCACTCGCTTCCAGGCCAAGGTGGACGGCTTCGTGGATCGCTTCGTGGAGAAGCGCTACGGGCCCGCCGTCGACTGGGCCCTGCGCTGGCGTTACCCCCTGGTGGTGGGCACCGGCGGCTTCCTCTTGCTCGTGGTCGGGATCGTAGGCAGCGGGCGGCCGGGGTTCGTGTTCTTCCCGCGCCTCGACTCCGAGGCGGTGACCGCGACCGTGACCCTGCCCGCGGGCACCTCCCTCGAGGCCACCGAGCGGGCCGCGCGACCCATCGTGGACGCCGTGCAGCAGCTCCGCGACGAGCTGCCCGTCGCCGAGGACGGTGGGCCCATCGTGCGGCGGTGCCTGGTCGAGCGCGGATCCGGCGGCTCGCACGTGGTCGTCGTGCGCCTCGAGCTCTGCCGCAGCCAGTACCGGCAAATGACCTCGCTGGAGCTCCTGCAGGACTGGAAGCGCTTCGCGGGGGACGTGCCCCTCGCGCGCTCCGTGCTCTACTCCGGCTCCAGCCACGGTCCGCGCGGCTCGCCCATCGAGCTCCGCCTGCTGACCGAGGACGTCGAGCAGGCCGCGGGGGCGGCCCGGCTGCTGCGCGAGGCGCTCGCCGAGCGCGCGGGCGTGTTCAACGTGGACGACAACCTCGACCCCGGCAAGCGCGAGCTGCGTCTCGAGCTCAAGCCGCAGGCCAGCAGCCTGGGGTTGACCCTCCAGGACCTGGCCGCGCAGGTCTCGGCCGGGTTCACGGGGACCAAGGTCCGCACGGTGCAACGTGGCCGGGACGAGGTCGAGGTCCGCTTGCGCTACGACCGGGTGCTCCGCGACAGCATGCGGGGCCTCGATCAGCTCCAGGTGCGCGCCGCGTCGGGGGCGCTGATCCCCTTGAACTGGGTGGCCACGATCCAGCGCGGGCGCTCGGTGAGCAAGGCCGAGCGCCTCGACGGGCGGCGCTTGGTCAAGATCACGGGCGACGTGGACGACACGGTGACCAAGGCCACGGACGTGGTCCGCGCCTTGAAGCAAGACGTGCTCCCCGAGCTGCGCGAGCGCTTCCCGCGGGTCGAGGTCGAGTTCGGCGGCGCCTCGGAGCAGCAGGCGGAGACGTTGACCAGCATGCTGGTCGGGTTCCTCCTCGCGCTGGTGGGGATCTACGCGATCCTCGCGCTGCTCTTCGGCAGCTACATCCAGCCGATCATCATCATGCTCCTGATCCCGGTCGGCTTCGCGGGCGCGATCCTCGGCCACGCGGTGGTGGGCATCCCGATCCAGATCTTCAGCCTGTTCGGGATGGTCGGCCTGACCGGGATCGTGGTCAACGACGCGCTGGTGATGATCGACTTCGTCAACCGGGCTCGGCGAGATGGGCTGACCCCGCTCCAGGCCGCGCGCTCCGCGGGGCGGATCCGCTTTCGCGCGGTGTTCCTGACCACCGTGACCACCGTCGCCGGGCTGCTCCCGTTGATGCTCGAGACGAGCCTCACCGCCCAGTTCTTGATCCCGATGGCGATCTCCATCGCCGCGGGGGTGACCACCGCGACGGCGTTGACCCTGCTCGTCGTGCCCTGCCTCTACGCCGTGGTCGAGGACGTGCGCGCGTTCTTCTACCCTCCGGTCCTGGAGCCCGTGCCAGCGGCGAACCCAGCCGCGCCGGGCGCCGAGGCGTCTCCGGACGCCGAGTGAGGGCGGGTCTCACGCGCGAGGCCAGGATTCCTCGCCCCCTCCCGGCCGGCTGCGCGGTATCCTGAGGGCCACGCGCAGCGACCCTCCCAGGAGGAGTCCCATGAACCGCCTCGCCATCCTCTGCCTCGCGTTCACTCTGGGCCTCAGCGCCCAGGCCCAGGACGAGTGGCGGACCCGCATCGACACCCTCCTCGACCGCTGGTCCGAGGACGCGGGCGACCGCCGCCTGGAGCGTGCCCACGAGATCCTCGTCTCGCACCTCGTGCGCTCTCCCGACGACCCCGAGGCGCGGCTCGAGCTGAGTCGGCTGGAGCTGGCGCAAGACAAGTTCCGCGCCGCGATCACCGCAGCCGACCTCGCCCTCGAGCGGTTCCAGGCCACCGAGCGGGGGAGCAACCTCGAGGGCCAGGCCCTCGCCGTGTCCCTGTTGGCCGCGCAGTACCTCGTGCACGAGCAGCTCGACGGCCTCGACGAGCAGGGTGCAGACGCCAAGGCCTACGTCGAGCAGCAAGCCGCGGCCCTCGACGGGCGTCGCCAGGCCCTCTCGCGGGTGCTGGGCAACGAAGAGGCTGCCACCGCGGCCCTCGCCCGCGAGCTGAGC
>Ga0070729_10004971_pt1 | contig 14066 bp, 13 predicted proteins | sample tdDd472_FD_66725 | JGI IMG/M metagenome (GOLD analysis project Ga0070729, IMG submission 66725) | Marine sediment microbial communities from the Atlantic coast under amendment with organic carbon and nitrate - tdDd47.2 | ecosystem: Environmental > Aquatic > Marine > Coastal > Sediment | place...
CCCCGTGCGCCGCGGGCGGGGATAAACCCCGCCCCTGTCGAGAGCTCCGCCGACTCCTGGCGGGCCTCCGCTTTCCTTTTCACACTCGCTCGCAGCACGCCTCGCGCGGTCCGGGTTGGGACCGATTCGAGCCGACAACGGACCGCCGGCGCACGGGTTGGGGAGGGCGTGCGGTTTGCACTCGGTCGCCGTGGAAGGAAGGAAGGTGTTCGAGTGAGGAAGCTGATCGCCGTCGCGTTGCTCGCGGCCAGTGTGTGCCTGGCGGAGTCGGGCCTCGACCTGCGCGAGCTGGACCGGGTCGACGTCAGCCCCCGCAGCGGAGCCCTCGAGCTCAGCCACGACGACCTGGTGCTCGGTCACGGGGCCGAGGCCTTCGCGCTCCGTCGCCACTACGCGCACCGCGCCGGCCGGCTGCTCGACTTCGGGCGCAACTGGGCGACCTGCCTCGGCGTGCGCGTCGTGCTCCGCGAGGGCGGCGGCTACGTGCGCGCCTCCAACGGCGCCTTCCTCCCGCTGGAGCAGCTCGACGCCCACACCTGGGCCAGCACCCGCGGCGCGGTGTGGGTCGACGCCAGCGATCGCCAGCAGCCCACGATCTACGGCATGGACGGGCGCGCCTACGTCTGCGGCCCCCGCGGCTGGCTGCGCACGATCCGGCGCGCCGACGTCGAGGTCCAGGTCGAGCGCGACGGCCAGGGCCTGGTGCAGGCCCTCCGCGGCCCCTGGGGCGAGCTCGTCGTCGAGCGCGTGGACGGCGTGCTCCAGGCGCTGGTGCTGCCCTCGGGCGCCCGGGTGACCTACACCCGGGGCGAGTTCGGCGCGCTGGTCGCCGTCGACGACGGCACCCGGCGGGTGAGCTACGGCTACGACGCCGCGCTGCGCCTGAGCGCGCTGGCCGACGGCGCCGCCGCGATCGGCTACGACGAGGTCGGCCGGGTGGTCGAGCTGGCGGGCCCCCGGGTGCTGACCCGCACCCTGAGCTACGCCCTCGAGGGCGACGTGCTCGAGGTCCGCGACGTGCAAGGCGCAGAGCGCGTGACGCACCGCTTCGACGTCGACGGCCGCTGGGCCGAGACCACCGTCGACGGCGCCACCAGCCGCCGGACCTACGACGCCCGGGGCAACGTGCAGAGCTTCGAGCGCGGCGCGCAGACCGTGCGCCTCGAGCGCGACGCGCGCGGGCGGGTGATTCGCCGCCAGCGCGGCGCCACGCTGACCCGCACGACCTACGTCGGCGGCAGCGACCTCCCCCGCGAGCGGATCTCCGGCGGCGAGCGCGTGCGCTTCGTGCGCGACGCGGCGGGTCGACTGACCGCGACCGTCGGCCCCCGCGGCGCGACGCGCGCGCCCGCCGCCTGCGGCCAAGCCCGCTACGACGCCGACGGACGCCGGGTGGGCCGCGCCCTCGCCGACGGCGGCCGTGAGGCCGTGCTCCGCAGCGCGCGCGGGACCCGGGTCGAGACCCGGGACGCCGCCGGTCAGCTCGTGCGCGCCGTCGAGCGCGACCTGCGCGGTCGCGTGGTGCGGATCGAGGAGCTCCACGGCCAGGTGCAGACCCTCAGCTGGTCGCCCCAGGGGCAGCTGGTCGGCTGCGACGCCAGCGGCGCCGCCCCGGTGCGGCTGAGCTACGACGAGCAGGGCCGGCTGAGCCAGCTCGCCGACAGCCAGGGGACCCTCGCCAGCTACAGCTACCCCGACGCGCACACCGTGGTCGTGGAGGACGCCGCGGCGGGCACCACGACCCTGACCCACGACAGCGACGGCCGCGTCGTCGCCGTGCAGCGCGGCGACGCGCTCGTGCGCCGGGTCTACAACGAGGGCGGGCGGCTGGTGGCCGAGGACACCCCGGCCGGGCGCGTGCGCTACCGCTACGACGCGGCGGGCAACCCGATCCAGGTGCGCTCGGCGGCGGGGACCGTGACCCAGGCCTTCGACGCTGCGGGCAACGCGACCCGGGTCCGCGACGCCCAGGGCTTCACCCTCGAGGCCAGCTTCGACGCCGCCGGCCGCAGGACCGCGCTCCGCGCGCCCTGGGGCGAGGTGCGCTACACCCGCGACGCCGCGGGCCGGCTGACCGCGGTGACCCTCCCCGACGGCGGCACGATCCGCCTCGAGCTGCTCGCCGACGGCCGCCGCAGCGCGGTGCACTTCCCCAACGGGGTCAGCACCCGCTACGACTGGACCGGGGCGCTGCTCACGGGGCAGCGGACCACCCGCGGCGAGGCGCTGCTCGACGAGCGCAGCCTGCGCTACGACGACGCCGGGCGGCTGGTCGAGCTGCGCGACCTCGACGGCGCCACGAGCTACGCCTACGACGCCGAGGGTCGCCTCGTCTCCGCCACCCGCGACGGCGAGACCCAGCGCTTCGCCTGGGACGCCCGCGGCAACCGCGTCGACCTCGGCGCCGTCGACGCCGGGAGCCGGCTGCAGGCCGAGGGCCTGAGCTACGACGCCTGGGGCCGCTTGACCGCCCAGGGCGGCAAGCGCTTGCGCTACGACGGCGCAGGCCGGCTGGTGGGGGCGACCCTCGCCGACGGGCGCGAGCTGAGCTGGAGCTACGACCCCGCCGGGCGTCGCGTGCGACGCACCCTCGACGGCGCCAGCGCCCGCTTCGTGCACGACGGCGAGCAGCTCGCCGCCGTCTACGGGGAGGCCGGGCTGGAGACCGCCTTCGTCCACGGCGACCGCCTCGACGAGACCCTCGCCGTGCTCCACGACGGCGCCTGGCACTTCCCCCTCGCCGATCAGGTGCAGAGCGTGGTCGGGCTCACCGACGCCGCGGGCCAGGAGGTCGGCCGCGCGCGCTACGCGCCCTTCGGGGCCGTCGAGCAGTCGACCCTGCCGAGCTGGCTGGGCCTCGGCTTCAGCGGCCGGCCCGCCGACCCCGAGCTGGGGTGGGTCGACCTGCGGGCGCGGTTCTACGCCCCGGAGCTGGCCCGCTTCACCACCCCCGACCCCCTCGGCCAGCGCGGCGGCGTGAACCTCTACGCCTACGTGTCCGGCAACCCGCTGAGCTTCAACGACCCGCGGGGCACCTCCGAGAACGACCCGACCCAGGCCGAGCTCGACGCGCTGGTCCAGGACCAGTACCGCGAGCTGCTGAGCGAGGTCCCGGACTGGGTCGCCGACGAGATCGAGGCCAGCGGCCTCGACCCGCTGGTGGCCCTGCCCGTGCTCGCCGAGCACGCCGAGAGCGAGGGCTGGATCGACGACGAGCTCCGCGGCCAGATCCAGACGGTGGTGGTCTCGGTGGTCCAGGCCCGGTTGGGCACGAGCATTCCGACCCCGATCGACGCGGACGACCCCGACGAGGTCGCGTTCAACGCGCTGGTGAGCCTCACGATCCTGGCGGCGACCAACGGCAACCCCTACGTGGCCGCGGCCACCTTCGCCGGCGGGCTGCTGCTCGACTTCGGCCTCGACTACTACAACGCGAACATTCGCTCCTTCGACCTGGGGCCCGGTCACGTGACCCGCCGCCCCGACGGGACCTACACCAGCTCCTTCGCGCCGGGGGTGATCTTCACCAGCCCCGAGCAGCTGCAGGAGTTCTTCGACCGCGGCTACGACCCCAACGGAGACGGCAAGTTCGACTACGAAGGCGGGCGGACCCCCGACCTCGCCCAGGAGGCGCGGCGCCAGGACGCCTTCCAGATCACGACCGTGCTCCCCGACGGCTCGTTCATGAGCGCGCACTTCCCCGGGGTGCTCTTCGGCCCCGACCAAATGGACGGGTTCTTCAACCTCTTGCTGCGCGGCGAGCACCTCAACAGCGGCGTGTGTCTGCCCGGGAGCAACACCGGGTTCCACCACGACTCGCTCGAGCGCTTGCTGGAGTTCATGCAGCTGAACACCGTGCTCAACACCGCGATCGCCGAGGCGTTGGGGCTGGACGTGTTCCTCGTGCAGGACGACTCGGGGCTCGGCGGCGCGGCGAACCTCAGATACAGCACCCGCCAGTTCCCCACCGAGCGCTACGCCAGCCTGCAGCTGCTCGTGGAGGACGCGACCCGCGCCGCCCAGGAGGAGATCACCTGGAACGCGGGCGAGCAGGTGGTGATCGGCTGGAACGAACTGCCCGCCGGGGCCTACGGCCCGCCGAGCCCGATCCTGGGCAGCGTCGACGGCTACTACGAGACCCCGCTGCTGCCCGGTGAGCGCTTCGACCGCTTGCCCGAGGCCTTCGCGGCCATGGACGCGCTCTACGCCGAGCTCGAGATCGGACCCTACGTCCACACCAGCGACACCCCCGCCTTCGTCCCCGCCGGGCAGAGCGCGACGGGAGGGCTGACCTCGCCCTGGCAGAGCCCCTACGTCGAGGGCTTGTTCAGCACCCGGGTCGAGGTCGTGCGCGCCTACCGCAGCCAGCCGCAGCCGCCCTTCGCCAACGACTGAGTCGCCTTCCCGCCGAGCCGTCCGCTCGAATTTGCGCTGTCGCTTCAATCCCCGTCACCGCGGTCCTATAACGGGGGCAAGGAGTTCAGCTCGAATGGCAAAAGCTGCCAAGAAGCGCGTCACCAAGAGTTCAGCGGGGTCGAAGCGTCGGCCGTCCTGGTCCTTGATCACCTTCGCGGAGATCGAGGCCTACCGGACGGATCGCGGACTGCCCAAGCGGCGCATGGCGGAGCTCCTCGGGGTGACCAACAGCACCTACCACAACTGGGCCCGCGGCAAGGCCGTGCCGACGGAGAACGCACAGCGCAAGCTGGTCGCGACGCTGACCCAGCCTCAGCGCTCTGGCGCAGAGGGTCAGCTCGATCGCGAGGCGCTGCAAGCGACCGCCTCGATCGTGAACACCTACCTCGAGACGCACCCGGGCAAGCTCAGTCCGGACCAAATGACGCGCCTCGTGCGCGACGTCCTCGCCGTCTTCAACTAGCCACCAGGGCTGCGAGGCTCGGTCAGTTCGAGCGCAGCAGGCCGCGGAGTTCGATTCGCGGGCGCACGGCCTGGGCCTTGCTCCGCTGTAGGATTCCGCGCCGGCGCTCAGCCAGGCCCGCGAGCACTCGGGGGACGAGTGGGTCGCGCCCGCGATCGATCTCGCGGAAGCGCGAGCGCGCCGCGGAGCGGCGGGCAACCCAGCCCTCGCGGCGCACGCGGTAGATCACGCGCCGCTTGCGGGCCTCGGTGGGGGCGGTCAAGCCGAGGAGCGTGCTCCCCGCGTGAGCGGGGGCAGGCGCCGTCGGGGTCCCGCCGCGAACCAGGGGCGACTCCGAGGGGTCGAAGCCCGGTCGCTCGGCCGGCGGAGGGGTGACGGAGAACCCGGGGCGGGGGACCTGCGGCTTGGGGGGCGGGCTGCTCATGGGATACTCCGTGACCGGACGCTGGCGCGGGGCTGCGTCCAACCCTAGCTTACACGACGCTTCGCGAGCGGGAGTCAGCATGTCCGAGGCAGCCGCGGCCTGGCCCGAGAACACCCCTGGGGCGTTCTACGTGGACGAGGCGTGTATCGACTGCGACCTCTGCCGCACGACGGCCCCGGACTGCTTCGACCGCTCCGAGAACGGCTACAGCTACGTGAGCAAGCAGCCCGAGAGCGAGCAAGAGCGTCGCGACTGCGAGCTCGCGCGTCAGGAGTGTCCGGTGGAGGCGATCGGTGGTCCCGACGGGGAGTGAGCTAGGCCTCGGGCTCTTCGTCCTCTTCGCCCTCTTCGCCCTCTTCGCCCTCTTCGCCCTCTTCTTCCTTGAGGGCGGTGGCGGGGTCGCTCCAGTCGAAGTCGTCCTCCTCGGGCTCCTCTTCCTCCCACTCCTCGGCCTGGCCGAGGGCGCGCGAGAAGACGCCAAAGCCGCTCTCCCAGTCGAGGCCGAGCCCAGAGGCGGCCATTTCCATCGAGCTCAGCTTGTCGAGCAGATCCCCCTTGGCGCGGGCGAGCAAGGTGACGTCCACCGGGTCGGCGGGGTCGTGCAGGCGCTCGGTCACGTGCTCGGCCAGCCAGGCCAGGCCGGGGTCTCCGGCGAGGTCGTGGGTCGTCCAGCCGCGAATCGGAGCGGCGGCGAGCCGGGTGTTGAGGTCGAGGATCCCGCTGGCGAAGGCCTCGGCGGCGGCTCGGGGAATGGTCGCCCGCACGAGCTCGTCCCGCTCCTTGTCGGAGCCCTTGTCCTGCTTGCGACGCCGCTTCGCTTCTTCACGCTGTTTCTTCTCGATCCGTTTGCGGATCGCGGTCGAACGTTGGCGGCGCTTTCTGCTCATTCAAGCTCCTCGACCGGGGATCTTAGCCCGGATCTACGCCGAAGCGAACCGTGACGGGGCCCCGGTCGCCGGCTATCATTCGCGTTCTTCGGGCTGTGAGCTCGACCAGGAGGCACCATGAAACTCCACGACTTCTTGCGGCGGATCCCTCAGTCCTTCGCCCTCGAAATGCTCGAGGCGCTCCCCGGCCCAGACCGGCGCGAGCTGCTGCGCGCGCACGGCGCGCGGGTCAAGGCGGGGCCCGGGAACCTCAAGCGAGCGGCGCGGATTGCCAAGGAGGCCAAGCTCCTGCGCGGGGCGCTGCTCAAGTCCGACGAGCCCGACGATGTCCGCTCGTTCCTCCAGGGCTGGCTGGCGCGCCGCGCCGACATGGTCGTGCTGCTGCTCGACGCCTGGGGCGTCGACCACACCAACGGGATCGTCGAGGACTTCGACTGGGTCGAGCAGCTCAGCGCCGACGCGGTCAAGGAGTCGCTGAAGGTCCTCGAGCCGAGCGAGGAGGACGAAGACCTCCTCCGCGAGCGCAAGGAGAAGTTGGAGCCGATCGCTCCGCTAGTCTACTTCGCCTACCTCGAGCTGCCCTGCTCGGCCGAGGTCCTCGACCTGGACGCGGTGTTCAAGTCGGTCGAGGACGTCCCCGCCGCGGCGAACTAAGCCGCTAGCGGCGGATGATCACCACCGGGGGAGGTCCGACCCGGTGGCGGCGACGGGGGACCTGGACCACGACCGCGCCGCCTCGTCGGAAGCCACGGCGTCGATCGCTGCGGCGACCGTCGCAGGGTTGCAGCCTGGCTCCGTAGGCCCGGTTGCGGTAGACGACGCTGTCGCACGAGGGGAGCGGACGGGAGGAGTATCCCGAGCGCACCCGGACCACGCCCACGTCGGCGCAGCCCGTCTCGAGGCGGAAGCTCTGGGCGTAGCCGTCGCACTGCACCCAGCGGCTGTTGCGCACGCGGACCACGTCTTCGTCCTCAGGACGCATGACGGTGTAGGGCTCGGGCCACTCGGCCTCGAGGGCCAGGTTCCGTTGAGCGCCGACTTGCGTGGCCGGCTCGTAGTCCGCGGGCAGCACGTAGTGGGTCTGCCGCAGCTCCATCCGGCTGACCGGCTCGCTCTGGCACCCGACGAGGGCCAGCGAGACGAATGCCAAGGAGCAGAAGGACCTGCGCACGATCGACGACCTCTCTCCCGTTAGCGTAGCGCGGGGTTGGGGCCGAGTGAACCCCCTTTACACAACGTCGCGGGGGGGCAAAGGTTCACGGTCTCTGGCGCTCGAAACTGCGTCGGCCGGGTGCTAGACTCCCGTGGTCCAGGGAAGGCATTGTGGGCAAGTCAGTTACCGCCCGAATCCTGATCGTCGAGAGCGACGAGAAAAAGCTCGAGGAGCTCGACGCGCTCCTCAAGGGCTGGGGTTACGCCACGCTCCACGCTGCTGACGCGAAGGCCGGCCACGAGACGGCGACCACGCGTCGCCCGGACTGCGTCGTCGCGGCGGCTCCGGCTGCGACCCCCGAGTTCTGCAGCGGTGTGCGCGAGCAGGCGTCCACGCGCCTGATCCCGGTGGTCTACCTCGCCGCCCCTGGGAGCGAAGCCGCCGAGCGTCTCGCCGCGCTGCAGGCTGGCGCCTCCTGCGCCCTGGCGCGTCCCCTCGACGAGACCGAGTTCGGCGCGCACCTGCGCGGGCTGCTCGCCACCCGGCGAGTGACCTCCGACCTCGAAGACGCTGAGAACGTGGTCTTCGCCCTCGCGACCGCGATCGAGCAGAAGGACAGCTACACCGAAGGCCACGGCGAGCGGGTCTCGATCTACGCGGGCAAGCTCGCGGAGAAGCTGGGGCTCCCGCCGGAGGTGCGGGCCGCGGTCGAGACCGGGGGGCTGCTCCACGACGTGGGCAAGATCGGCTGCCCCGACGCGATCCTCAACAAGCCCGGCCCGCTGACCCGCGACGAGTTCGAGATCATCAAGCGTCACCCGGTGCAGGGCTGGGACATTTGCCGGCACCTGAGCTCGTTGGGCGACCCGGTGCTGAATTGCATCCGCAACCACCACGAGCGGCTCGACGGCTCGGGCTACCCCGACGGCCACAGCGAGAGCGGGATCCCCGTCGCCGTGCGGCTGGTCACGATCTCCGACGTGTTCGACGCGCTCGCGACCGCGCGAGCCTACAAGCCCGCGTTCCCCACCGAGCACTGCTTCAAGATCCTGCGCGAGGAGTCCAAGCGCGGGTGGTGGGACGGTGAGCTGGTGGAGGCCTTCGTCGAAATGATGAAGGAGAACGCCCTCGACCAGCCGGCCAACCGCGCCAACCTCGGCGGCGCGCTGCTGGCCTCCCGGCGGACGAGCTAGCGAGCTAGCGCTGCTGGGCTCCCGGCGGAGGAGCTAGCGAGCTCGCCCCCAGCGGGAGCTCTACCCCCACGTGTGCCACTCGTAGAGCGGGACCCGGCTGATCCCCTGGAGGGCTTCGAAGAAGCGGCTGCCGTAGAGGGTCCGCGACTCCTCGACGAAGCGCTCGCCGATCCCGTCGGGGCCGTGGCCGAAGAAGCGCAGCCACCAGCACGTGTTCAGCTCGCGCGGCTCCGTCTCGCTGTGTTGGCAGGCGGGGCAGGCGTCGACCGAGCGCTGGGTGTCGCCCACGAACTGGGGCAGCTCGCAGGTCGTGCAGAGTCGCCGGCAGGTCGCGCACAGCCGCGCCTCGTGCAGCGCCTCCGGGTGCACGAAGGCGCGGAACTCGAGCTCGATCCGCAGGGTGCCGAGGAACTTGGCGAGCCGGTCTCGCGGTTCGCCGAACAGGCGAATCTCGAGGTCCTCCCGCCCCTGGGCCGAGGTCCGCGCCGCGTCGACGGTGTCGAGCAGGTCGCGCACCGTGTGCGCCTCCGACTCGAAGCGCCCCGCGCGCACGCGCGCCCCCGCGCCCTCGCCGAGCGCGATCACGTGCTCCGCGAGGCGGTCCAAGAAAGCCCCCAAGTGCGCTCCAACGAGCCGATGCGTCGGACTTTGGGGGAACAGCGTTACAGTCGATTCGAGTCCCACGAGCTAAGGTGTACCACCTTCGGTGCTGCCAAGCCAGGGCAGGTGGGCTTGGCATCGCGGCCCCGGCTCCTTAGCTTGGTGGCCAACCCGCCGCCGGCCGCTGGGCGCCTCAGCTCCCGGTCCGACCGCCTTCAGGAGACCCCCGTGAATCAGGACTGCATTCGCCTCGACGGCCCCGGGATCGAGTACCGCTACGCGCGCTCGTTGGACGTGGGCGGTGTGACCCGCGCCGACCTGGCCGCCGCCCAGCCCCTGGCGACCAAGGCCGCGGAGGCCTTCCAGGCGCTCCTCGAGAGCGGGACCACCGTCGGGCTCGACGAGCCGGTGTGGTGGCCGCGGCTCGAGGACACCGACTCCAGCGCCGCGGCGTTGGCGTGGGCTGAGGCCCTCGACGCCGACGCGCTGGTCTCGGTGGGGATCGGCGGGAGCTACCTGGGAAACCGTGTGCTGCGCGACGCGCTCCTGGGTCCGCACTACAACGCGCGGGTCGACCGCGGCGGGCCGCAGCTGTGGTTCGCCGGGTTCCACCTCGACCCCCACGAGCTGCGGGACCTGGTCGCTCGGCTGCAGGCCTGCGCCCGCAGCGAGGCCGATCCGTTCAAGGTCGAGCTGCTCGCGATCAGCAAGAGCGGCACGACCACCGAGACCCTGGCGACGACCCTCTCGCTGCTCGAGGCCCTCGACGGAACGCCTGGGCTGCGGGTGCGCCTCAGCGCCCTCACCGCGCCGACGTCGGTGCTGGCCGGGCTGGCCCGCGAGCGGGGCGGCACGCACCTCCCCTTCCCCGAGGGGATCGGCGGGCGCTGGTGCGTGCTGACGGCGGTGGGTCTGTCCACGGCGGCGGCTACCGGCGTCGACGTGCCGGCGCTGCTCGCCGGCGCCCGCGAGACCCGCGACGCGCTGCTCTCGGCCGGCGACGACCTCGGCCGGAATCCGGCCCTGCTGTATGCGCTGCTGCACCACCTCCACGGGAAGGCGGGGCGGTCTCAGGCGGTGTTCATGCCCTACGGCGAGCGGCTGCGCTGCGTCTCCGAGTGGTACGTGCAGCTGCTCGCGGAGTCGCTGGGGAAGGAGCGGGATCGCTCGGGTGCGGTGGTCCACTGCGGGCGGACCCCGATCGTGGCGGTCGGTTCGACGGACATGCACGCCCAGACCCAGCTGCACCAGGCGGGGCCTCAGGACAAGACCGTGACCACCCTCGACGTGGCGGACTGGGGCGAGGTCGGCGTCGACCGCGTGCCCGCGATTCCCCAGGCGAAGCAGCTGGGGGGGAAGACCATCGCGGAGCTGAACACCCTCGCGCGCGAGGCCAACGAGGAGGCCTTGTTCGGGGCCGGGCGCCCGAGCGACGCGTTCGTGCTCGACCGGATCGACGCCCGCGCCGTCGGGGGGCTGCTGACGTTGCTGATGAGCACCGTCGCCTACGAGGGCGAGCTGCTCGACGTGTGCGCCTACGATCAGCCTGGGGTCGAGGCCTACAAGGCGATCATGCGCGAGCGGTTGTAGGGTTCGAGCGAAACCGGGCGCGGGGTCGAGCGTTACCCTGCTGCGCCGTTGGATCGGTGTATAACCGCTTGCAACCGAACGTGTTGATTGGGGAAGCCAGATGACCTTCGACCCCTGCTGCGATCGCCGTGGATTCCTGAGTTGGGGCCTGGGAGGCGCGCTGAGCCTGTCCCTGGGCGGCCTCGCGCGGCCGGTGTGGGCGGGTGACCCCCAGCTCCCCGGGTTTGGGGCGGCCAAGCGCGTGGTCGTGCTCTGGCTCAACGGTGGGCCCAGTCAGATCGAGACCTGGAACCCGCTCCCCGGGACCCCGCAGGGCGGTCCGACCCAGGCCATCGAGACCGCGGCCAAGGGCGTCAAGATCGCCGCGACCCTGCCCCGGATGGCGGAGCACATGCAGGACGTGGCCCTGATCCGCTCCATGGCCACCAAGGAGGGCAACCACCAGCGCGCCCGTCACTTCCTCCACACGGGCTACGTGCCGAGCGGCACCGTCAAGCACCCGGACCTGGGGGCCTTGATCTGCCAGCAGAAGGCCGACCCCGAGGCCGAGCTGCCCAGCTACGTGGCGATCGCCGGGGCGACCCCCGGCGCCGGGTTCCTCGGGGTGAGCCTGGCTCCGTTCACCGTGGGCAACCCGCTGCAGCCGGTCGAGAACCTCGCTTACCCGCGAGGGGTCGACGGCGAGCGCTTCGCGCGCCGGCGCAAGCTGCGCGAGCAGCTCGGGCGAGACTTCGCCCGCTCGCACCCGGGCCCCGAGACCAGCGGGCACGACGCGGTCTACGAGAAGGCCGACCGGATGATGCACTCGCCCCGCGCGGCGGCATTCAAGGTCGAGGAGGAGCCCCAGGCGCTGCGCGAGTCCTACGGGCTGGGCAAGTTCGGCCAGGGCTGCCTGATGGCTCGCCGCCTGCTCGAGCAGGGCACGAAGGTGGTCGAGGTGCAGCTCGGCGGCTGGGACACGCACAAGGACAACTTCAACCGCACCGCCAAGCTCTGCGACGAGCTCGACCGCGGCTTCTCCGGGCTGCTCGCCGACCTCAAGCAGCGCGACATGCTGAAGGACACGCTCGTGCTCTGCATGGGCGAGTTTGGCCGGACGCCGAAGATCAACGCCAACGAGGGTCGCGACCACTTCGCGCGCGCCTGGAGCCTCGCCGTCGCGGGCGGCCCGATCCAGGGCGGTCGCGTGGTCGGAGAGACCTCCGGCGACGGCATGCAGGTGACGAAGCGCCCGCTCAACGCCCAGGACCTGATGGCGACGGTGATGCACGTGATGGGCGTCGATCGCTTCCACACCAACTACACCGGCCTGGGCCGTCCGCTGACCGCGGTGGACGAGTCCGGCAAGGCGATCCCCGAGCTCCTGGCCTAGACCCCGCTCGACGCCTGCCAGGCGTGAGGGTGGACGAGCCCCCGTGTGATCCGTGTTCACAGCTTTTCATTTCGAAAGCGGACCGGTTTCAACTCACGCGTAACGCTCGCTTCACATTCTGTTCGTCTCCATTTCATGCGTTGGCCCTGCTGTTCAGTGGTTTACGCCGAGGCATGGCTGTCGCTCTGAGCGGATCGGAGAGAGGAGAGAGCCATGGAAGGGGTCATGAACAAGAAGATTCGCTTTCGCTGCGCATGCGGACGCGTCACCGCGGTGGACCACCGCTTCGCTGGGTGCCGGGGCCGTTGCCCCCGCTGCCAGGCGGTGGTGCGTGTGCCCAACGCGCATCCACGCGCCTACGATCCGCGCCCGCGGCGTCGTGAGGAGCGTCGGAGCCAACGGCTGGTGCGCCGCTCGAACGCGCTGCGTCGGGTCGGCCAGGTGTTCACGGTGCTCGTGCTCGGCGTCGGCGTCGGTCTGGTCGTCGGCGGTGTGACGCTGTTCTAGGCTCTGTCCGCGAACCCGGCCAACGCCCTCGCTTGCCCTCGTCGCCGCCGACTGCGTTGGTCACCGGCCACGTAACCCCATTACGCTGGGACCGGCTCCCGCCTTGTCGGACGACGACGATTGCGGCGCGAGGGCATTACCCGAGCTCGCGGACAGAGCCTAGGCAGCCCGGCGGATCGGGTAGACGATGGACGGCTGGCTGGGGTCCGCCTCGGGCTCCGGCGTGAAGCGCACGAGCGGGCGCGCCAGCTCCTCGGCCTGGGGCGTGGGCTCCCAGAAGCGGACCCCCACCAGCGCCAGGAACGCCATCCCCACCAGCGAGAGCACCGCCGCTGCGTCCTGAGGGATCATGAAGTGGGCGGGCATCGGGGCCCAGCCCTGGGTGCTGGGGTCGAGGCTCAGCTTGACCAGCGCGTCCGCCGGCAGCGCACACAGCGCGCTGCAGAGCCCGCACACCAGCAGCTTGCCCTGCCAGCTGGTCGTCGGGCGCCGCCAGAGCGCGAGCGCGCCCAGGCCACAGGCGAAGGCGGCCAGCGTTTGCCCTTCGCCCGCGTGACGCCACCTCCACCACAGGACCTCCACGAGCTCCAGCGGGGCGTAGAGTCCGACCAGCCAGGGCGAGTCGTGGGTGCGCGCTTCGAGGGAGTGTCCGCTGGCGTAGTAGTCCACCCGGTGGACGAGGAAGTCGCAGCGGCGCCTGAGGAAGAGGTAGCTCCCCACGTAGGGCGCGACGAGGAAGGGGAGCAGCAGGCAGGCAAAGGAGAGGCGACGCTTCATGCTCCCTCTTCGGCGTCAGCGGGTCCTAGCTGGAGGACCCCCGCCCGAGGGCAGCCAACAGGGGCTCCAGGGGCGTCGCTGGCGCCTTCCACTGGCCGAGTTGGGGGTCCTGGGGGTGGCCGTGCCAATCCGAGCCGGCGCTGGCCAGCAGACCCCGGCGCTCCGCCGCGCGCTCAACGCGCTCGAGCAAGGTCCCCACGGCGCGGGGGCGGTAGACCTCGATCCCGCGCAGCCCGTGCTGAGCCAGCGCGCCCAGGTGGTGCTCGAGGTCGAGCCGAGTGGGGTGCGCGAGCACGGAGACCCCTCCCGCGGCGTGGATCGCCCGCAGCCCCTCGGCCGCCGGGGCGACCTCGGCGTCGGGCACCAGCGCGTTCTTGAGGAACCGACGGAAGGCCTTGCGCCGCGACTTGACGGCCCCCCGGCGCACGAGCGCGGCCGCGACGTGGTTGCGCCCCACGTAGGCCTCGGGCCCCGCGCCGCGGGCGACCTCGTCCCACGAGAGGGCCTGGCCCTCGGCCTCGAGGCTCGCGAGGATCGCCTCGACCTGCCGGCGCTTGGCTGCGCGGTTGGTGGCGGCCAGCGCCTGGAGCTCGGGGCTCTGGGGGTCGACCCCCAGGCCCAGCACGTGGACCGTGCCTTGGTTCCCCTGGCGCACGCGGCAGGTGAGCTCGATCCCGCACACCG
>Ga0070729_10004973_pt1 | contig 14063 bp, 13 predicted proteins | sample tdDd472_FD_66725 | JGI IMG/M metagenome (GOLD analysis project Ga0070729, IMG submission 66725) | Marine sediment microbial communities from the Atlantic coast under amendment with organic carbon and nitrate - tdDd47.2 | ecosystem: Environmental > Aquatic > Marine > Coastal > Sediment | place...
CTACAATCTTAGCAGCCAAACCTTCGACATCCGGGTCTTGTACACAGAAGTGAAAGACACCAGTTTTCCAGTATTCAAAATTGTTTGCCCGCTTCTCAGCGTTTTTAAATTCGAAGATTTCAACACCGATTTTATCACCCGTAGACATGTGCGCAATGCGGAAACTGCCCCATCCTTCGCCAAAAACATCATTACACATTACACCGATGGCAGAATCGTCAGCAACGATCTCCGTGGGCGACATGATTACATACCATCCAAAAACTTTGGTGTAAAAATCCACGGCTTGTTCCAAATTTGTGACGGACAATCCGATGTGTGAAAAACTTCTTGGGTATTCCATTGTTGTTCTCCTGTTAAACATTTTCTGACAATCGCCTAACCCATTCACAACTTATAGGTTAAATACTCGAGAAAGGACAGAAGAATACAATTGGTTATTCCTGATATTTAAAAACAATATAGCTTAACCCGACCTCGAGGGTGTATATAAGTCTAAAGAGGTTTATTACGGCAAAAACGGGTCAAGAAACTCACCAGATGGACAACCATATGTACCATCAAAATAAGAACAATATCCTACATTAGGATTATATCCGAATGTAGGATCACCTGTTGGTTCAGGTCTCCCGACCTGAACCTCATCTTTTGTCCAAGATCCTGCATCTAGATCATCTTCTATATCTACTACAATCTAAAAAGGTTATACCCGTTCAAAGTTAGACCACCCAGCCCAATAAGTAACAGATATTTATGATTAAAATCAGTTTTTGGAATAAGCTGATTTATTATTCTCTCCATACGGGTAAGACGATACTTTTATGAAAGGGAAATGCAATGACAAGCAAAGCACAAGGCGTAAATATATGGATTCCTTTAGTGGTAATGCTGTCTTTAATTTTTATTGTATCTTGTGGCAGTGGTGAAGATACAGATTTAACGGATGGAGATCAGGAATCTGTTGTGGATGGTGACAAAGAAAGTAGCATGGATGGAGATGTTGAAGATTCAGAAGAAAATACAACTACAGATGGTGATGATGATTCTTTTGAAGACGAAATCGAAGAAGAGCAAGAGGCAATTGTTTCTGAAACCATTTTCTCATCCTATATTGACGAAGAAAAAACAGTAGCCTATGTGGATCTTCCCCGTTATCTTGGGAAATGGTACGAAATCGCTACATATACCATTCCATTTCAGGATGGCTGCACCGGCTCAACTGCAACATATGGCGTGAATGAAGACAATTCGATTTCCGTTACTAACGAGTGTTTCCTGGAATCTCTGGATGGAGAATATAAAATCGATACTGCCAGAGCAGAGATCATAAACTCTGAAACCAATGCTGAGTTGATAGTTTATTTCACTGAAGCTTTCGGAGCAGATTACTGGATAATCGAACTTGATGGATCGGAATCCGAAGAACCATATGAATGGGCCGTGGTTGGTAGCAGTCTTTCGATCTTTCTCTGGGTTCTTAGTAGAAACCCGCAAATTGAGGATACAAGACTTGAGATGATTCTGGATCGACTCGAAGAAAGAGGATACGATATAGAGAAACTGGATTTCACACTCCAACCGGAAGAAGATGATAATCTCTGATTATCCTCATAGCATTTAGCATTGTTCAGGTTAGAAACCTGAACGGAAATATTTAGGAGCAAGGTGGAACCGTTGCTCCAACACGAAAAAATGCCTGACAGAAATACCCTCAAAGGAACCTAAAAAAAGCATCCTGCCACCGACGGGTGGCTATAGGCCAAGAGCAGCTTGGCCACGTGCCACCAATTGTCATGGCCACCCAGCCCTTTCTTTTTTCTGTAAAACATTTGTACAAACTATGCAATTATCTTCATATAAGAATAATTAAAAGCCAAGTCAGAGACTTGCTCCAACCTCACACTCCATCATAGCAAACCAGAGTTCCAGTTGCATTATCAACGCAAATCTGATTAGGCAGGCAATCGCTTACGCCATTTGGGCAAGGTGCATTAAGTAAAGTGCAACAAGCGTTGTAACAAATCTCTGTGTCTTCATTACAGTCTTCACCACCAATTGTACAAGGTGTAACACATTCAGGAATTTCTTCATAATCTGGATCAGGTATGCATTTTCCACCAATTTCATTAGGTTCTTTCTGGCATTTGTAGCCTATAACACAATTGTTGTCATTTACACATTCTCCAGGAGTGACGGTATGCGTGCCACATATTCCAAGTGATTCAATACAGGAAAAATAATCAGGACAGTCTTCATGAACCACACAAAATATTACTCCACCATCTGGTGAGTCCCCATCGTCACATTGAATCATCATGAATCCGCTGAGCATAATTATAATCGTAAGCAAAAACAGTCTGTAACTTTTATCAATGTTACTCATAATATTTTTCCCTTAATATTTCCGTTCAGGTTTCTAACCTGAACAATGATAGATTCTATCAGGGACAACAATTAGCTTTCCCTCGTGTTGGAGCATGTCGCTGACATGCTCCTTAATATTTTGTCCGAGACACATAATACCTTAGGCATGAACCTGTGGAGCCGATCAGCGATCCGCTCCAACTTGCGAAACGGAAACATTAATGAGCAAGGTGGAACCGTTGCTCCAACACAGGATACTTCAGCCCCTAAATAAACTTATAGCATTTGAATTATAACACAGTCACAATAAAACCAACAGGATTCGATTACTTTTTACCAGCCTTGCCATCCAGCACGTTGCGCATGGTTTTACTTAGCATCTTGATGCTGATGGGTTTGGAGGCCCAGGCCATGGCACCATCCTTGATTAGCTGTCGCGGTTTCTTTTTGGAATCTGCACCGGAGAAAAGCACCACCTTGGCAGCATCGTTGATTATGCGAATCAGCTTGAAAACCTTCTTGCCATCCATTCCCGGAAGCCCTAGATCAAGCAGCACCAGATCGATTTCATCTTTGAAAAGACCGTAAATCTTCAAGCCTTCATCACCACCGGAGGCCAAAAGCACCCTGTAGCCCAGGTTGGAAAGGCTGGTTTGCAGCAGGTTTCTGATAACCTGCTCATCATCAATAACCAGAATAGTTTCACTGCCACGAACGGCCTCAGCCGGTTCGTCCGAATTTTTATTGTCATTCTGCTGAGCTATCGGCAAATAAACAGAAACTGTCATACCACCGTTTTCATTGTGGGCCACAGTGATAGATCCGGAGTGCGACCGGACAATGGCATGCGCCACAGAGACACCCAAACTTACCGGCTCGTCTTCCGATATGGGTGTAAAACTAGGCTCAAGTATTGATATTATACTATCAGCATCTACCGCCCGACCACTATCTTCCAGATACAGAACGCCATAATTTCCAGGTTTGATGCCAGCCTTGACAACATCATCATCCTCTAAAACAACAACTTTTTTACTGCGCAAGGTCAACTCGCCATCGGTCATGGTTTCATTGGCGTTCAAACAAAGGTTGACAATCATCTGTTGAACCTGTGCCGGGTCACCTTGCAGCATCAGTTTTTTCTTGGTCAATCGCTGAACAAGATACAATTCCTTTTTCATCGAATGCCGCAGCAGTTTGCTGGCGTAACGTGCAATATCGTTGAGATTGAAAAGCTCCTGCGAGGTGGTTTTCTGTCTGGAAAACTGCAGTAATTGCTGAGTCAGATCGCTGGCTCTGGCGCAGGTTTCCTCTATCACATTGGCATATTGAAGAATCTGTTCGTTCTCCTGCTCCACCGCCTGAATCAAATTGGCATAGCCCAAAATTCCCGAAAGCAGGTTGTTGAAATCATGGGCAATTCCACCCGCCAGATTACCGACGGCTTCCATGCGCTGGGCCTTGAACAGCTCCAGTTGCACGGTTTCCTGATCAGTCACGTCGCGACCAAGTTCCACAATCAGGCGGGAATCAGTTCTCACATCGCCAATCAGAATGGCAGTCAGAGAATATATTTTACCTTCCCATTCAAGGCGGGATTCTTTCGATGGATTGTCAAGATCCAGATGTTTTTCTGCCTTGTGAAGTGCCAGCAGATCTTCCCGGTCTTCAGTCGCCTGCTCGACAGATTGCCCAACCAGATGGCCGAAAATCTCGGAAGATGTCTGATTCTGGTAGGTTACCAGCAAATCCTCGGTCTTTACCATAATGGAAAACGGTAGATTATTCAATAGGTTGGAATTAAACTGCTGCAAGAAAAGGATCTCTTCTTCCTGCTGTTTAAAGGCGGTCAAATCCTCCACAACCAGGGCAGTGCAGGGTCGACCGGAAATAACCAGATCCACACTTTTAGTCTGCACATAGCGAATTTCGCTGTTTTTTGTTACATGCAGGGCGCGTCTTTTCTCAAGTTTTATGCCTGGCTCAGAGACCCAGAAAATGCTGTTTTTGTCACGTTTATCTGTATCCTGAATCTGCAAATCGGCGAGAGTCAGTTTTCTAAATTCATCCTGACTATAGCCATAAAACTCTACCGCCTGTTCGTTTACATCAAAAATATTTCCCGTTTCAGGTTCGGCAGTGACTATTGCAACACCGCAATTTTCCACAAAGTTTCCGACTCTGGTTTCGAGTTCATCAACCTTGTCCACCAGCTTGCGACGCATAACCGCCGAGGCAATCACTCGCTCTACCAAAACAGCTAAATTGTTATCATTAACCAGAAAATCCACTGCGCCGGCCTTGAAGGAACGCTCGATCAAATCCGGGTTTAATTTGCCTAAAAGCACAACGGTGGGAATGTCGAAATTGTTTTTAAACCAGCTTTTTAAGATGCGACCGGGAGGGTGGTCTTTGAGATCAAGGCTTAGAATAACAACATCCGGCCTGCGCTGTGCGCAAAGTTTCATGCCGGATTCCAGACTTCTGGCTCTGACCCAATGTGTCTCGACACAAGAAGAGAAGCGAATTTTTTTTAGTTCGGCGGAAAGTTTATCGTCATCGACAACAAGCAATACACCACAGTTTTCCAGTTTCATAATCAATATAAATCCAGCTAGTTACAAGTTAAACAGGCACAATCAAATCCAAGTTGAACACCTGCCAACAAACTCGGGATATATAAAAAAAGCAATACTCGTAACACGTAAGGTTCGGCTAAATCCACGATCTCTTTAATATTTAACTTCTGCAAACCGTATATTATTCCACCACTTTATAGCATATTTACCTGATTAAATGCACACATTTTCTGCATAACATCTGTAATAAAGTAGTATTTTAAGGGGATTAGAAGCCATAATATGTCACACCGCTGATTTATTGCGACTGTAATTAAATGATCCCAGCGGTTTTTTGGCGAGGTGTTTTTTATCATGACATAGACAAAAAATCCGACATTGATTTAAAATATATCCTCAGTTTTCCTGACTGTTTACCTTTTGCTCCATTTTGTTCTCATTTTCTGCCACATGCTCGCAAAACTGGAGCTGCCGGACGGGTTTTTCGCATATAAGTAACTGATATCTATGTGAAATGTTTTTCAGTCTAAAGAAACAGGCGATTCCCGGCGACTATAACTTCCATTATTTCCAATCAGGCCAGATCGGCCAACAGATTTATATCTGCCTAAATTTGCAAGTAGCTGTAATTATAGTCTTTTTGTTTTCTCAAAACTGGCCCCGGCCACAATATTTATTAATACTTTCAAATACTTACGAAGTAACACACATAAAGTTAGAACGGAAAATGTGGCCTCATGTACTCTCATGTAGCCTCATATATTCTGCCGTACCCTCATGTATCTTAATGTTCTTTGATGTGGCTTTATGTAACAACAAAGTATATTGCTGTAGGCTCATGTCAGTCAATGTAGCTTGATGTAGCTTGCAAAATCACCACTTAATAATGTCTATTGTGAGGTTGGGTTGGTTTTCACATCTCTTTTGCCAGATTTACATCTGATATTTGCGACAGTACAAATTTATCTCCTTTTTCACAAAAACATAAAAACTGGCACAGACCCGATAGTCTGCCTTTCAAAAAATCTCTCGTAATTATAAATTATTTGCGGTAAAATATTTTGCGTTTTTTATTAGAAACAAGGACAAAGACAATGAATTGCCCAAAATGTAAAGCAAGCGTTCACGATGGTGCCCAGTTTTGTGGTGTTTGTGGCTACAACCTACAGCAAAACACCGAAAACCCATACACAGAACAAAGCACAAATATGGACCAGCAAAGCTATCAAACTCAGCTCAAAAACGGCTTGATAAGCAGTTCCATCAGTGACGGCTGGCGTATCTTCAAGGCAAACTTTCTCTTGATTTACATTATGATGATTAGCGTTCTTGTAATAAATATCGTACCAAATGCTCTGCTCGGCAGAAGCGCAACCGGTTTTATTATTTCGCTTTTTATCGGCGTATTCCTTGGAATAGTAAATGCCGGCTTCTCCTGGACATTGCTAAAGGCCGTTCGTGGTGAAGAAATTGAATTCGAGGACATGTTTTCAGGATTTAAAAAACTGGCTCCACTTATCACTGCCGGTTTTATTATTGCAATTTTCTCCGCCATCTTCTTTGGCCCTGCAGGAATGCAAGACGAGGATAATTTCAACTTTCTGACTACTATACTATTCATACCAGGAGTGTACATTTCACTCGGCATCTCGCAAACCATGCTGCTGATTATGGACAGAAACTTCGAGGGAGTACCTGCCTTGAAAGCCAGCTGGCAAATGATGACAGGCTACAAACTGAAGCTACTGATTTTAGGCATCGCTTTAATCGGCATCAACTGCTTAGGAGCATTGGCATTATTGGTCGGCCTGCTGGTTACACTCCCATGGGCCATTGTCGCCAGTGTGGCCTTTTATGATAGACTGGTTCAGTTGAACCCGCCAGATGATCAGTAATTGGTTCTCAAGTTTGAAATATCAATTTATAATAAACAGATGACTGACTGCACCTGCTTATAATTAAGCCATGAAACATTTTTAACTCATCAATTCCAGTAACACGCAAGGATATAAAAAAATGAATTGCCCCAAGTGTAATGCAAGCTTTCCCGAAGATGCTCTGTTTTGTGGTGTCTGTGGATTTAAATTTAATGGCGAGACTGTAGAATCATCCAGTGATATCAACACTAAAAAAAGTGCCCCTTTAAAAGCTGAAAAACAAGTGGGTATTATCAGAGGATCATTAAGCGATAGCTGGCAGGCACTTAAATCCAACTACTTCAAAATTTATGCAATGCTGTTGATCTATGTAATGCTGGTAATTCTGATAATCGGGCCAATCAGCTTTATCTCGGGCATATTCTCTGTGGTAAGTGGAACCGCGCAAATTTTATCTGTAGTATTTGCAATTTTTGGAATGACCATCTATGCCGGCCTTGCAATGTCATTTGTAAAAATGGTCAGAAAAGAAGAGACTCACATAGCAGAGATGTTTTCAGGTTTCAGAAAAATAATTCCAATTTTCGTGGTCTGGCTAGTGTTTTTGGTTGCACAGGCAATACCATTTATTATTGTACTGTTTACCGGGCTACCGGATGAAGCACAGATACAGGCGATGTTTGCAAGCCAGCCAAAAGAAATTCTGGCAGCTGCCGTTGCAGTTTTTATTCTGATAATCTTTGCGATAATCACTATCTCGATGGGATTTGCCCAGACCTTTTTATTGATAATGGATAAAAACTGTGGTGGAATCAAGGCTCTTATCACAAGCTGGAAAATCATGCGTGGCTATAAGTTCAAATTCTTTTTACTGTATCTAAATTATGTAGCTCTTTTCGCACTAAGCGCAGTAACTATGGTAATATTGATCCCGCTATTGAAAGGTCTTGGTTTTGAAATGTCCTGGCTGGTTATTCCTCCGGTTCTGCTACTTTTAGTGTTGGTTGTCGTGCCATGGATGATGGTTGCATTTTCAGCCTTCTACAACAGACTGCCTCAGCCAGAGCTACCCCAGCCAGCAACACAACAAACAGCAACACAACAAACAGCTACACCGACACCAGAAACATCGCAGCCGGAAATGCAACAGGCACAGCAGGCACAACTGCCCCAAGCGAATCCCTCACAAGCCAAATAGCCAGCCTGAAGGATCAGCCAAAGATCCGCTCTGCAACGATATAAACTAGTTTTATACTTCAGGTGGTGCCAGACAAGGCACCACCGAAGAGGTTTTCGTCGCTATCCCCGTCACCTTCTGCTTCGGCTTCTCCATAATTCGGCATGGCAAGAAACGTAACCGCTATTGCAAACATCATCAGCCATTTGATAATCAAGTCCATACTGTTCTCCCTGTATAGATCTCAGATGCAAAATCAGTATAACATAACTTGTTTAAATATCACAAATCTAGTTTGGATTATTTATGAGCCGTGATTCAGTTTGTCGTGTTGAATCGGATTTCGTTAAAAAGATCATTGCCTGATAAAAAAAAACCGCCCCGAAATGGAGCGGCTTTGAGTTTGCTGACAAAGTGGTGTTGCTTGGACAAAGCAAACATCAACATGCGTCATACCTGCGAAAGCAGGTATCCAGATTTTGGAATCAATGGCATTTGTTTGACGGAGTTTTTGCCTTTATTAGTTTATTCATGAAACTATATTCTTAATTATTTCAGTTGCATAGCCATGTGGATTCCCGCTTTCGCGGGAATGACGAAATAACTAAGGCACATGTATATTGAGTCACGCAAAAAGATTATACAGCAGTGACTTTTGAATAATATTAATAGATTTTACTTTGTCAACACAAAAAAAACCGCCCCGAAATGGAGCGGCTTTTTATGTATTAGATAAAGCTTTAGTGTCTGAAACTTCTCTGGCCGGTGAAGACCATGGTTGCGCCGACTTCGTTGCAGGCTTCGATTGACTGATAGTCATTCATGGAGCCACCAGGCTGCAATACTGAACGCACGCCTTCTGAAAGACCCACATCAATACCGTCACGGAAGGGGAAGAAGGCATCGGAAATCATGGTGGAACCTTTAAGGTTGCCATTGGCTTCCTTGACTTCTGCCAGGATTTCGTTCTTTTTGTCAGCATCTTTCAGATCATTGAAAGGCATGTTGTGACGCTCGAAACATAAGCGGTCGCCCATTTTGCGATAGGCTTTGTCACGTGCGATTTCGGCCACGCCAACACGATCCTGCTCGCCGGTACCGATACCGACAGTGGCGAGGTCTTTTACGTACAATACGGAGTTGCTGGTTACGCCAGCTTCGACCATCCAGCCAAAGAGCATGTCTGCATACTCGGCATCGGTGGGTGCGCGCTCGACTTTGTAGCCTTTACCTTTATATTCGGTTTCGGCGATTTTAAGGTCGGCTTTGGTGCGAGCCAGAGGAGTAAATGAATTCTGAACCACCAGACCACCATCAATAAGGCCCTTAAATTCCAAGGATTTCATCGGGGCGAAATCGGCCAAACGATTCATGTTGTCGATTCTCATGATACGCAGGTTTTTACGTGATTTCAAAACTTCCACGGCACCTTCTTCAAAATCAGGGGCAACCACGACTTCGGCATAACGCTTGGCAATCTCTTCGGCGGTAGCTTTATCTACCGGCACGTTACAGGCAATGCAGCCACCAAAAGCGGCAACACGATCTGAAAGATCGGCTTTGACATATGCATCGACCAGATTATCGGCCATGGCAACACCACAGGGATTGTTGTGCTTCATGATGGTTACTGCCGGTTTGTCGGTCAGGTAACGCAGGATATTCAAGGCGTTATCGGCATCGGTGAGGTTGGTCTTTCCGGGATGCTTACCAAACTGCAATAATTCTGCATCGGTAACCAGATACTGACCGGGCTCGATGGTGGTGACATCGCCCAGAACCAGATTTCCATTGACCAGTTTGTACAAAGCTGCCTGCTGGCCGGGGTTTTCACCATAGCGCAAACCCTTTTCAATTTCGTCGATTACCCAGGTAATTTTTTCGTACTGCAAAGTTGTACGTTTTTCACCGTCGATAAATGCTACTTCCATTTTGCCGGGAAACTGGTCTTCCATTATTGTGCGATAGGCTTTTTTCAGATCTTCTGCCATCGGATTCTCCTTATCCTTTAATATAATTACTAACGTTTAGTTTTTATTTTTACCACTCATCCCGAGTGCTGTTTTGAAAAAACAGTGTATCGAGATTATGGTTCGATACAATTTGTCTTCGGCACCATGTGCCTGCGATAAATCACTCACCATGAGCAAAAATACTTAAGCAATTACAAGATTACTACAAATTTATTTCTGCAAATCGTAGATATTGCCCAAATCTTCCGGATTCTGCTTGCTCAGATAGGCGGAGATATTGCTGTCGTATTCGGCTGTATGTGCAAAAGCTTTCTGAGTCAGCGCAAAACGCATGGCCAGATTCAGTTTGCCGTCGTTACCTTTAAGTTGCTCGATGATTCCTGCATAATCTGAAGGATTAACCACAGAGGCCACACGATGATAGTTTTTGGCAGAAGCACGAACCATGGTCGGGCCACCGATGTCGATATTGGCTCTGGCCATTTCTACGGTAACGCCTTCTTTGGCAACGGTGTCCTTGAAGGGATACAGATTAACCACCACCATATCAAGAGCATAAGCATCGGTGCGCTTTAAATCTTCCTGATGCGACTCGTTATAGGTTTCGGTCAGAATGCCGAGATAGATTTTAAAATCGAGAGTTTTAACCAGTCCGCCCTGAGTTTCGGGCTGTCCGGTGTAATCGGAAACCTGTGTCAGATGCTTGGTGGCTTTTTCTTCACCCAAAATTTTACCGATTGCGGCATAGGTTCCGCCGGTTGAGTAAAAATGAATATCAGGATTGATTTCAATAAGGGCAGGAACCAGCTCATCCAGACCACTTTTATCGGAAACACTAAGTAAAACTCTGTTGACTTTTACCCAGTTATCAATTTTTTTCACTACATTCACTGCCATCGAATCCTCCATTGTCCTGTAGTCATTCTTAAAATTCACCTGGAATTGAAAAAACGACTTCCATCTACTAGTCCATACTTAATTTTAAAAAGCGACTTGAATATACCCATAACGGAAAAATTTTCAAGTGCTAAATCGGAAAAAGTTTGTATTGACTGAAAAAATTAGGCGCAATATAGTCGAACATAACAACAGAGATAATAATCAAAGGAGGCATCATGCCGCTGAAAATCACCAAGCAACTGATTTTTCTAGCGATTATAGTATGTTGTATATTTTTTACTCAATGCAATGAAAGCGAGGAAGAAAACCCGGATAGCTTTACCCTGAGTTCCACAGCCTTTACTGAAGGTGGCAAAATACCCCAGAAATACGGTTGTAGCGATAATCAGGATCACCTGCGCCCATCAATTCCATTAACGTGGTCAAATGCTCCTTTAGATACCAAGAATTTTATTCTGCTGATGGATGATCCCGACCCGGTTGCACGCTACTGGATTCACTGGATAGTGATCAATATTCCGGCAGATATTACAGATATTGCAGAAGGTGAGACCTTGACTGAGGACAGCACGATACTGCTTAATAGCTGGGGCGAGGAAAAGTTCGGCGGGCCGTGTCCACCAAACGGCATCCATACCTATCGTTTTCAGCTTTTTGCCATGAGCCAGCAGGTCATTGCACTTGACTCAAGCGATAAAAAAGGCGATGAATTAACCAATGAAATCAAGGCCATGAACCCTTTGGCGGTAGCTACTTTAACGGCGGATTATCCTTGAGGTGGGAGAGTTGGTGTAAGGGGGAGATTGGATTTAAAAAACATTACAGAAACTACCCAAGAAAAAAAAGTAGGACTGGCTTCTTTGTTACAGCCAGACCTACTTTAGTTATTCTGTAGATTTTTCTTAGAAACGAACCATTATTTTTTCTCTTTTACCGGGTCAACTATGCCAGACAAGTCCAGAAATTCAATCTCTATTTCTTTGCCATCCTTCTTTAGGACAACTTTGTATCCGCCTTTTAGCTTTATTACCAGCCATTCAAACCATCCTAAAGCTCTTCGAATAATTCCAACCCTGCTAATTCCTAAAGAATTAACTAACTCCTGGAGTTTCTTCGCTGACTCTTCGGACATATCTACATAAATTCTTTTCCTTTTCTCCGGTTTAATTTCTGAACTCGTCTTTTTCACCATGATGTTTTACCTTGTTTAATCACATTTAAATAATTTACTAAAAGCTAATATAAACGCTACTATTTTCATAACTATATCTATAAAGCTTTTTAATACCTTTTTCTCACTCTGATCATTGTTCTTGTTTTCAGCGTTTCCTGTAACAATAATTATTTCTATTACTTCCACGCCATCCCAGTCCGGTAGTTGTTCCTTCCGGACGTTTTTATCTTTTATCTCTTTCATTTTTGTTCTTCTCCTCAAAAAGCCCGGAAGCTGGAAGAGAAGAGCCTTTCACAACCGGCATCTTATCCCTACCAGCTTCCCATATTCTAAGTATGGAATTGCTGATTTGGAAAGACTGCCGGTTAAATGCCATAACCATCATAGTATAACTCCTTTTTTATGATGTGTTGACAACTCTTTATTTCTTTTTCAAATCTATCTTGACACGAGTTTTTGTATTTCTTTTTTGCATCTTTGTATTGGGTTCCTAACCTAAAGTATGCAGCCAAATAAAATTCTTCATGGCGTTTTCCCAGGAACGGCTGGAAAACGCCATGCCACAATGAAAACAATTTTCTCCTTTGTAAAATGGCCACATATGGCGGTGCTCATGTCGTCAAGCATTTTAAAAACAATTAAAGAGCTATAACCCAACATTCTAATATAATAATTCGATTTTCTTCTTTCGGCTTTTTCAAAAGCATGGAAATAATACATTGCAATCAAGTCTTCCCCACATAAAACTATTTTATATGGCTCATTTGCAAGGTTAGTAAACCTCCCATAGCCAAAACTCTTCGCATGCACTCCATCCTCCAACCTGCTATGGGGCTTTCTCCAAAGCCAAGATTTATATTTTTGTAAATTATTTTCAACCTCCTCGTACCAAACACAATTATGTATTCTTACGATTTCACCTCCAAGACATAGATTCTCCCATGAATACGAATACCTAGAAGGCGGGATTGGTGAAAGTTTGGGGAAACCTCCTTTTAAACTAGGGATGAAACACAAATATTGCCATGCATATCCATGACAGGCTTCAGTTATATCGTGTCTTCTATCGCACTCCTTATAAGCACCTCCTTCCTCCCTTACCAATTCTAAAGGAATGTAGTCATCTGCTTTTAAAACATTTCCTTCCGTCAGCGATATTTGATCGATTATTACTTTTACACGTAGCGTGTAAGCATCGATACACGCTTTCGTATGGGAATCTTGAGAATTCTTTCTTAGTGATTTTACTTTAGCAACTCTGTAAGGCTGAGGCATTGATTTTGCGATTTGTGAATTTTGTTCTGCTTCTTTTTGATACAGATATTTTTTATCATCATTATCTATAATATTTTCATTTATGAGCGTCTCGTATAGTTGTTCTGAAGTAGAAACTTTTGGAAGTCTAGCTTTCATATCCTGAAGCAAAATTGGAGAGATGGATAATCCTTTACTTAAACCATTTATGTCTATTTTAATAGCCATGATAGGATCCTTTTAGGATTGTCACGTTGCCATAATGGCACCATATTTATATTAGATACGTTTAAGAGCTTTGTCAAGCCTAAAAAACTTTTTTAATTAAAAGATGTGTCTACTTTGATGGCTGATTGTCCGTGAGTTTTCCACAATACGTAGGGGCGGAGATGCGTGTCCGCCCGTTTGGATGTTGGTGATTTGTATTGGAGCAATGGTTCCTACCTTGCTCCATATATACGTGAACCGGGATGCAATCCCGCTCCATCGCAGAGGGAAAACAAAACAAAGACAAAGATGGGTAACAAGTTACCCATCCTACTGAATTTACTACAGATCTAGATTGTAGAACCAATTCTCACGCTAGTGGAAAGCCACCATGCCGTTAATATCGCCCTTGGTGCGCAGTGGTTCCAGATGCTCGAAGATTGAGGGGTCGCTGAATTTGTAGCCTTGTTGAGGGAAGACTATCACACCGTTTTCAAAGCTGCCCATGAAGATAATCGGCTCTGCTTCCGGTGTATACCCCAGCTGTACAATGCTGTG
>Ga0070729_10004974_pt1 | contig 14062 bp, 8 predicted proteins | sample tdDd472_FD_66725 | JGI IMG/M metagenome (GOLD analysis project Ga0070729, IMG submission 66725) | Marine sediment microbial communities from the Atlantic coast under amendment with organic carbon and nitrate - tdDd47.2 | ecosystem: Environmental > Aquatic > Marine > Coastal > Sediment | place...
GAATTGTTAAAACCAACTTTGCATGCGGTATTTATTTTTGCTCTCCTTGCTGGGCCTGTTAGCCTGTGGCCCCAACTTACCTACAGCTGTAGAAAATGAACTGGCCTTGCTTCCTAAGGAACTGGATTATAATTTTCACATCAAGCCGATCCTCTCCGATCGTTGTTTTAGTTGTCATGGCCCTGATGCCAACCACCAAGAAGCAGACTTGCGACTAGATAATGCCAAAGATGCCACCGCTCCCCTGGCTTCGGGAGCTGGCCGTGCCATCGTACCTGGCGCACCAGAAAAAAGTGTTTTGCTCAAACGAATCCTATCCCATGACCCGGAACAAATCATGCCTCCGCCCTCCTCCAACCTAAGTTTGGATGCCCGAGAGATGGCCATCTTGAGCCGCTGGATTGAGGAGGGAGCGAAATATAAGCCGCACTGGGCCTTTTTGAAACCAGAAAAACCGGAAATCCCAATCGTTTCTGAAAAAGCCTGGCCTGCAAATCCCGTTGATCATTTTATCAGGGCTCGTTTAGCGGAGAAAAACTTAGAACCGAGTGAAAAGGCTGAGGACTGGGTGCTGATGCGTCGTATTTATTTTGACCTGACGGGCCTACCTCCTTCCTTATCCGACGTCGAACGCTATGAGCAGGACAAGCGACCAGACAAGTATGAGCGCCTGGTGGACAGCCTTTTGGAACTGCCCGCTTATGGCGAACGCATGGCGGCGCATTGGCTAGACGTCGCTCGTTTTTCTGATAGTGAAGGCTATCTAGATGATTATCATCATGCGATGTGGCCCTACCGCGATTGGGTCATCGAGGCTTTCAATAAAAACCTATCCTATAAAGATTTCATTGTATGGCAAGTGGGGGGAGATCAAATCCCTAATGCCAGTCAAGAACAAATCCTGGCTACCGCCTTTAATCGCCTGCACAAGCATAATTCGGAAGGGGGAATTATTCCGGAAGAATTTCGGGTCGAATACAATGTAGATCGCACCCACACAACGGCTACTGCTTTCATGGGCTTGACCATGGGCTGCGCGCGTTGCCATGACCACAAGTATGATCCTATTTCACAAAAGGATTTCTATGGGATGTATGCCTTTTTCAATAGTACCATAGAAAGGGGAGATGGCATATTTTCAGCCAATGCCTTGGAACGAGCTGAGCGAGTTGACAATTATCATGCGATGAACCCAGGCCCCGTTTTAGCCTTGGCTAGTGAAGAGGTCAAAGCCATTCGCAGTTTTCTACAGGAACAAATGGACGAGAAGGAGAAAGTCCTGGCCGCAAATTCGTCGAAGAATGATCCCGCTTTTCAGACCTGGTTGCAGCAAGACTTGAATCCGGAGGAATTAGTAAAAACAGTACAGCAGAAAACGCTTGTTCATCTCCCATTTGATGCGGTGAAAGATGGGAAGACGCCTAATGTAGCCAATCGGTCCCATCCGGGCCAATTAGGAGGGTTGAAGCTAGTGGAAGGTAAAATGGGACAAGCGCTGCTCTCTGATGCGAACGGCTGGTTTCGAGTACCGGGGTTGCCCCTGGACTTTGAACGCACTGACCCTTTTTCTATTAGTTTTTGGGTGTATACCCCTAAGCATTTTGAAGATGCACATGTACTATGGAATGGGAATCGTCGAATCCAGGGCTATCGCGGCTGGGATGTGGTCATTGAAGATGGAAAGCTATCTTTCCGGATTAATCATGCTCATCCTTTTCAATCCATTCATCGCGAAACGCAGGCGGCACTTCCGCTTGATAGCTGGAATCATTTCTGTTGGACTTATGATGGATCTAGTGAGGCAGCTGGCATGCAGCTCTATTTAAATGGTGAAAAGACGGAGACTAGCGTTGTTCGGGATTACTTGTATCGGTCTGCCAAACCTTATAAGAAGACGTCCGAAATGGTTTATGGGAATTATGATGAACTGGGAATCGGAAACCGGCATTACGACCAAGATTTTACAGAAGGTCGAATAGATGAATTACAGATTTTTGATGACTATTTAAGCCCGCTTGAAGCAGCCTTTATTTATGATGCCGAAAACGCCAAGTCTCAATTTATGGAAAAAAGAGACCCAGCTGCGCTTTTTGATTTTTATCTACATAATAAGGATGCAACTTACCAGAAAGATTTTTTAGCCTTGAAGGCTATCCGAGATCGTGAATTGGAAACCATTGACACCGTTCGAGAAATCATGGTCATGGGCGACTGGGAAACCGAACGCCCCACCTTTGTCTTAGATCGAGGAATATATGATGCGCATGGAGAAGAGGTAGAACGCGGCGTACCTTCAGCTATATTCCCGTTCTCCGATGAGCTGCCGAAGAACCGTTATGGCTTAGCGCAGTGGCTCACCGATGAAGATCATCCCCTGACAGCTAGAGTAGCCGTCAACCAATTTTGGTATCTCGTTTTTGGGAAAGGGCTGGTGGCGACCAACGAAGATTTCGGTAATCAGGGGGCCTTGCCGACCCATCCTGCCTTGCTTGATTGGCTAGCGATTGATTTTCAAGAGAATGATTGGGATGTTAAGCGCTTGATGCGAATGCTCGTTACCTCCAATACCTATCAACAATCTTCCCGAGTGACGCCCCAATTACTGGAGGTTGATCCGGACAATGAATGGCTGGCTCGTTCACCCCGGTATCGTCGTTCCGCTGAAATGATTAGAGACAATCTCTTAGCCAGTAGCGGCTTATTGATACCCACCGTAGGGGGACGAAGTACTTTCCCTTATCAACCGGCGGGACTCTGGGGCGATATTACTAAGAAACCCTTTTTTGAACCCTATGCCGTAGATCTAGAAAATGGGATACACCGTCGGAGTTTGTATTCCTTTTGGAAACGAAATTTGCCACCTCCTTCGATGCTTATTTTTGATGCTGCTACTAGGTCTGAATGTCAAATGCGACGCCAGCAAAGTAATACCCCTTTGCAGGCCTTGGTTTTGTTGAATGATCCACAGATATTGGAGGCTTGTCGGGTCTTTGCCGAAAGGGTTTGGCACAAGAATGATAAAATAGATGAGGCATTAAATACGGCTTTTACCTCTCTAATAGGGCGCCGCCCTAGCCAGAAGGAGGAGGAGATTCTAAGTGCTTATTACCAAGCGGAGTTTGAGCAGTTTTCGGCGAGGCCAAGTGAGGCGGATTCTTTCCTACAGGTTGGAGCTGTGGCCCTTGACCCTGATTTGCCCATACCCAAGGTAGCTGCTTTGGCAAGAGTCGCTAATACCATTATGAATAGTACAGAAGGTCACTATAAAAACTGATACCATGAATCCAGATATCATTCGCGCTGCTTTTCAGAAAAACCGCCGAGATTTTTTGCGGACCACGACCAAAGGCTTGGGAGCGATGGCCCTGTCGGGTTTGGCCTTTCCAAAAATGTTTGGACAAAATACTCCCCCTAGCCCCGTCTCCGCAGCGCCTGGTATGGGTGGCATTCTACAACATTTGCATCATGCGCCGAAGGCCAAAAGAGTGATTTATTTATTCCAGAGTGGGGGCCCTTCACAGATAGAACTCCTGGATTACAAACCAGAATTGGCCCGTAGGGCAGGGGAGGAGATTCCAGCCTCGGTGCGAGGCGATCAGCGCTTGACGGGAATGCTGGCTGCGCAATCTAGTTTTCCACTGATTGGATCAGCTTTTGATTTTAGACAACACCCTAAAACGGGAGGTTACTTTAGTGAATTGATGCCGCATACCTACGAAGTCGCAGAGGACATTTGTGTCATTAATAGCATGTATACAGAAGCCATTAACCATGAGCCAGCAGTGGTCTTTTTACAGACTGGCTCACAGCAAATAGGCCGACCAGCGATGGGATCCTGGCTAAGCTATGGTTTGGGTAGCCCCAATGAAAATCTACCTGCCTTTGTCGTTTTATTATCAGCCGGTCGGTCGAATACGCAGAACCTAAATATGAATATGTGGGGGAATGGTTTTTTACCTTCTTACCACCAAGGTGTACAATTTAGATCAGGTAGTGATCCCGTACTTTATATTAACAATCCGAAAGGAATCCAAAAAACGGATAGGCGACGAGAATTGGATTTTTTGAATCAATTGGAGCAAGAACAAAAGAAGACCTGGGGCGATCCGGAAATCGATTCCAAGATTAGCCAGTATGAGATGGCCTACCGCATGCAAACCTCGGTGCCCGAAGTAACCGACTTGAGTAAAGAACCGGACCATATCTTTGATATGTATGGCCCGGAGAGCCGTATCCCTGGTACCTTTGCAGCGAATTGCCTCCTGGCGCGCCGCTTAGCTGAACAAGATGTTCGTTTTATCCAGCTCTATCATATGGGATGGGATCAACACGGTAACCTGCCCAATGACCTACGGGTTATGGCTAAAAGTGCCGACCAGTCTTCGGCGGCACTGATTAAAGACTTAAAACAAAGAGGATTGCTCGAAGATACACTGGTAATTTGGGGCGGAGAATTTGGTCGAACCAGTTTCTCGCAAGGGAGTTTTAGGAAAAACTATGGTCGGGATCATCATCCGCGATGTTTCTCTATGTGGATGGCGGGTGGTGGAATCAAACCCGGTTTAGTCTACGGTAAAACGGATGATTTCTCCTATAATATTGCCGAGGATGGGGTGCACGTCCATGATTTTCAAGCTACCCTTTTGCATTTGCTAGGGATCGATCATGAAAAGCTCAACTTTAAGCACCAAGGACGGCGTTATCGATTGACCGATGTGCATGGGAAAGTTCGGAAGGATTTATTGGCCTGAGAGCACATTTCATACTACTGGACCAAATACGGTTTATCAGTTGAAAGTTGAAGGTTTAATTCCCTGGGATAAACCTTCAACCCTAAATTTTAAAACTTCGTTGGAGGAAAATCGCTATAATATATTAGACTTTATTCTGAAATAATTTGTACGGAGCTAAATTATCTTTTACAGCAAGCCTTCGTTCTTCATCGGTCGCTTAGCTAATGGCTATGCTCCTTCTTCGGGCCTCGACTTGCTGCAAAATCTTAATTTCCATCCCTATACAACTCATTTCAGAATAAAGTCTATTATTTATTGGCCAAAGCCGTAAATGGATCTTCCTTTAATCCTATGCTTGCCGGATCCATTCCGCCCTTTATATCACTCAATACCAAGTCGAAGAGTTTACTTTTATGCAAAGCCGCCACCGTAGCCCCCGTGGAAAGCCTTTGCCAATCTTCCCAACTAAAAGAGACACCGCCGATAGGAATGATCCCTACCCACAATTTCCATTCTTTGGGTCGATTATTTTCATCAAGGATCCAGAGGTAGCTATCACCTGGCGTTACCCCTCCTTCCATATAACTCACTTTCAGGGCTTTGCTTCCATCCTCTAAATTGACTAGGCTACGTTGCACACCGGAATCAAAAGTCTTTACTATTGGGTTTAACCAAAAGCTATCGTTGCAGAAGTGGCTCCACGCCGTTTGAATTAGCTCCTCCTTCTCCGTTCCCTCCACCAAATTTCCATCAATATAAGCCAGCCCAGTGACAGTTTTAGTATGCAAGAGTACGACATTCTCCTCCCACATGACTTTTACAAAGTGGCGTTCTTTATCCCAGACAAATTGACGCATAGCTGCAAAGTTCCAGCTCAAGTATTTTGTACTGTCCCAGGCTACTTTATTGACCGCCTTTTCCATGGCTTTGGCCAATGCATCAGCTGCAGCGCCCGTTTCTCCCACGGGTTCTTTTTTATTTAAACTGAAGAACAAGATGCCGACTCCCAGCAGGAGGACACCTATAATGATACCGATGATCTTTAGAAACTTCTTCATGCTATTTTGGGTCTAATAATTAGGAAACGCAATATGCCAACCACTAAAAATAAGACTAAAATGGCGTAAATCGTGGTAACAATAATAGATTCATCTGGATTGCCAATGGCCTGTCGCTTGACAACAATAGCCCAGAATGCCCAAATAATGACTGAAACATAGGCTATATCTCTGCGAAGCCACAAGAAAAGGCTACCTATTATGCCACCAACGATGAGCACCGTCACCGTCCAACTCACCTCCGAAATACCAAATCCATTCCAATCGATAGAGACCAGTACTGCTGTAACATTGGCAATCGTGGCTACTGTAATCCAGCCTAGGTATATGCTAAAAGGGAGTTTTACAAAGAAAGGAATGGGCGCATTATTACTGTCAGCTCGTAAACGCTGATAGATAACAATGAGTGATCCCAAAATGGCCAGCATGATCAATAGACTCAATGTGGTGAGTAAATAACGCCAGGCCAATATCCAGCTCGCATTGGCGATCGAAGAGATGACGAACCACCATCCAATGGTATTTACAAAAGTAGGACCGGCTTTTTCCTTGTTAAAAAGATGCCTGCTTTGTAAAATGATGAAGACGAGTAATAAGGAATAAATAACGCTCCAGATGGAGAAGGCATAACCTGCAGGAACGAAGAGGTTAGGGTATGAATCTGATATTTCTCCCGTTGTTCTCCCTGCGACGGGTAGTGCGATCGCTAATGTATTGAGTGCAATCATCGTGATGAAGCCCAGTAGATTAGCGATTTGTAAGTTAGTAGTTGATTGGTTTGTGCTCATTCATATGCAACAGCGGAAGTGAATTTATGTTCGTGGAATCCAATAGGGGGCTTTATTTTAGGGAGATAGGGGTTACGGATAGAATCATAGAGGTGGCATACCACAGAATCTTAATTACTGAAAGCATCTCCGCCTGATAAAATTCATCTAAGTTCCCTTTCATGCCTCCAATTCCAAGCGTTTCCGAATCTTCTTAGCCCGATACAAGGAACGAATAAATAGGTAAAAGAATAGCCCTGCAGCTATCCAGGCATAAAGGCTCAAGTTGGAAGCCCCGGCTTCCTGATAAACAAAAGCAAAGCAAAGAGAGGCAATCAGCAGCAGACTGAAAATCAGTTGTTGTCCGAGGCTATACATAAGCTGTGTCCGTTGGACACTTCCAATCGATTTGACTTCTATTTCTCCACGTTGAACCTGGTCGAGCGTTTTGCGTAGATCACTGGGTAGAGAAACGACATTGGCTATCGTTTTTTGTAGTAATTCTCGGATGAAATTGACCAAGTCTCCTCGCTCCCCGAGCACAAATTGTTGAAAGTAAGGTCGAATTACCTCTATCGGATTCATATGCGGGTCGAGGGTATTGCAAATACCCAGTAGTAGGGTAACCATTCGATTGAGTAGCACGTAGTCCTTGGGCACCTGTACGGTATTAGCTAATCCTTTGATACCGATCTCTTGTGTGAGATTGAAGAGGCTAGTTTCAAATGGGTTTACCTTGATATCTTGAAAACTTAGGCCTTCAAATTTAACCTCATTTTGTAAGAAGTTGCGAAAGGCGTCAATGACCCGTTCGGCAATTTTGGTAGCTTCTCGCTCATTGGCTAGAAATTCCATCATCTTCATGGCATCAATAATGCCTCGTGTGTCATTTTTGGCTGCGGCCTCAATGAGCTTTAGCAGACCCGTTCGCATTGCCGGCTTGAGCGTGGCGACGGCACCAAAATCCAGGAGTACTATTGTACCATCCTTCTGTACCAATATATTACCTGGATGCGGGTCGGCATGATAGAAACCATCTTCAAAAACCATCTGGCAATAGGCATGTACCAGGCGGTTGGCTAGATCTAAACGATCAATATTCCAATCGTCTAATTGTGTTGTATTATTAATTTTTACGCCTTCATGAAAAGTGGTGGTGAGTACGCGCTGGGTGGAAAAATCGGTATGTACTACTGGAATAGCGAAGCCTTTTTCTTTGGTCAAATTAGCTTGAATGAGTTGCATGGAGACCGCCTCTTGCCGAAAGTCCAATTCTTCCTCAATCATCTTTTTTACCTGCGTATAGGCATATTCCATACCCTTAATATCAAAGAACCAAGAGACCAAGCTAGTGAGTCGCTGCATAATATGTAGATCCACAGCGGCGATGGACTCAATATTGGCATGTTGTACTTTTACCACGACCTGAGTCCCGTCTTTTAATTCGGCGCGATGAGCTTGCCCGATGGAGGCGGCGGCAATCGGGTTTTTATTGAAATGACTAAAAAGCACCACCGGATCCTTACCTAGTTCAGATTGGATTCGTTGCTGAATTTCGGTATAAGGTCGGGCTGGAATTTGATCCTGCAATGCCTCCAAAGGAGCCTGGAAAGCCTCAGGTAGAAAGTTAGTGAGTATCGATAATAATTGACCTACCTTAATAAACAGTCCCTGGAGTTGTAAGATGGCTTTCTTGACCTTTTCTGCATTGTGGATATGCAAGGATAGAATGCGCTTTTCATAATACTTCTGGCCAAAAACCTTCTTCAGCAGGTATAGCCGTAAATAGCTCCACATCACTACAAAAGCGGTCCAATAGGCTTTTCGAATTCGCCAACTGGCAGAATAAGTTCTGTTTTTGCGCATAGTGGGAGTTTAAGAATGGTTCGGGTGCCGATCATTTTTGTCAGAGATAAGCAAGCATAGCTGATAGGACTAATTAACAGCAATAGCAGTGCTATATTGGGTAAAAATACTATTTTCAGATTAAGAGCATGTTTGGGCAGGCCTTAATTGCCTCCAAGCGGCAAATTTTCTTTTATTCTGCGTTAGATTTTTCGCCTAATTGCCCGCATTGGGCTGCAAAATCTGCCTGGTCTAAAATAAAATTTGCTCACTTTCGGCTAATCATGCTTGCCCATACATGCTCTAAAGTAAATCTTCGCTATGAAATCTAAATATTTTTACGCTGTGCTCCCCTTGTTATTGTTGATCCAGCTACCATTTGGAGCCACGATGGTAGGGCAAGAAGACTATCTAGCCCGTTTTGTTATACCCATAAGTTCGGGCTTGGATGATGTAGAGGAACGTCCTGATGGAAGTGTTTATGTCCATAGTTCGGATATTGAATTGAGTTATGATCATGAAAATGGCAATCAGAAAATTGGCTTGCGTTTTCAAAGTCTTCCCCTGCAAAGAGGAGCCACCATCGTCAGCGCCTATTTACAGTTTACAGTGGATGAAACGGGTAGTAATCCAAGCCAACTTACTATCCGGGCTTCACTAGAAGACAACGCTTCTCCCTTTACCTATGGTGATTTTACAGTGAGTCAGCGGAACCTTACAGCAGCTGCTGTAGAATGGGAGATAGCGCCTTGGTTGGAAAGAGGAGAGCAAGAGGAGGCGCAACAGAGTCCGGACTTGATACCGATAATCAGTGAAATTGTCAATCGCGAGGGCTGGGAAGCAGGAAATGCTTTAGCCTTTGTGATCACGGGCAATGGCACGAGAACGGCTAAAGCTTACGAGAGTGGGGCAAACTTAGCCGCAAAATTAGTACTAGAGGTAGAATTACCGATTCCTAGCCAACCGATCACTGGTTTATTCATCAATGAATTAATGACCGCCAATGCTTCTTACCTTGACGAATACGGAGAGGCGGATGATTGGGTTGAACTGTATAATAGTACGACCGAAAGCATTAATATTGGAGGCCTTTACTTGACCGATGACTTCAGCAAGCCAGATAAATGGCAAATTGCCCTACCGCAAGAAGTACCAGCCGGTGGTTTTGTCGTGCTGTGGGCTGACGAAGATGAAGAACAAGGCGGTTTACATGCCAGCTTTAAGTTGAGTGCCGATGGTGAAGAGGTCGGGCTATTTCAAAAAACCGGCGATGGATTTATCGAAATTGATGCGATCTCATTTGATGAGATACCCATCGATGTCTCCTATGGTCGATTGACAGATGGGGGGGGCGAATGGGGCTATTTCGTAGGTTATAGTCCGGGGGATTCAAATAATGGTACGGCTCAATTTCTGGACGTGGCAGTAAGTTTCTCGATGGAAGATGGACTTTATATCGGCCAACAATCACTCGTTCTTAGCGTCCCCGATGACCAGGTGACCATCCATTATACTTTGGATGGTAAACCTCCTACCAACGATGATTTCTTATACGAAGGTCCTATTTCATTGACCACCTCCACGGTCGTGACGGCCCGGGCCTTTAAGCCGGGGTTTGTGGGAAAACAAACGAGTACGGGCGTTTATCTAATCGATGAATCGAATGATATGTTCCAGCTTAATATCCAGCTTGATCCCAAGTACCTGTGGGATGAGGAAACCGGAATGTATGTCAGTGGAACAAATGGTGTTACCGGCTTCTGTAGCGAAGCACCTAGGAACTGGAACCAGGACTGGGAGTATCCAGGGCAGGTGACGCTTTTTGAAGCGGATGGACGTAGGGCTTTCAAAGTAAATGCAGGTGTGAAAATAGGAGGCGGGTGCTCGCGCGGTAGTAAGATGAAGAGTTTTAATTTCTTCCTGAGGAAAGGGCAGTATGGAGATGAGAAGGTGGAACATCAATTGTTTGAGCAATTGGATATCTCGGAGTTTAAGCGCTTTAAAGTTCGGAACGGCGGAAATGATTTTAATCAAATGCTGTTCCGTGATGCAGCTATTCATGAATTGGTTCGCGGCCAAATTGATATGGATATTATGGCCTATCGCCCAGTTATTGTATACCTGAATGGTACATATTGGGGCGTATATGGGCTACGGGAATTCTATAATGAAGATTATATAGCATCCCATCACGAAGTAGAAGATGACAATTTGGATATGATTAGTAATCCTTTTGCGCCTTGGTCTGAGGTGAAGGAAGGGGAGGGGAGTTCTTTTGACAATTTGAAGGAATTTATTGCTGAAAATGATTTGGCAGATCCTGTGAATTACCAGACCGTAGCCGACCAGATAGATATCAATGAGTTCCTAAATTATTTTATTACGCAAATCTACATGGCTAATTACGATTGGCCGGCCAATAATATGGAGATATGGCGAGACCGCGATGGAGGAAAATGGCGCTGGCTATTTTATGACCTGGATGCCACCACCAATTATGGGCAATGGAGTTTATCCTACGCGAGTACCAATGCGCTTAATCACGCCACTGTGACCGACGGTCCGGTTTGGCCAAACGGACCACAAAGTACCTTGTTTCTCCGCAAGTTGCTCGAAAACCCTAGTTTTCAACAAGAATTCATCCAACGGATATGTTCCTATATCCAACTCGTTTTTGCTAGTGATCGGGCCAATGCTGTGGTGCAACGAATTCAATCCCAATTAGCGCCACAGATGGAACGCCATATTTCCCGTTGGAATAATAACTTTTGGGAATGGGGTGGCAATAATCCCTCCGGCGGTTCGGTAGCTGCATGGGAGACCTTTATTAATAACTATAAGCAATTTTTTGTAGATCGTCCTGGCTTTATGTATAGCCATGTAAAGAGTTATTTTGGACTGGATGATAGAGCCGAGTTGACGATCAACTATGATGAGCAAACAGGAGGCACGGTTGTTTTTCATTCTAATGAATTGGCAGTACCTTACCAATACCAAGGATCCTATTTTAGCGGTGTGCCCATACGAATATTAGCCGTTCCCAAGCCAGGATATACTTTTTTAAAGTGGAAGGAAACCGAAGAGACCAGCCCTGAAATCTTCTATATTCCCATGAGCGATACCAGCTTAACGCCCTTGTTTGTACCCACTGAGCCATTAATAACCGAAGTACATTATCAGCCCCAAGAAGGGGAAGAATACGAATTCATCGAAATTCACAATGCGACGGCTGATCCCATTGATATCAGTGCGTATCAATTTACAGAAGGCGTATCTTTTACTTTCCCAAATAATACTATCTTAGCACCTAAGTCCTACGCCATTATAGCCCGAGATCCAGATTTATATGGGCACCTGGCTTGTCAAGTTTTTCAATGGACAAGTGGGAGCTTAGATAATTTGGGAGAGCGCATTCAACTAGCGAATGAAGAGGGGCAGATAGTAGATGAAGTAAGCTATTCTAATCTGGCACCTTGGCCAAGCCTTCCCGCCGGATCGGGCCCCTCACTACATCTGATTGAAGCCTATTTAACCAATGACCAAGCCCAAAACTGGGAAGCTGCCGTAGCCGGAGGTACCGCTTGCGACGCCACCATCACTGATATTGTCCAGTTGAAAAGATCAGAGCCCATTAGCTGGACGCTCTACCCTAATCCAGTGAATACCACTTTATACCTCGAGCTTTCGGCCAAGTACCCAGAAACAGGGCAAGTTTCAGTATTGAATCTAGTGGGGCAGACCTTGTTGCAAAAACCGATACAGTTGTTAGCGGGAACGAGGCGGGTTGAACTTCCGCTACATGATCTTGCTGCAGGTGTCTACTTAGTCAAATTAAATTATAAGTCAGGACAATTGGTCCAACGAATAATGGTAGATTAGCTACCTGATGATTACCTATAAACCAACTTTACAACATGGATAAATTACGCAGCCAAGAATGGTTTGGCAAAACGGGAAAAGATGGATTTATTTACCGCGCCTGGATGAAAAATCAGGGTATTCCTGATGATGAATTTCGCGGGAAACCGGTGATCGGAATATGTAATACATGGTCGGAATTTACCCCCTGTAATGCACATTTTCGAGAATTGGCTGAGTCGGTTAAGATGGGAATATTGGAAGCCGGTGGTTTTCCGGTAGAATTTCCGGTGATGTCTCTAGGAGAAACCCTGATCAAGCCTACAGCCATGCTATTCAGAAACCTGATGAGTATGGATGTAGAAGAGTCTATTCGTGCCAATCCGATGGATGGTGTAGTCTTGTTGGCCGGTTGTGATAAAACCACTCCAGCCACTGTCATGGGCGCATGCAGCGTCGATATCCCCTCGATCGTCGTATCTGGCGGACCGATGCTGACGGGTAATTATCGCGGAAAACCGATTGCCACTTCTGATATTTGGCGCTACAAAGATGCGGTGCGGGCTGGCGAAATGCAGCAAGAGGAATTCCGTTCGGTAGAGGAGTGTATGTGCCGAAGCCGAGGGCATTGCGCGGTAATGGGTACGGCCTCTACGATGGCTTGTATGGTCGAATCTCTGGGCCTTTCCTTGCCTAGCAATGCGGCGATCCCTGCGGCCGATTCTCGCCGTAAGGTCATGGCGCAGATTTCGGGCCGGCAGATTGTGGAAATGGTGCAGAACGATCGAAAACTATCGGATGTATTAACGCGTGAAGCTTTTGAAAACGCAATCGTAGTTAATGCCGCTGTAGGAGGTTCTACCAATTTTGTCGTGCACCTGATGGCCATCGCTGGCCGCATTGGAATCGATTTGACCCTGGATGATTTTGATCGATTGGGGAGTCAAATTCCATTATTAGCGAATCTCCAGCCTTCTGGCGATTACTTCATGGAAGATTTCTATTACGCAGGTGGCGTGCCCGTTATTGTAAAAGCCTTGAAAGATAAATTACACAATAATCTTACCGTCAACGGTAAAGGCTTGAGGGATAATTGCGATGACGCAGAATGCTTTAATGCCGATGTTATTGCGCCAGATATGGACAAGCCTTTCCAAGAGGCCTCAGGCATTGCCGTGGTCTACGGAAACTTGGCAGAAAATGGCGCGATTATCAAGCCTTCTGCGGCGACTTCTGAATTGATGCAGCACACGGGCAAAGCGGTGGTGTTTGAAGATATCGAAGACTACCATGCTCGTATCAATGATGATGCTTTAGAAGTGGATGAATCCTGCGTGTTGGTGTTGAAAAACGTTGGGCCTAAAGGTTATCCCGGCATGCCAGAGGTGGGTAATATGGGCGTGCCTCCTAAGCTACTCCGGGCGGGGGTAAAAGACATGGTGCGAATTTCAGATGGACGGATGAGTGGGACTGCTTTTGGTACGGTCTTTCTACACGTTTCGCCAGAGTCGGCAGTGGGCGGGAATTTAGCCTTCGTGGAAAACGGAGACTTGATTGAAGTAGATGTACCTAATCGTAAGCTCAATTTACTAGTCTCAGAGGAAGTCCTAGCGGAACGCCGTAAGGCTTGGGCTGCCCCCGATTTGGGCTATGACCGGGGCTATGTTCACCTCTATATTCAAACGGTAGAGCAATCGGATCAAGGCGCTGACCTGACCTTCTTGAAAGGGAAGTCGGGGAGTAAGGTGACCCGAGACTCGCATTAGAGGGAGAGGACGTCAGGGGGTGATTACCCCAGGTG
>Ga0070729_10004976_pt1 | contig 14060 bp, 10 predicted proteins | sample tdDd472_FD_66725 | JGI IMG/M metagenome (GOLD analysis project Ga0070729, IMG submission 66725) | Marine sediment microbial communities from the Atlantic coast under amendment with organic carbon and nitrate - tdDd47.2 | ecosystem: Environmental > Aquatic > Marine > Coastal > Sediment | place...
ATGCTAATTTTGGATTTAGAACTCCACTACCCCATCACCACACTTGTACATCGTAGCTTTAGCGGAGGTTGTATCACCGCGTCACTCCATCTCTCCATAACTCCACAACTCCAAAACTCCAAAACTCCACAACTCCATCTCTCCACCACTCACCCCGGTAGCCGAAGCCTTGGCGAAGGACTCACCCCGGTGGCCGAAGCCTTGGCGAAGGACTAACCCCCGGTGGCCGAAGCCTTGGCGAAGGACACTCTACTCCAAAACTCCAACAATCCCCTCAATATCTATATCATTTTTAGCATCAACAACGATATCAGGGTTATTGGGAATATCATAAACTTCATCAACACCGGCCAAATCGGATATTTTCCCCTCATCAGATAAGTCATATAGGCCATATTTATCATTATTCCTGCAATAATCGATATCAGCATCCATATATACAAGCTTGAACCTATCCTCACCAATGATTTCCTTAACTTGCTGTCGAATGTTTTCCTTAGATGAGATAAAGGATGCTACAACTATTATCCCCTGGTCGTTGAGAAGCTTAGATATATGCGCCACTCTTCGAAGATTCTCAGCCCTGTCGGCAGGTGAGTAATCGAGTTCCCGATTTAATCCTGAGCGAACCGACTTACCATCCAACACAACCACAGTTTTACCCATGCCAAATAATTCCTTCTCCAATGAATAAGCAAGCTCATTTTTTCCACTTCCGTGAAGGCCTGTTATCCAAATTGTTTGTGCCTTTTGGTCGTAGCGCTTTTCTCGTTGTTTAGTTGTAATCAAGCTACCTGTTTCAACAATTTGCTCTCTTTCCCTATCTGTAATTCTGCTAACCAGATTCTTTGAGCTTAACTTGTCAAGAATCATACCTACAGCTACGGTATTATTAGTTACAGGATCGATTAATATAAATGCACCTGTCTGGCGATTCTTTTTATAAGGATCAAACAACAAGGGCTTTACAGTTGTAAGCACCACTCTACCAATCTCATTGAGCTCAAAGTGATCTACCTCACTCTTTTCAAGAGTATTTACATCCACCTTGTACTTAATCTCATCAATTCTTGCCTTGGTAGAATGGGCGTTATGCTTAATATAAAACTGCGTATACTTATCCATGGGACTTTCATCCATCCATACAAGCATTGCTTCAAAATGCCTTTCAATATGTGGACGGCTATTGGGATGAACAACCATTTCACCACGGCTTATATCAATTTCATCAGCTAAGGTAAATGATGCTGATTGCGGAGGAAAAGCATAGTCTACTTCACCTTCCGACGTTAGTATGCTTGTTACTTTTGATGTTTTTTGCGATGGAAGTGCCATTACCTCATCTCCAATCCGTATAACTCCACTGGCTACCTTGCCTGCAAACCCTCTGTAATCTAAGGTTGGTCGAATAACATACTGGACCGGGAATCTGAGATCATCAAAATTTCTGTCACTGCTAACATGTACTGTTTCCAGAAACTCCAACATACATTTCCCATGATACCATGGCATTCTATCCGACTTATCAACTACATTATCACCCTTTAATGCAGAAACCGGTATAAAGGTTATATCAGGAATATCTAATGTTGTTGTAAAACTTCTATAGTCTTCACAGATTTGCTCATACACCTCCTGTTTAAAATCCACAAGATCCATTTTATTTACAGCAAGAACAACATGTTTAATACCAAGTAAAGATGCCAAAAATGTATGTCGTTTGGTTTGAGTGATAACACCTTTTCTTGCATCTGCAAGTAATATGGCGAGGTTCGCAGTACTACCTCCGGTAATCATATTACGGGTATACTGCTCATGACCAGGAGTATCGGCAATAATAAATTTACGCTTTGATGTAGAGAAGTAACGGTATGCTACATCAATTGTAATACCTTGTTCCCTTTCAGCCTTAAGACCATCAAGTAACAAGGCATAATCTATATCCTCACCGGCATGACCTTCACGTTTTGAATCACGTTTAAGAGCATCAAGCTGATCTTCATAGAGTTTTTTACTATCGAATAATAATCTACCTATTAGCGTTGATTTACCATCATCTACTGAGCCTGCAGTAAGCAAACGTAATAAGTCCTTTTTTTGGTCCTGGTCTAGGAATTCGCGTATATCCATGTTGTGAATTTGTCTGTGTTAAGTGCAGAGTGCAAGGCGAAAAGCGCAGGGCACAATGCATATTTACTTGTTAGTTAATCGTTTTCTGAAGTTGGTTATCATACTACTTAGGTGATCGAGTTTATCGAATAATTCCATTTTTTTATTCGATTCTACAATCCCTTTTCTTTCAAATATTGCAACCATATTAGCACATTCAAAAACAGATCTTCTTGCAATATTTAAAAAGTTAGCAAAATCTTTGTCAGATGAAGAACCTGAGCCTTCAGCAATATTGTTTGTAATTGAAAGAGTAGCTGCATTAAGTTGTTCACTAAACCGATATTTCTTAATGGTTTCCAAATCTGAGGCAATTGAGAACAACTCATCAGAAATGCTAACTGCTTGTTTCCAAATATCAAAATCCTCAAACCGAAACTTAACTCTATTCTTCATTCTATATATAAATTCTAATTCTTACCTTACGCCAAAAGCTCTGCTCTCCTCGCCATGCGCCATACGCTCTGCGCCATGCACTCTGCACTCTGCGCTCTGCACTCCCCGCCACGCGCCATGCGCTATGCGCTCTGCTAAAAATACCCTTCTCTCTTCTTCTGTTCCATACTCGCCTCCTGGTCAAAATCAATAACCCGGGTAGTACGTTCCGATTGGGTAGCTGTCATCATTTCTTCTACAATCTCTTCTATTGTATCGGCACTTGAGTCTACGGCTCCCGTTAGTGGGTAGCATCCGAGGGTTCTAAAGCGCACCATCTCCATCTTTGCTGTATCTGCAAGTTCTTTGGGCATTCTATCATCATCAACCAGGATCTTTGCTCCACTAAATTCAACTATTGGTCTTTCCTTTGCATAATATAAAGGTACAATTGGGATATTCTCCAATCTGATATATTGCCAAATATCCAACTCAGTCCAGTTACTAATGGGGAATACTCGAATACTTTCACCCTTATGGACTTTTGCATTATAAATATCCCAAAGCTCGGGGCGCTGATTCTTAGGATCCCACTGGTGATATGAGTCACGGAAAGAATAAATACGTTCCTTGGCACGGCTTTTTTCTTCATCCCTCCGGGCCCCACCGAATGCAGCATCGAAACCATGCATGGTAAGTCCTTCGAGCAATGCCTGAGTTTTCATTATATCGGTATGAACTTTGGAGCCATGGGAGAATGGACCCACACCTTCTTCAAAACCCTTTTTATTATAGTGAACTATGAGGTCCCACCCTTTTTCTTTAGCATACTTATCACGGAATTCTGTCATTTCTTTAAACTTCCATTTACTATCGATATGCATTAAAGGAAATGGCACTTTTCCGGGAGCGAAGGCTTTTTCTGCCAACCGCACCATTACTGAAGAATCCTTTCCAATGCTATAAAGCATCACCGGATTTTCAAATTCAGCTGCAACTTCACGGATAATGTGAATTGACTCAGCTTCGAGTTCTCGTAGGTTGTTGAGGTTGTATTGGGACATTGTTTGAATGTTATTTTGTATTTTTATGTTTTTGATATGCATAGTACTGAGCGCATGGCGCATAGCGAAGGGTGTAGAATTGTGTTGGTAGAAGCATATTGATTAGTTAGAAATAATTTATACGAACATAACCATGAACTTTCGGTGTATCCAAGTCCTCAAATCCTAACTTTCCTCTATTACTATTGATATCCTATATATTAGTTTATTTCGCTGGCCGCTACGCGCTATGAGCTAAGCTCTTTGCTAAATCACTTTCGTAGCATCAAACCTAATCTCCGGCAATATTTTCAAAAGCATTTCCTTAATTGTATTATCCAAATCAGGATTTGTATTATCCACTTTAAGGAATGGTGATTCGGGTGCTTCGAAAGGCGATGAGATTCCTGTGAAATTCTTTATTTCTCCGGCTCTGGCTTTTTTATATAGTCCTTTGGGATCACGTTGTTCACATACATCCAAAGGAGTGTCGATAAAGACTTCCAGAAAATCATCTTCACCAACAATTTCCTTTGCCATTTGCCTGATTTCGTTTGTAGGACTGATAAAGGCACAAATAAGAATGATACCACAATTCATAAACAACTTGCTAACTTCGGCTATACGTCTGATATTCTCAATTCTGTCTTCTTCAGTAAAACGCAGGTTTTTATTTATACCCGATCTTACATTGTCACCATCAATAATCTGACAAAAATAATCATGCTCAAACAACTTTTTCTCTAACAAACTTGCCAGCGTTGTTTTACCCGAACCGGAAAGACCTGTAAACCATATTACTTTGGCTTTTTGTTTCAGATATATTTCCTTTTCCCGACGATCTTTTATTTTGTCGAATACGGTGTGGATATTGTTTTTATTCATGCTTATGGGTTCAATATTTTACTGGTTCAGAAGGTATAGCGCAGGGCGCAGGGCGCAGGGTGCAGGGTGTAGGGCGCAGAGCGCAGGGCGTATGGTGCAGGGCGTAGGGATGAAAGCTTATGACTTAATTGGTAGTTACTATTTTCATCATGCCTGCATTTCATTACGGCAGGCAGGCTATTACTTTCTGACTTGCCGAACACAGCTCCGCCCCCTCAGTCACATTTGGAACTGAACAGTTTACCTATTTATACCGACAGTTATACATCTTATAACCAATTAATTACCAGTCAGTAACACGTAAGAAATTTGAGTTACAAATGTACTCATGTATTTCTTATTACACAAGAAGATCAATATTTTCTTTTCACATGATTTATTAATAAAAAACGTCATATACCGCGTAATTTCATGGGCAAAAGGTAATCGGTGTCCAAGTGATTCAATTGCAATGCTTTTGTGATAGTTTTGCATACCATACTACATTTGCTTTTAAATAAATGTATTGTAAACGGATAATTTTTCATGACAAATGGTAAGAATTACTAACATGAATCATGGTTATATATTTTCTTTATATGCCGAACATATTATCAATTTTATACTCTGGAATAAATAAAAAGTAAATTTTTTAATTTTTTGTTTTTTAATTAAAAAAATATTTACATTTGCACCCTCAAAACGGGGTATGGCCCAGTCCGGTTAAGGCGCCTGCTTTGGGAGCAGGAGACCGCAAGTTCGAATCTTGCTACCCCGACAATACAAAGCTCTGCGTAAGCAGGGCTTTTTTTGTATCTGCCCGTCAAAAACCGAACGAAGTGAGATTTGTGTAAGGGCAGATACAAAAAAAGACCAATGAGCGAAGCGAATCAGAGCTTTGTGTTGATTCCCACCCCAACAAGATCACCGACCAAAGGGAGGTAATCGAGTCTATGAAACAATGTTGAAATATGGAAAAGGGACAAATATCAAAAGCAGCAGGTATCACACACCTCTTAAAAATAGGAGTTAACATAACAAAAATGCTTTTTTTTGGAAATCCCTGCGACTGAAAAACCAATTACAAATACCTAATGACCAATTACCAACACCCAATTTTCAAACCTTCAAATTATCAAATTACCTCATTTTCAAATGACCTCATATGATATATTTCATTATTTAGACTCAATCTAAATAAAATTGTTAGTTTTGTGCGCGCTTGAAAAATGCATTAAACACAAATACTAAAAACATGAAAAAAACTACGTTATTTTTTTTGAGTCTATTTTCAATTAGCTTGATCTTCACTTCTTGCAATAAAGATGATGATACCAAACCAGGTGATAATTTTCCAGGTGTTCCATCAGGAGATATTGTTCCGGTTGAAGAGCGTGAAGCTGCACTTACAGGTGGTGGAAATATGAAATCGGTTGATAATAACTTAAAATACTGGTCATTTACTGAATCAAAAGCACTTGTTTCAGGATGTGGCGAAAGTGACGAAATTGATCTCTTACAACAATTAGGTTATTCAAGTGATACAAAACTGGCTTTCAGTCAGGATGGAAATATATATGTTAAATCTTATGGATCTGTAAATATTGCCGGTGGATGGAGCTGGAGTAGTTCAAGTAAAGATGGGATTATCCTTGACTCCCACCCTAGCGTTGAGTTTACATTTACTGTACTAAATCCTAGTGAAGTAGTATATGCCAGTAAACAAACAGGTGAATATGAATACTGTGAGAATACAACTATAATTACATATGAGCGTATGATTTATGGTGCCTGTGGAGATTTAGGCCCCAATGGTTTATCATCGGATATTAACTCATTGCTAACAGAAGATTTTATCACCGCATTAATAGATCATGGTATGGTAATTAATACAGGCTGTAATCCTCCTGACATTCAAGGTTCATATATTAATAGTCCTAATATGGTTCATTTCACAAGTGTTCCGAATGAATTACCGGGTTCAAGGTTCCCTGATCTATTTTTCACATTTTATGATCAGGATAATCTAACAATAAAATGGGATGCCAACAGCACAACCATTCATCATTATGGTTTGGGTGGTTTCTTATCCGGAGATGGTGATAAGTTCTCTGTATTTATTATGGTAGAAGTTGAACATATCGATAGCCCTGTTATTGCTGATGGTATCGTTATTGTAAGTGGTGAGATATCAGATAACGGAATAATAAATTATACTCAGTCGAACTATATGGTTGATAATAAAGGAAATCCGGGAGATGTGTTTATTGACAATGGTACAGGTCGTATCCTTAAAGATGGAAATGGTTTGGCAACCCGTACAAGCTTCTCCAAAGGATCTGATAATCCAAATAGTATATCGAGCCTTTTCTGGAAAGATCCAATTCTAAAGGATTAACAATATCTGATAAACAAAAAGGCTCTGCTTTGGCAGGGCTTTTTTTTTGCCATATTATTCCTATTTCACTTTTCACCATGCCCCCATTTCATTTCGGCAGACAGGCGCAGTGACATCGATTGTATGTTGTAATTGGATGAATGATATTATCGCAAGGTGATAACAACACAGTCCCGTAAAACGGGATCAATATTAAAAGCAGCAGGTAACACACACCTTTTGCAATCAGAAGGAAGCATTACAACTATACACTTTATTTGAAACACCTGATGCTTATAATGAGATTGCCACGTTTTCCTGCCTTGCAGTTGGAAAGCCTCGCAATGACGACGGTGAAATGGGATACACCTGCTGATGAATGACCAACACCCATCTATCGAATGATTTAATGATTCAATGATTTAATGTTGAATATCGAATGACCAATGTCCAGTAACTAATAACGAGTAACCAGTAACCAGTAACGAGTAACTAGTAACGAGTACCAAGTAACCAACACCCAGCAACTTATCTTTATAATTCCAGGCTAACCACAAAACTACTTCCTCTACCCTCTTCACTAGTTACAGAAATAGTTCCTCCCATCTTTTCAACAAACTCATTACACAGTAACAAACCAAGTCCGGTACCTAATTCATCATTAGTTCCTTTTCGTTGGCTTTTGTTGGAAATATTAAAAAGCTTTGAAATCATTTCCTCAGGAATACCGATGCCACTATCATTCACGTGAATATCAACCCTATTATCAGTGCTATTAGCAGATATCACAATTTCTCCACCAACTGGTGTGAATTTGACAGAATTACTTAAAAGGTTTCTCATTACAGTTTCAAACATCGATTTATCGTTAACGATGTTAAGATGATCAGGAACCTGAATAACCACCTTTTGCTTTTTCTGTAGTGCAGCACCCTTAATGAGCATATAAACATGTTCAATTCTTTCCTTAATATTGAATTCCAGAGGGTTGTACTCAACTTTACCCAGCTGACTTCTCGACCAATCGAGCAGGTTCGTTAGAAGTTTATATGAGTTTTGACTTGATTTTCCTACACTTATGAGTATTCTTTTCCTTTCGTTTTCATCAATATCTTCATATTTATCAGAAAGTAACTGTATCAAGTTATTCAGAGTACCCACCGGTCCTCGTAGATCATGAGCAATTATGGAAAAGAATTTGTCTTTGGTGTTATTTGCAACTCTAAGTTCCTTAGCATACTCCTGAATCTTCTCCTTTTGCAGATTTAACCTACTATTAACCTTTTTTCTATGCAAATTGCTTCTTGAAATTATCACAATAATTATAATCAGTAAAAATGCACCAACAAGAAGAGAATATAATAGTATACTTTGCTTTTTTTGCTCAGCCTCGTTGATTATCCTCATTTTTTGCTGTTCCAGATCACTCCGTTGCTTTTCCAATTTAATCTCATCTTCTATAGCCTCATAATTCTTATTTGCCAACAAAATTATTGAGCGGGCTATATTCCCTTGCTTTTCAATTGAATCTGATAGATGTGTATACTTCTGTAGATACTTCAGAGCATTTCCATATTGCTTTTTTCCCTGGTAGATATCAGCCAACAATCTGTAAACTTCAGGCAAAAAGCGATATTCCGTAAAAACATAAGGATATGAGGGGTACAACTTCATTGTCATTTGTAAAGCCTTTTCGAATTGACTATTGTCAAGATATAACATAGCCTTCTGATAATAAAACTCCTGTATTACATCTTCAAAAACACTACCATCAGGGTATTGATCAACTTCAGAAATCAATGTAAATGCACTTTTATATTCACCTCTTAGTCTATATAATTCTGCCAGTTTCAATTTTGTATATGCAATTGTATTATATCTATAAGGCTGATTTAACAATGTATCGGCAATTTTCATAGACCTTGAAAACCAGTAATAGGCCGTTGAACTATCATCATTAAACAAGGCTATCTCTCCAAGGTTATTCATTAACATATATGGACGCCAATAATTCCATTCTTCATTATCAATATAATATTGTAGAAGCTCTTCATACGACACTTTTGCCTGCTCCATTAATTTTGCAGTGTAATAAATATCACCCAGTACATTTAATGCATGCCTGTATGATTCATCAGCTTCGAATTCTTTGGATTTATCGCGTAAACGCAATAGGTATAACATTGCCTTTTCGTAATCACCATTTTCGAGGAAATAATCAACTTGCCATTCATCAAAATACAGCATTAATTCCTTGTTTTCATATCTTGATGCTATATTGTATGCCTTCTCAAGCAGAGAATAATCATCCGATATAAAAAACCTTACCCTTGTCACTAATGAAATGGAGTGAGCAAGATCATCTTTTTCTTTTGTGATTTCAAAAACACGATTCGCTATCGCTACCTTTTGTTGATGGTCAACTATTCTTGTGAGCGAATCATAAATCAAAAGCACCTCTTCCAATAGCTCTTCTCCCACAAGAGTATCTATTCTATTAATTTCATTTTCAAGGAGTCGCTCTTGCGGTAGAGCCGTTTTTACGGCTATAAGCATTGAAAAAAAAATGAGTAAATAGCGGATCATGTGGTAGAACGTATATCAAAAAAACTATTAAAAATCAATATTAACAAATATACAATTTGATTTGAAATTTCAGCAATTAACACACACCATTTGGAAAACAGAAGTTAATATTATCATTGAACTGTTTTTTGGGAATACCTGATGCTGCATAAACAATTGTCAATGACCAATGTCCAGTAACGAGTACCAAGTACCCAACTGTCGAATGATTTAATGTTGAATGACCGATGTATTTACAAAGATACCAAAAGAGCGTGGGGCGAAAAAAATGCCATGCTTCGCCATAGCTACGCGACGGCAGAGCGGGCGTGGGATAGCCTGTGGGCTGACAGCTTATTTTTTTAATCTGATCTTGTCTATTTTTTTGTAGGACAGATTGAATACGCCGTTATGAAGATATAAACAATGAATGCAATCCATTATCACGGCTATTTCTTGATATATTGCGCCACCGCTAAAGCTTTAGCGACACGCGGTTGAATACGTTTTTTCATCAAGAAATACGATGTATTCATGAACTCCTATAAAAATAAAGTAGCGTGAATAAAAAAATGTATTTGCCGGCCCGGTTTTACCTGCTGTATCCGCACCAGCGGAGGAGGCCCGGCATGAGGGCAAAGGAATGAAAAGTTTGAGATTGCTTCACTCTCTCCGGTGGCCGAAGCCTTGGCGAAGGACCCACTCTCACATGCCTCCCCGCTGGGTTCGCAATGACGTAAGGAAAGACTGTCGATTCATTATTTACAACAGATCAAAAAGCGCGTAGGCCCGAAAAAAATGCGGGCGTGGGATAGCCTGTGGGCTGACAGCTTATTTTTTTCTTGATTTTTTGCGCCACCGCTAAAGCTTCAGCGACACGCGGTTGAATACGTTTTTTTATCAAGAAAAAAATGTATTTGCCTGCCCGGCATGAGGGCATAAGAAAAACAAAGTTTGAGATTGCTTCACTCTCCCCGGTGGCCGAAGCCTTGGCGAAGGACTCACCCCCGGTGGCCGAAGCCTTGGCGAAGGACTCACATCACATGCCTCCTCGCTGGGTTCGCAATGACGTAAGGCCTAAAATAAACAAACAAAAAATCCAGACAAATCGGGATCAAAAGCAAAAACCCACCCCTGCCCCTCCCTGGAGGGGATTTTGTTTGGAGTATGTTATGAAGTGATGATAACTGATTACAATTGAGGAAAAGACTTAGTGTATTGCTTCACTATTTCGCAATAGGCTTGCCCGCTGGGTTCGCAATGACAAATTTAAATTTGTGGAATACCTGATGCTGAATGACCAACACCCAACTGTCGAATGATTTAATGATTCAATGACTTAATGATTTAATGACTTAATGATTTAATGTTGAATATCGAATGACCAATGTCCAGTAACTAATAACGAGTAACCAGTAACCAGTAACGAGTATCTAGTAACTAAAAACAAGTAACCAGCAACTCAAGTCAGCTACAAGGTAAAACGAACAATGCTTACGCCGAACTAAGGTTGATTTTATTGTTTTTGTGTGATCCGATATATTAGCTGGGATAATTCGGAAGCTTTAAAGGGTTTTCCTATGTAATCATTCATTCCGCTGTCAAGAAACTTCTCCCTGTCTCCTTTCATTGTATTAGCCGTTAATGCTACAATTGGGATTCTCTTTTCTATGTTATTCTGCGTTTCAAACGACCTTATTTCTCTGGTTGCCTCAAGGCCGTCCATAATTGGCATTTGGATATCCATTAATATCAAATCATAATCATTATCCTTAAATTTCTCCAATGCAATCTTACCATTCTCAGCAATTTCAACTTTATGGCCTAGCTTTTCAATTAGGAATCGGGCAACTCTTTGATTTATGGCATTATCTTCGGCAACCAGTATGTTCAAGTCTTTCAATACCATACTATCAGATTCCGAATCACCATCATCACTCAGATTGTTTTTTGAAGCCAATTCCAATCGTAAAGTAAACCAAAATGAAGCTCCTTCACCTTCCACACTATCAACTCCTATTTCGCCTTGCATCATTTCTGATAAACTCTTCGAAATGGATAGTCCTAGTCCCGTTCCTCCAAATTTCCTGGTTGTGGATGCATCAGCTTGTGAAAATGATTGAAATAATCTGTTTATTACTTTTTCAGATATTCCAATTCCCGTATCCTTTACCGTAAATTTTAACTTGGCTCTTTTCAGATTAACACTAATGAGTTCAACATTTACATCAACACCTCCATGATCTGTAAACTTGATAGCATTGTTAATCAAGTTTATAAGTATTTGCTTAATACGTAAAGGATCGCCTATGAGATAGGATGGGATTTTTTCACTTACCTCATACTTTAAATATAAATCTTTTTGGCTCGACTTGAAACGAAGCATTTTGATAACTTCTTCAATGGTCTTTCTAACACTGAAGGTAATGTTTTCCAACTCTATCTGACCTGCTTCGACCTTGGAAAAATCAAGAATATCATTAACAACATTCAGTAAATTTTCGCTCGAAATATCGATAATATTCAAATATTCCATTTGATCTTCTGAAAGTTCACTGGCTTTTAATGCTTCAACCATACCTATAACTCCATTCATAGGGGTTCTTATTTCATGCGACATATTCGCTAAAAACATTGATTTAGCATGTGTAGCATGTTCGGCTCTTTCTTTTGCATCAATTAATTCTCTTTTAGCCTTATTAAGCTGAATATGTACTCTGGCACGAGCCAATAATTCTTCTTCCACAAATGGTTTATGAACATAATCAACAGCTCCACAGGTAAACCCTTCAATTATACTTTCAGGATCACTCATTGAAGTTAAGAAGATTACAGGAATATCTTTTGTTCGGGGTGACTTTTTAAGCTCTCTACACACTTCAAACCCAGTCATATCAGGCATGACGACATCCAGTAAAATCAAATCCAATTTCTGTGCATTGGCTTTCTTAATTGCAGATTTACCATTGTCGGCAGTTGCAATCTGATAATTCTCCTTGGATGAAAGAATTGCCTTCATATTAAGTAAACTCGACTTAATATCATCAACAATTAAAACTCTGGGGCGGTACTCATTTTCCATACACTATTTTTAGTCACGGTTTATCAAAAGTATTAAAAATATTTATCTGTTCCTTGCGGAGAACTTTTTAATTATATCTACTATCTCATCAATATTAAGAGAGTGAGTTGCTGCACCGCTTAGCAATGCTTCCTTGGGCATACCATAAACAATACATGATTCTTCACTTTGTGCAACGGTAATTGCTCCTGCATTTTTCAGTTCCATAAGCCCTATCGAACCATCCTTCCCCATTCCGGATAATATGATTGCCAGTATTTTAATTCCCGGGAAATTAAGTACTGACTTAAATAATACATCCACCGATGGCCGGTGACGGTTTACTTTTTCACCACTGTTAAGTTTTACAAAATAATTAAACCCATTATTTTTTATTTCCATATGTTGATCACCCGGAGCAATTAATGCCATCCCTCGGTATAATTCATCACCATCACCGGCCTCAAAAATTCTAAGTTCACTATTCTGGTTTAACCTTGAGGCATAGGAGCCTGTGAATCTTGCAGGCATGTGCTGTACTGCTAATATGGGAGCCGTATCTGCTCCTAAATTCGACAATATGCTATTTATTACTTCTGTGCCACCGGCTGACGATCCGATTAATACGACACTATTACAAGTGACTTTAGTAGAGCTGGTATTGGTATCAGTAGTTTTACGTACAGCAGGTGTAGCAAGAGATTTCAACAGTTTTTGACTGATCCTTGACTTTGCAGCAGCAGCGACTGAGTTAAACAATTTTTCCTTCCACTCTTCAAGAAGCAATTCGGATGTCATTACAGGTTTTTGTATTACATCAAGAGCTCCTAGATTGTATGCAGAAAGCGCAATCTTGCTATCATTTGCAGTAAGACTAGATATAATAATTACGGGAATCGGATGCTGCGACATTAGTCTTTTCAGAAATGTTAAACCATCCATTCGCGGCATTTGAATATCCAATGTTATAACATCGGGTTTTTCCTCTTTAAGCTTATTAACGGCAATATAGGGATCGGAAGCAACTCCAATAACTTCAATATCTTTATTGGAAGATAGTACTTTCGTAAGAGTCTGCCGAATTAAAGCTGAATCATCAATAATTAACACCTTAATTTTGTTCTTCATAACTTCTGCCTTTTTTCAACAAATTTCATTTTCACAACCCCTGTCGAAGTGTTGAATATTAACTTCCTTCCCTTTTCTCCTCCCATGCTTTTTGCAACAACCTTAATGCCCATCTTGGCAAGAAGGTTTTCCTGAATATTAATATTTCTTTCTCCAATATTAAAAATACTATCATTTGCGTTTAGAACCGATGCTCCACCAAACACTTTGGCTACCAGATCTTCACGCCTTGACCCCATATATAGCATACTATTCACCAACTTTTCGATTGCAATATTACCGTACTTAGGGGAAGCCAGCCCACTACCGTTCCAATAAGGCATCATATAATGATTTATACCACCCTGATGCAGTCGTTGGTCCCATAGGCATACCGAAACACAGGATCCTAACAAGGTGGTGATCTCCATTGGCTTTGAGGAGTATTTAATGGCTCCTGGTAGCAAAAAATATTTTAATATTTCTGGCATTTACTCTA
>Ga0070729_10004979_pt1 | contig 14053 bp, 14 predicted proteins | sample tdDd472_FD_66725 | JGI IMG/M metagenome (GOLD analysis project Ga0070729, IMG submission 66725) | Marine sediment microbial communities from the Atlantic coast under amendment with organic carbon and nitrate - tdDd47.2 | ecosystem: Environmental > Aquatic > Marine > Coastal > Sediment | place...
ATATCAAATACGGGGAGGGTATCGAGATGGAAGAAAATATTCAAGCTATCGCAAATGTACTACAAGAAACAGGTCAAGCTCATCATCAAGCCTTTATCGAAGTCGATGGCGCTGATGATGATTGGGCGATTTGGTATGCGGAATATCTGTTTGGTAAACTCAATGACAAACTGAACACATCACTGACCCGCACCGAACTTGTTGTGATATTGGTTGAACTCGATCAGAAATATAAAGCAACGAACCCCGACACGCATTGGTCACGCTTTTATGCCACCGAACTCATTAAGCGTTTTAATTAGTGAATTCGTTATAATTTAATTAATGCCGAAAATAAACATCATTTTAGCGAGACTTGATTGCGACATGACCCGTTCTAGGGCATACTAGGGACATCATTTATCATCATTTTTGATTATTACGCATTCAATTTTTCGGAGTCATCATGAGCAATACAACAAATTTAGAGACTGATCTCATATTGGATGGTCTTGGTCATGCCGTGTTAATTTTTGATAGCAATGGGAAATTGATTCAAGAAAACCTTGCCGCCCGTACCCTGCTCGCACTCGACATCAAAAAAGTGCAAGACGAGGGCTGGAGCATTATGCCGATGGTCTTTGATATTGATAAAGGGGCTGATGATTTAGATACGATCCGTAAAAATGCGATGATGGCAGAACGCCCTGTCCGCTTCCATGTCTTACGCTCTGGCGAATTTATCCCCGGTTGGGCAACAGCGCTCACCGCCAAAACTGGCGAAGTCATGACGATGCTCACACTAGAAATTGTGGATTGGAAAATTGTCGGCTCGGTAATTGATCGCTTCCGTGACGAAATTCAAGATGCTGTCGATAGCACCATTGGGCATGTCAAACTCATCAATAAAACCATGGAAAGCACACCTGCTGATGCGTCTGTTGAAGTCGTCACCAAACGGCTCGGTGGATTCATGCGCTTGATCGAAGTCCATATGATGCGTTCTGGTCGATTAATGAAAATGATGAAACGCTTAGAAGATATTCGTACAGGAGATATGCGTCGCTATGTACGTGAGGAACGTCGCAAAGTAAATATTGAAGATTTTCTGGAAGACTTCCTCGAAGAAATCGAAGAAATGCAGCTCCTCGATCCTGATACCCCAGAACAAGATTATCGCGGACGCATTAAATTAAAAGTCAAAGATGATATGCCTTTGCTGGCATCACGACGTTATTTGACCTATATCTTGCAGGACATTGTACGAAATGCTATCATGTACAATGATGTTGAGTCACCTGTGGTTATTACGGTATCTGCACAAACCAACACGGTGCAAATCGACATTACAGATGAAGGAAGTGGTATCCGTGAAAAAGAATATGATCGGGTATTTGAACCCTTCTTACGGGCACGACAACCAAAGGTGATTAGCGAATTTGGTTATGGGCTAAGTTTGCACTTATGTAAACAAGAGGTCGAAGCGATGAATGGTGGGTTGTGGTTCCAAACACAAGAAAAAGTCGGGACAACATTCAGTCTTCGTTTACCCATCTGGCGCGAAGAAGATGAGAGTTCTCGCTCTTAGCGACCTTAACAAACTCTACCACTTGCAACTCGCTTGATACGCTTTATTCTGTAATTGGTAGAATAGAGCGTTTTTGATTCCCGATTTTAACGATATGATTCACCCGATGATGTGTCGGAGAATAACATGGAATTTTTTACACCGGAAGTATTTGATGCGCTGATAATCACCAATATAATTGTTGGTGTACTTATCGCTGGGCGTAAATTTTATAAAGATGTCACGGGTCCCTTACCTGATGATGCCCCGCGTCGATTGCGCGACGAATACAACTCATCCCTCTCATCCTCTTCTCCTTCTAGCAACGATTCTTAAAACCATGTACCGTTTTACTGGGGTACAAATCTTACCCACGGTGCATGGCAAAATATAATAACAGCGACTTATCTGTAACAATAATTATCTAATCAACAACTCAATAGGAGACACTAAACCCATGCTAGACATTGCATTAATCCGCGAAAAGCCGGATTGGGTCAAAGAACAAATCCAGAAACTCAATGACGAAAACGCCCTTGCCAGAATTGATACAATCGTTGAACTTGACGAAAAACGACGCGAAATCCGTACCCGTACAGAAACAGGACAAGCCGCACGTAATAAACTCAATAAAGCGATGGGTAAACTTCGGGGCAATAAAAAGATGGACGAAGCTGAAAAAGCCACCCGTGCCATCCAAGCTACCGCCGCTATCGAAGCTGATGATTATGATGGTGCTAGCACAATCATGGACGGTACAGCCAAAATAACCCCCTTAGCAGAGTATGACTCAAAAGTCGCATTTGAAGACTTGATGGCGGCACTCAAAAGTGCTGGTCTCAAAATTGACGAAGGCTTTGAAGAAATCAAACGCATTGAAGCCGAACTTGAAGAAAACATGTTATGGATTCCAAATCTGCCCCATAAGACTGTGCCTGTGTTTGATAGCGAAGACCAAAATGTCGCGCATGAACCACAAGGAACATTCCGTGAATTTGATTTTGAGCCAAAACCTCATTGGGAATTAGGACCAGATCTGGATATCATCGACTTTGAACGCGGTGTGAAATTATCGGGTACACGGTTTTATATCCTCAAAGGATGGGGCGCACGACTCCAACGTGCATTGATTAGCTTCTTCCTTGATACAGCGCGCGAAAATGGCTACACCGAAGTTTATGTTCCCTATATGGTTTATGGGGATATGCTCTACGGGTCAGCACAATTCCCTAAATTCAAAGACACGGTATTTTCGATTGATGGCGAAGATAAGTTTATGCTCCCAACAGCAGAAGTTGCCGTCACCAATATGCACCGCGACGAAATCTTAGAAGAATCGGATTTACCACTCAATTACGTTGGGCATACCCCCTGCTTCCGTAGTGAAAAAGCCAGCGCAGGGCGTGATGTACGGGGTATCAAACGGGTGCATCAATTTGAAAAAGTCGAGATGTACAAATTCACGACTCCAGAAACCAGCTATGACGAGTTAGAGAAGATCACACAACATGCCGAGGGCATCTGCGCCAAGCTCGAAATCCCCTATCGTCGTTTAGAGATTGTTACGGGCGATTTAGGATTCAGCGCAACAAAAAAATATGATGTCGAGATGTGGTCGGCAGGTACAAAAGAGTGGCTCGAAGTTAGCTCATGTAGCAACACCGAGGATTTTCAGGCGCGTCGGGCGATGGTACGTTACTATCCGCAAGGTACAAAGAAAACACAATTTGTTCATACCTTAAATGGCAGTGGCTTAGCGACTCCTCGTGTGATGATTGCCATTATGGAAAATTATCAACAAGCTGATGGTAGCGTGGTTATTCCAGAAGTATTGCGCCCCTATCTCGGTGGCGTAGAAGTTATCACTAAAGCAGAATAATCATAATTTGGGCGGTGGTTCGCTATCGCCCTCATTCCCTCATAATAACAATATCAAATCCTTATCCTCATTAGCTATTTTGTCCTATCAGCGCAGTTATTACTATAAAAATTACACTATCCAGATTACACTAATCTTATAATAGACCATATTTGGATAACATTTGGGGGTCATATGTTACAAACGATACAACGCACAATATTGATGAGTGTACTATTCATCATTACTGCCGTTACTAGCGCACAAGGATTTCAACCATCACCCGCTAAAAAGTGGATTGAGTTTTTCTGTCTCGCTGATGAAGTGTGTGAGGTTGGGGATGTCAATGGTGATGGGATGGATGACATCATATCCTTTGTACATGAAGAAGGTGTTGGCGCAGTCTGGGTCGGCTTATCCAATGGCAATGGCTTTATCACTCCTCAGAGTATTGCAAATGAAATATTCTGTTTAGGCGGTGAAATCTGTGGTGTTGGTGATTTTAATGGCGATGGGCGCAGTGATTTAGTTGCGTTTTCTTATCAAGAAACCAATGGTACAGTCTTTGTCGGACTGGCAAACAACAATGCCAAATTTGCAAAAGGTCAAGCATGGAGTAGTATTTTCTGTCTGCCGGATGAACTATGTTTAGTTGGCGATGTCGATGGTGATGGCAAAGACGATATTGTTGCGATGGGTACAACAGCAGACAATGTGAAAACTTGGGTCGCATTATCGACAGGTAGCAACTTTGGTGAGGCACAACTCTGGGCAGAAATAATGTGTACCGCACCTGCTATCTGTGAATTAGCCGATGTCAACGGAGACGGTAGAGATGATGTTGTCGAATTTATGCAATCCGATGAGCTAATTCTAGGTGACGATGATATTTCGTTCGCCCCCGGTGATGTGCGTGTTGCCTTATCAACAGGTAGCGGATTTGGTACTAAAGACATCTGGTATGAGGGATTCTGTGTCTTCCTTGAAGCAGTCTGTACCACAGGCGATGTGGATGGTGACGGAGATGCTGATATTCTCATGTTCTTACGGGATAGTGAACCCAATTTAATCGGGTTTAACCAACGTCAAGGGCGTGTAGATGTGGCATTGTCCGATCAAGCAAAATTTGGCAATTATGCCTCGCAATATCAAATTATGTGTATCGGACTCGAAACATGTGCAGTTGGGGATTTTGATGGGGATGGCAAAGACGATATTGCCGCCTTCGTCAAAAGTACAAAAGATGAACCAGAGATGGGTGACGTATGGGTGGCTACCTCAGTCATCGACCCTGCAAATCCTGCTCTAACCATCATGCCGACCCGATCAAATATTGAACCTACACAACCCGTACTTAAAGTAACTTCACAAGTTACTGAACCTACACAACCCTCCTTAGTCGTTGTTCCAAGTTTACAAGCACTTGAACCAGCTAATCCCACCCCTACTTTAGCCGCAACACCCGTACCTCAAGTAACATCAACACTGGATTTGGCATCAGGAGATACGGTCATGGTAACGGGGACTGTCAACAACCGAAATATGCGTACTGGTCCCGGCTCAAATTTCCAGATTATGGAAGCCTTGCCTGCCAATATCGTCATGGTCATCCTTGAAGGATATGTTGAAAGTGAAGGCATACGTTGGTGGAGAGTTGCACATTATGGCGAAGAGTCAACCTCCGAAGGATGGATTCCAGAGGGCGATAACCAAGAAAATTGGCTGATTGAAGTGTATTTTGAATAATCGACTGATGGACTAGCTAACGCCGACTAAAGAACCCTCCAAGGCTTTTAAGTTTGTTGATGATTCGATTAACATCACTTTTTGCGATAGCAGGCGGTCTACGCTCAATTTGCGGTGGCGCAGGTTGTGTTTCCGCCTCAAATTCATTTTGTAAACGTCCAGTTTCTTGAGCACGCTGTATAAGCTCTGCTTTTCGTTGTGCGATTCGTTCATCCCGTTGTGGAGGTGCTTCAGGTTTAGTCTCATCAAGATTTAAACGTTGACGGGGTTGTAATGAGATGAGTTTCACATGTTTGAAATTAATCCAACCAACATGATACCCTAAGCGCGCTGAAACATAATACCCATGCTGAACGTCAGGTAAGATAGAAATCGTATCACCAGCATGAACCGTTGCAATCTCAAGTCCACGCTCATCTGTCGGAAAACGTTTAACATCCGTTCGATCGTGTAAACGCGAGCGGACTGCCACATCGCGCCAATGCGGGTCATCAACACTAGGTAGACGTGGAAACATCGGTAATGTTGAGGGTTTTAGGTGTGCATCACTACTATTATCATACACTTTTGTTGTCCTCAAACAACTAATGACAATTTGAAATAGGGTAATATAACCATAATTACAATTATATCACAATTTTGTTAGACTGTACGTCTATTTTAGTAATCTTTATTAATATTTCGTAATTCAAACAATTGTCAAGAGAACCCCTAATATTTGGGGGGTTGAAACGAATTCTATTGACGCTGAATAACACATATCATACAATTTGACCATATTGACGATATTGGTCAATTAGTCAGAGAAAAGGTAAATTTTGGGAGAAACTGACACTAAAACTAAAAATTGGGAGCGTGAAGAACGCATTTTAGATGCTATGGCAACGCTCATTGTGCGCTATGGATATGATAAAACATCCGTCAATGATATTGCAAAAGAAGCTGGCATATCCAAAGGCGCGGTTTATCTGCATTTTGAAAGCAAAGATGTTTTGCTCCAGAGATTGATTTTACGAGAGATCCTGACATTCTTAGTCACATGGGCTGATCGCATGAAAAACGATACATCGCCTAAAGTTTTTTCAAGTATGTATCGACATGTGCTGACGATTATGAAAGAGAATACATTTTTATGGACTCTCTTTTCTAAACAACGATGGCTAATGGGAACGGGGTTTATCAATCGGCAAGGGAGTACGGTATATCAGCAACGCTTAGGATTATCTAAAACGTTGTTAACGGGCTTAAAAGAAGTCGGTTCTATCCGAGAAGATATTAACCCCGATACCACTGCCTATGTTTTCAATATGCTCAATTATGGCTATTTGAAACTTGGCGAAGTCATTCCAGAAGAACTTGCCCCACCTCCCGCCGAAACCATCAACGAGATCGGAGATTTGGTTCAACGGCACTTAGAACCTGAAGGGGATGGCAATCCGGATCAAGCCCGTAAAATCATTCTTGAATACATAGCAAGTGCAACACAACTCGTTAAGTACATGCTAGACAATAAACAGCAAAAAGATAATCAGAAAGAGTGAGATATGGGGACAACACCTATTATCCAAACCAAGGCACTATCCATGGTCTATAAGTCAGGCAAGACAGAAACAAAGGCACTCCATAACCTAAGCCTAAACGTAAACCAAGGCGAAATTTTTGGGTATCTAGGACCCAATGGTGCAGGGAAAACAACGACGATTCGGATGTTATTAGATTTGATTCGTCCGACAAATGGCTCGGCACAAATCTTTGGATTAGATATCAGAAATAACAGTGTCGAGATTCATAAGCGAATCGGATTTTTACCCGGTGAGTTGAATCTATGGAAAAATCGCACGGGTAATCAAATCGTCCATTATCTAGCCAGTGTTCGTGGTGATGTACAGGGAATCACCACCCGTGCCAACCAGATTGCAGATCGTCTAAAACTTGATCTAACCAAGAAGGTACGAGACTATTCATCAGGCAATAAACGTAAACTTGGGTTAGCGATTGCGATGATGCACAATCCAGATTTGTTGATCTTAGATGAACCGACCAGCGGACTTGACCCACTCATGCAACAGACATTCAACCAGATGATGCAAGAGTATCGTGCACAAGGCAAGACAGTCTTTTTATCATCTCATGTTCTGAGTGAAGTTCAAACTATCTGTGACCGTGTGGCTATTATACGTGATGGTGAACTCAAAGCTGTTGAGACAATTGAAAAGCTAACTCATGTCGAATTCCATTGGGTGAAGATCAACTTCCGTGATGCAATACCGAGCAGTTTGCAAAACCGGCTCATCAGCATGGATCATATCAGCAATGTTGAGATGAACGGACAATCTGTGCGCTTACAACTCTTTGGTGACTTTGACCCTCTCATGCGCGCCATTAGTGATGGTTATGTCGAAGACTTACATATTGAAGACCCATCATTAGAAGAGATTTTCTTGGCATTCTATGATGGTGAAAAGGAGCAATCATCATGAACGGGGTCATTGTCCAAGATACCTTACGCACCAATTGGAAGCAAACGGTCTATTGGGGGTTTGGGATGGGCATACTCGGATTATATCTTGTAGCAATTGCATCAAGCTCCGAGATCATGGCAAGTTATGGTCCGCTTCTCGAATCATTGCCACCTGCTATGCTCAACGTCATCGGGATTAGTGATGTAAGGATGTTTACAACAACAGAAGGTATGATTAGTTCGGGATTTGTCACATATGCCATGTTGATGTTGTCCGTTTATGCCGTAACCATTGGGCTGAATATCACAACAAATGAAGAAGAGGATGGTATATTGGACATCGTACTTTCGCTACCGATAACACGAACACAAGTCATCACCGAAAAATTAATTGCGTTCGCGCTTCTATCTTTAGGTGTCATTGCATTGTGTATCATCTTCCCATTGATTGGGGTAGCTATATTCAATGTTGAGGTCAACATCGGCAAAGTTATCCTCAGCATACTAACCGTTTATCCCGGTATATTGTTGATAATGGGTGTAACCAGCCTCATTGGAACGGTTGCTAGACGGCGACTGACAACCATTGGGCTATCGGCAGGCTTCATTATGGCAAGTTACTTCATTAACTTTCTAGGGAATGCGGCGAGCGAATCGTTTGCAGCAACATTGCAACAATTTTCGTTCTTCTATTATACCAACGGCGAAACAGTCATCCTTGACACATTTAATCCACTGACATCAATTGTACTCATCATCGTAGCATCTATCTTTGCAGGCTTATCTGTCATGATGTTTAATCGTCGGGATATAGGACTGTAGGAGGTCAATTATGCGTGGTTCTATCTTTATAGAAACACTCAAACAAACATGGAAACAAATGCTATATTGGGGCTTAGGATTAGCCAGTATGGGGCTACTCATCGTCTTGATGGTTCCTGTGTTCGATATGCAACAAATGTCAGAATTGCTCAAGAATCTTCCACCGATAATGTTGGCAATGATCGGCGTTGGAAAAGATTTGGATCTATTTGCAACTGCAGAAGGATTTGTTGCAATAGGCTTCTTCGGCAAGTTCGCACTCATCTTCGCAGTCTATCCCGTGGTGATGGGTATGCGTATTACCGCTAATGATGAAGACGACGGCATTATGGATATGGTACTCAGCTTACCTGTCCAACGTGCATGGGTCATCCTTGAGCGATTCGCGGCGTACACCGTAACAATTATAGGGGTTGTCGCTATGATCTACATCGGTATGAGTGTTGGAGTCGCATTTAGTAGTGTTGAACTCAATATGCCAGCACTTGCGGCGGTTATCATTATGCTCATCCCTGTGTTGACCTTTGTAATGGCATTCACCATGCTCACCGCAACGATTGTCCGTCGGCGACAAGTTGCCTTTGGCATCATTACTGCATTTGTGGTGGCGAGCTTCATGATTCAAACAGTAGGTGCAATGGCAGAAGGTACATTTGCAGAACCGATTGGTTGGATTTCGTTCTTCACCTATTATAACGCAGGTCACATCCTAGCCAATGGATTAACAGCAACACACATTGTTAGCTTATTGGCACTATCGCTGGTGCTTATAGGGCTATCTATTCAACGCTTTGAACAACGGAACATCGGCATATAACCTCATAAAGAGTACAGACATCACAGTTTGTACTCTTTGCTATGTCTATTTTTGCAAAATTGCTTTAATTCTTTAACCTAAATATCATCGTTCCGTAATTTGAGACCTGTCTACTACCCATCATAACAACGCAAATTCAATATGGATAATGGAGTCACAGGTTGATAGGCTATTGGTCATTGCTCCATTAGTCATTCTATTTATCATATTCCCAAAATGCTTCATCGAAAGTTTTACACAGAGTGGCATCAAGTAACTTTAGACTATGGTGAAATCAATTCAGATACTATAATTCGTTCTTGTCTTATATATGAACAAGGGGCATCTATGAACCATAAGCAAACATTATTGCAGAAAATTGAAGACCGCACAGCCATCGTTGGTATCGTCGGTTTAGGCTACGTTGGCTTGCCCTTAGCGGTAGAATTTGCAGAAGCTGGTTTTAATGTCATCGGATTAGATGTACAACAATCCAAAACAGATCAACTTAATACGGGTAGTAGCTACATAGAAGACATCCCGTCAGATCGTCTTGCACCCTTAGTTACGGCAGGCAAATTAAAAGCCACGACCTCTTATGAGGACTTACGCCAAGCCGATGCTATCAGCATCTGTGTGCCAACCCCACTCCGTAAAACACGTGACCCAGATATGTCGTTTATCATTCAGGCATCAACGTCCATTAGTAATATTTGCCATGAAGGCATGTTGATTGTCTTAGAAAGTACTACCTATCCCGGTACAACCGAAGAAATCATCTTGCCAGAAATCACCAAAAACAAATTGACTGTTGGAGAAGATGTATTTATTGCATTTTCACCAGAGCGCATCGACCCCGGCAACAAACATTTCGCGGTACGCAATACTCCCAAAGTTGTTGGTGGAATCACACAGCATTGTACTGACGTGACCAAAGCCTTATATGCGAGTGCAGTTGATACCATTATTCCTGTATCCTCACCCACATCCGCCGAGATGGTCAAGTTATTGGAAAATACCTTCCGTGCTGTAAATATTGGCATGGTCAATGAAATGGCATTGATGTGTGATAAGTTAGGGATTGATGTGTGGGAAGTCATCAATGCGGCGGCGACCAAGCCATTCGGGTTCATGGCATTTTATCCAGGACCGGGACTAGGTGGACATTGCATCCCTGTTGATCCCCATTACCTGAGTTGGAAACTGAAAACACTCAATTACAATGCACGCTTCATCGAACTTGCCAGTGAGATTAACGCATCAATGCCACTCTATGTACTCGACAAAATCAGTGATGCACTCAATGACCAAGAGAAAGCAGTTCGAGGCTCACGGGTAGTCGTCTTAGGGGTTGCCTATAAGCGCGATGTCAATGATGTCCGCGAAAGTCCAGCATTGGATATTATCGGTCTGTTACACCAAAAAGGCGCGAATGTCGCATATCATGACCCGCATGTTCCTAGCATTCGGATAGAAAATGATGAGACCATGCAATCTGTCCCCTATTCGATTGATCTGATAAGCAATGCCGATTGTGTTGTGATTGTTACTGACCACTCAACGTTTGATTGGAAAGAAATTGCAGACCATAGTACTGTCATTGTCGACACACGTCATGTCATCAACGAACAAGAGAGCAAAGCACAGGTTATCACACTCTAAAGGTAACTCAGTAATCCGCTTGTGACAGTTTCGGAGTGCGGTTATACTATTGATATTATTAGCTGTGAGATATAGGGGCGTAGGATGCCAGAACTTTCGGTTGAACTCAAAAAACTAGAAACCCTCAGAGGGGCGTTTGACATCATTCGTTACTTATCAGAAGATGATACGCCTGCGGTGGCTGAAGATATTTGCGATGATTTGGATATGAGTGATCGTCGATTTGGTAAAGCCATCAAACGGCTGGTCACACGCAGTTATGTACAAATGAATTCCGATTACGCATACTTTCTGACACAAAAAGGTATCGATGCCGCCGAAGAACTTGCTGAATTTGATGCAGGTGGTGGAGCAAAACGAGCCACCAACTCCAATAAAATTATGCGTCGTCTGCTGATTGCGTTACCACGACAACTCACAGCAGGAAAAACCACTGATCTGCATATTGGTATTGAATCAGATACAAGCAGTTCACTAACAACACCTGCCGATATTGTCTTGCGAATTGCCGCGACCCATGCCCTACTCAGTGGTAGCAATGATGAAATCATGAAGCTCAACAATACAGCAATCACCCAAACTCTACAACTGACACCTGAAATGTATACACAGGTACGGGTCAAAGTACAGATTTTTCAGATTGCCCCCAACGGTGAAGATATTACCATGTGCGGTGGCTTATATGTGGATGTCAATGTTGGCACAGAGGATTCTCAAGACGGTCTGGTTGCCTATGCATCAGAAGTTGCATTTGACCCAACGTAGAAACAACACTGTTTCGGCTGTATATTGCATAACACGAGATAAATAATAAAAATGATGAGCGAACAAGAAACAGAACCAACGGATGATGACATCGTTGAAGATGATGAATCTATCGTAGATGATATTGTCGAAGATATGCATGATCTTGAGCCCTATGAAGAAGATGAATTAGAGCCACAACCCACTCTTTCAGACGAAGCTGATGAGGAAGAATTTGCCTTAGAATCAAGCATGTCTGACAAAGACGAGGACGGTTTTGCGTCACAGTCTGACACAATCGATGTATATGGCGACGAAGAGGAAGAATCGCTCACCCCACTTGCAACAGCCGATGAGTTAGATATTGATGCGGCATTGGCGGCAGTCTCCCAACTGACCCTACTTGTACAACAAGAACCTGATGAAGATGGCGACGATTTCGTTGACGATGATGATGAAGTCGTTTCCGAAGATGCGATTCAAGAATTTAGTAGAGAACCTCAAAGCGACGTTAGATTTGAATTTGAGCAACCACGAGAGCTATCAATGGTGCGTGGACAAATGGCCTCGGTTATTCCAGCGTTATCACTCATTATCCTCGGTGGTTGGCTGACGTTTGCACTAACTACCAGCACTATACAACCCACAGCAGGACTTGTGTTTGGAGTCGTATTGGTTGCCGTCGGTGCGGTCTTCTTATCACAGTGGCTAACAAGTGCGCGATGGTCGCGGGGGAATTTCTTCTTCGGATCATCAGCTTTGTTGATTGGTGGTATACACCTGTATTTTTCACAAGTCAGCCCAGATGCTGTTAGTAACAGTTGGTCACTTTGGATCGTCGCACTCGGTATAGCGTTGTTCGGTGCAGGGTATGTTGCAGTGCCACGCCTACCGCGCCTCGGTATTATGGGATTTCTCACAATTATTACAGGTGCTATCGGCTATATTCTTACCTCAGGCACACTCGACCCTAGTGTGATCCAATTTATCAGTAACTTGTGGTTTGTGGGTGTCGCCATTATCATCTTTATGATGATTGCACCCTTAATACGTCGTCGCCAGTAATGAGTTAAACCCTTGCGTATTGCAATTGATGCCAGCCGAACCACCGTCGCCCATCTAACAGGCACGGAACATTATGCTTTACGCCTGATTCAATCGCTGATTATCGCTAATGATCAACGTGATACCCCTTATCAGTTGAAGCTCTATTTCCGTGATACACCACCAGCAGACCTATTCCCATCATCAGCCTATACAGAGTTCTGTATTATTCCCTTCGCTCGTGCATGGACACATTTACGGTTTGCACAAGAAATCTGGAAAACTCGTCCCGATGTTACATTTGTCCCAGCGCATACCCTACCGTTTATATTTCCCGGTAGAAGTATCGTCACCGTACATGACCTCGGTTACAAATATTTTCCAGAGGCACATCCCACCCGTCAACGGCTCTATCTTGATTTAACAACGCGCTACAGTCAAGCACGTGCAACCTTTATATTGGCAGATAGTCAAGCAACAGCAGATGATTTAACAACATTCTACGGCACATCACCCAGCAAAATTCAAGTCATTTACCCCGGAGTCGATGCTCAACCCCTGCTCGATACTATGCAAGATATAGCAACAATACGCACAAAATATAACCTGCCTGAGCGTTATTTCTTGTTCATCGGGACACTGCAACCACGCAAAAATATACAACGCATCGTGCAGGCATTTGCACAGTGGCAACATCAGTATGATAATCAAGATACAGCATTTGTACTTGCCGGTGGAAAAGGTTGGCTTTTTGATGAAGCATGGCTAGCAGATGTCAAAAATATCAGGCTAACAGGTTACATTGATGAATCCGATAAAAGTACACTGTTACAAGGCGCAGTCGCTCTCGTGTTTCCAACACTGTATGAAGGATTTGGTTTTCCTGTGATCGAAGCGATGCACTGTGGAACACCCGTTATCGCCAGCACAACATCGAGTCTGCCTGAATTAGTCGGGAATGCTGGATTGATGGTGAATCCAGAAGATGTATCTGCAATCGTTGATGCGATGCAACGCTATCATACACAAGACGACTTGCGCGAAAAAATGATACAAGCAGGATATCAGCAAGCCCAAATATTCACATGGGATAAAACAGCACACGATACTATGGCAGTGTTTGATAAAATCGAAAATATGCTGTAACTGATTACACAACAATTTGTTACAATATTCATTATGCGTAGACCTATTATGAAATATAGAAATCGAGAGTAGTATGGCAGACCGTCGTTTCCTGCTGGTTCAATTAGCTGATATAGGTGATTTAGTATCAGCAACACCAGCCATATCCGCATTACGTGAGGCATTCCCACAGGCACAAATTGATCTATTTGCGTCGCGCCATGCTATACCTGTCATGCCGCCGCAATT
>Ga0070729_10004980_pt1 | contig 14053 bp, 9 predicted proteins | sample tdDd472_FD_66725 | JGI IMG/M metagenome (GOLD analysis project Ga0070729, IMG submission 66725) | Marine sediment microbial communities from the Atlantic coast under amendment with organic carbon and nitrate - tdDd47.2 | ecosystem: Environmental > Aquatic > Marine > Coastal > Sediment | place...
AGGTGAGCCGGCGTGTCGGGACATTGATCGATTCCGTCGTAAACCCCATCCCCATCGCTGTCGGTGGGACAGCCATCCACGTCCACCTTGGCACCGATCGGAGTGTTCGGGCACTTGTCCAGTCCATCAAGAACGCCGTCGCCGTCGCTATCTGTCGGGCAACCGTAAGCGTCCACCGTCGCGCCGGCCGGAGTATCGGGACACTGGTCTATCCCATCGAAGACGCCATCATTGTCGCTGTCCTCGGGACAGCCGGCGACATTGACCACGGCACCTGCCGGCGTATCGGGACAGTGGTCGTCCTTGTCGCGGATTCCATCCCCATCACTGTCCTTGCTGCTGAAACCGAATGAGAACTGAACGCCCGCGGTGGCCAGGATGTTGTGAGACGTCTTCCCCTCGTTGGGGAAGGTATGGGTCAGCTTGGCGACCACGTCCCTAACGTCGATCCGCAGAGCCCGGTAGTTGGCGTTGTTTCCGCCCAGGCGAATCTTCAAACCGACACCGGCTTCCCAGCCATTGAGTACCACATCCCGGCTGACGTGTTCCTCCTCGTAGATCAGCTGCCCCCAACCGCCGGTCAAGTACGGTGTATACTTCGACCGCGGCATCAGATCGAATACCAGATCCACTCCGTTGTGGGTCATATCTACATTCACTTCGGCGTCGGAGAATTTGGCTTTGGACAGACCGTAACTCCCCTCCAGGTAAAGCCATTGAGTAAAATGCAACGCCGCCCGGCCTCCATAGTGGAAGCTGTTATTCAGCCCCAGGTCTTTGGCCCAGAAGGCGCCACCCAGGTAGGGAGTCAGAGATATCAGGGGTTGATCCTGGTCATCGATGGCCGCGGTGGCTGGCACTGCCATCACGCAGACCATCATGACCGCCAAGGCGATATGGAGCGCACGAATAGACATTACTTCCCTCCAGGGTTGGCGGCGACGTCCGCAATAGGCCTTTCCGGACAGGTCGGAGGCACAGGACGCCGGTCGATTCGATCTGGCAAGCTAATCCCATGACGGGTTCAAAAGTCAACGGTTTTACTCGAGACCACCAATAGCACTGCGGGCGACACCGATCCGCAGGGCGATTCCGAGTTGATTTCCCCGTCCCGCCAGCACAGCTTTGCCGCAATCACTCCGGTCCCGGACCCGGATCGGCCCCGACCCTACGTCTTTGCGGAGGAATCCAGTGGGAACCGTCGCATTCTTTTTGCTCGCGTTTTCGTCGCTGTTCGCGGTCATCGATCCCCTCGGCGGCATCCCTTTCTACAGCGGGTTGACATCGAGCATGACTCGCGCCCAGAAGCGCCGCACCCTGGTGCGCGCCCTGGTCGTGGCCTTCGGGGTGCTGGCGGTATTCACCCTGTTCGGCCATCAGGTGCTGGAGATGTTCGGAATCACCCTGCACGCTTTCCGAATCGCCGGCGGCGTGATCTTCTTCGGGATCGGGCTGGACATGCTCCAGTCTCGACCGCGCAGGTGGCGCACAGGTATCCGGCGCGCCTATGCCGAAGACCAGGAGACGTCCGACGAAGGAGATACCGGACTGGCAGAGGAAGAGGATCCGTCCATCACTCCCCTGGGAATCCCGCTGCTGGCCGGGCCGGGATCGATCACCACGGTGATGGTTCTGGTGCCGCAGGCACCGGGTAGTCTGGGCGCCCTGCTGGTACTGGTGGCGGTCCTGGGAATCCTGCTCATGACGGGAATCATCCTCGCCGGCGCCGATGCGATTCTGGCCCGCCTGGGCCAGACGGGCCTGAAGATCATCGAGAAGTTGATGGGATTGCTGGTGACGGTCATCGCCGTCCAGTTGCTCATCGACGGCATGACGCCGGTGGTCAGAGAAATCACCGGCGGTTGACGCCTCCCCCGCGTCGGATACCGCCGGTGATCACCTCTAGACAATAGTGCGCCGTGCCGCGGACTACTTCACCAGGGAGAGTTTGCCCCGGGCCGCTGGCGCTCCTTCAAGAGTGATGGAATACAGGTAGGTCCCGGCCGGAACCGATCTGCCCGCTGCGTCCACACCCTGCCAGGATACCTCGTTCAGACCCGTGCGACCGGCAACTACGCCGCCGTCCCAGACCAGCCGCCCGCGCAGGTCATGGACCTGTACCTGCACTTGCGCCGCCCCGGCCAGTTCGAAGCGGATCGCCGTCGCTGGATTGAACGGATTGGGCGCCGGACCGAGGTCGGTGAGTCCACGCTGCGGCGTCAGGTCCGCCACCTCCGCCAGGCCATTGTAGGACTCGATGATCTCGTCCACGTTGATGTGCCCCATGGCGCCGTTCTCGTGGTCGGCGATATGCAGGTACACCTCGCGGCCGAAATACGGACGCAGGTCCCACGTGCGCGGCGACATCAACTCCTGGCCCTCTCCCGTCTCGCTGAACAGGACCGTGTCGGCGTCCGCATCCATCAGCGCCACGTAGCAGGTCTCGGGGTAATAACCACCGCCTACCAGCAGATCGATCTGGTCCCCGGCAATCGTGAAGACATGACTGATGAGATCTCCCGTCGCACCGTCGCCCAATCGGGTCCCCGGTGAACCGCGGCCCGACAGAGGTCCCTGGAAGTACTCCTGGCTCCCGTAGAATCCGTTCCCCACGAGCCCTACCGGGTCATCGCCACGGAAAGCCGAATTGTCCCCGAAGGTGGGATTGGCCAGATTGGCAACCCCGGCGCGGGACGCCCATACCTCATCCAGGGGATGGGGCTTGTAGATCTCGATCTCGCTGCCGTCGGCATTGACCCGCAACGAGTCGAAACGAACCGTGTAGGACATGTAGCCGGTGAGCGGATTGTTGTAATTGGCCAGACGCGAGAAAAGGTTGTGGCCTTCATCGAACTCATCCCACTCCGGCGCCAGCCCGTAGTCGATGATGTCGGCGAACTCCATGGAGAACGAGTTGGTATCCCGACTCGCGATGTGGTGGATACCCAGATTGTCGAACTCGCCGAAGAGCAGATGATGGTACTCGCCTCGGACATGGTACTGGGAGCTTTCGAGCACCCGCCACGGCTCGTCCCCATCGTTCAGGAAGATCGGCCCGACATCGGTCCAGTTCTTCAAATCCGACGAAACACCGTGATAGATGGCTCCCGTTCCGCCATTCAACTTCTGCTGGGCCGTGACGTGCACGTGCCACTGATCATCCTGCCGGTAGAGGAATGGATCTCGGAAGTCGCTCCAGTACCCGTCGGGGTCCCAGTTGTAGATATTCGTGTCCGGTTCGATGGTCGGATTCTGCTCGTATTTATCCCAGTAGTACAGATCGGTCGAACGCGCGATACAGATGCGTTGATTCATGTTGGCGTCCACTCCGGTGTACGCCATGACCCAATCGCCCTGTTCCTCATCTCGCACGACATCGGGTGCCCACAGTGCGCCGGCGTCCCAGAAACCCTGGCCGATGATCAGGGCCGGTCCCACGATGTCCCAATGAATCAGATCGGGGCTCGCAGCGTGCCACAGGGTATCGGCGTTGGTGGCGTTCGACTGGCCTTCGCGAACGGCCGTGTAGAACACGTGGAAAGTATCGTCGGCAGCTCGTACGAGGCAGAAATCCCAGGTTTGGACTCCCGGATGCACCAGGTACTTCATCTCGAAATCGAACCGGACCAGGGCCTGGGCTGATGCTACGGGCAATATGGATCCCAGGACTAAAGCCAAGACCAGTACCCAGATGGGTACCGCGGTAAAACGCAGAAACGCGCGACTCGGGGGGGTGGGGATCACGAACCGGCCTCCAGAAGGGTGAGTCATTTGTTATATTGACTACTATTTTAGCATCATCACACCCCGAGAGTCAACTGTCGTGCCTACGAAATTGTTGCTGGAGCTGTCGAAACGGATTCACAATCGCCCGATTTGCCATTACAGGACATTACTTGACCTCATACGCCTCGATTGGCACCGTAAGAGGGGTGTTTCCCGACCAGACACATTTTCCGAGGCACGAGTTACGTGGTACAGTGACATCACTTGCGGTCGATCTTGTATGGGTACCCAGTCCCCCAGGAGCCCGATGAAAGAAATCAAACCCCTGACCTCGCTACGGGCCCTCGCGGCCCTGCTGGTGTTCATGTTCCACTATGCGTACGTCTACAGTCCGGACAACCGGGGTGTGGAGTTTGCCGGGGAGTGGATACCCTTGATGCCGTTGTGGCGACAAGGGGCGGTGGGAGTCTCCATCTTCTTCGTGCTCTCCGGGTTTCTGATCACTCGAATCTACTTCGATGGCATTTCCAGCCGGTCGACTTCGCTGCGACTGTTCTTCGTCAAACGCATCGCCCGGATCTGGCCCCTGTTCCTGGTCTTCGGTCTGATCCAGCACGCGGCATTGGTATGGCAAGGGTCCCCCATCGGCAGCGATTTTGCCGTGACCCTGACCATGACCCAGGGATTCTTCCAGGAACTGGTCCACGAGGGATTGCCGACGGCGTGGTCATTGACCGTCGAGGAGAGCTTCTATCTCTTCGCCCCGCTACTGTTCGTCATCCTGGCCGCGATGGTCAGGGAGAGGACTGAGGACAGGTCACACCTGACCTGGCGAATGGTGCTGTTGCGGGCCTTGACCATTGCCGTGGTGGTCGTAGTCCTGGCGGGCATCGGGACCGCCATCGTGCGGGTGGTGACGGCACGGGGCTGGGCCTGGCGCGGATTCATGGGGTCGGATTTCCACCTGTGGCACGCGACGCTTCTGGGCCGTTTCCCCGAGTTCGCGGTGGGAGTCTACGCCGCTTTCGTACACCGTGGGTTGAACCTGGAGAAGCTCTTGCGAGGCAGGCGGGCCACGGCGCTGCTGATCGTGTCCTTCGTCGGCATCGGCCTGTGCATGTGGGGCAAGGACCTCGTGGCCGAAACGCCGGGAGCCACGGCCCAGGCCGTGACCTATGGACTGGCCTACCTGCTGGCTCTGATGACGGGGGTACTCATCCTCGCCCTGACCGCCACCGGCGGCTGGATACACCGCCTGCTATCGGTTCGATTGCTGGTGTATCTCGGCAAGATCTCGTACGGATTCTACCTGATCCAGCTGACCGTGATGATGACGCCCCTGGTGGCCCTGACAGATCGTCTGGGATTCGTGCGCATGCCGGTGCTCATCGTATTGACCAATCTGGTCTGCGCGGGGATCTACGAACTGGTAGAGGTCCCGGCGCGGCGCTCGATCGTCGCGCGCTGGGGTGGTGGCAGGCAGGCAGCTTCAACCGGTTCGCCCCGACGGGCGCCGGCCAGCACCCACCGATAGACCGCCTCCGTGTGATCGATCATTCGCCGTCGCGTGAACTCCCGTTGCACGCGTTGCCGTCCCTGCATACCCAGCCGGCGCCTCAGTTCGAGATCACCCAGCAACAGATCGAGGCGCAGGGCGAGAACCTCGGCATCGCCGGGTGGCACCAGGTAACCGTCGACACCGTCGCGCACGATCTCCGGGCTTCCGCCCGAGTCGGTGACCACCACCGGTACGGCGTTGGACATGGCCTCGAGGGTCACCATTCCGAAGGGCTCGGCCCGCGAGCAAACCACTTGAACGTCAAGCTCCGCAGCCAGAGCCGCTGCGCCATCCACGTAGCCCGTGAACACCACCGTTTCGTCGAGACCGCGCTGGTCGATCAACAGTCGCAGATGCTCCGTATATTCGCCGCTACCTTGCTCATCCCCCACCAGCAACACCTTCAATCCGGGCCAGCGGGGACGCAGGAGTCCGGCCGCGGCCAAGAGGGTCTCGATTCCCTTGGCAGGACAGAGTCGCCCCACGCATCCGATCACCGGGGCATCGGCGGACACGCCGGCAATGGTCCGGAGTCCCGGTACGTCGGCGGAGCCGTTGCTGCCAAGCGGTACGTCAATGCCGTTGTGAACGGTTACCAGTCGGGTCGGATCCATCACTCGCGACCGGATGAGACTGCGGCGAACCGCTTCGCTCACGCTGATCAGGGCCTGGAACCGACTCAGGAACGGTCGCTTGACCGATGGCTGCGAGATCGGCAACAGATGGTGCCGGGATCCCACGTTGCAGATGTTCGTTCCGAGGGTGGCCACCGCAGCAATGAAATAGTCCCGGGGCAGGTGGGTGTGCAGGATCTCGATGCGCTGCCGACGCAACCACCAGGTCAAGCGGCTGATCGACAGGGGTTCGAACCAGTCCACCAGCGGCAGGGTGAAGACCGGGATTCCCTCCTGCGCCAGCCGCCAGGAAAGCTGGCTATCGGGCTTCACGACACAGGCCACATCGTGGCCACGCTCTCGCATGCCGGTAGCGACACTGGTGAGACAAACCTCACCCCCATAGAAGCCGGTCATGGTGCTGAGGTGGGCTATGCGCATGGAACGACCCTGTAACTCCCCACAAACAAGTATGATCTGAACCCGCCGGACGAGCACGGGGATGAGCAATCATTGACAATGCGCTGATGTTAGCCTACCGTCCGTGCCACACCAACCGGGAACTTTAACCTGATTGCATGGAGGCGCCCTCATGGCCAGAGTTTTCTCCCTGTTCCGCAGTCCAATCCTGTTGTTGATCATGATGATCAGCTTGGTCGGCTGCTGGTCGCTGAGCGGTGTTCTCGCCCCCGCATGGGCGGATACGGCCCAGGATCACGGAGAGGCGACCCACGAGCAAACCGAGGACGAGCACGGGCACAGCCACGGCGATGGCGAGGCCCACGGGCACGGCGAGTCCGCCGCCGACCACGGCGTCGGACAGGACGAGGGTCACGGCGACGGCCACGGCGCCAGCCCGGTGGGGCTGCTACCCCTGTGGACGATCATCCCCTTCGTGGGAATCCTGCTCTCCATCGCCCTCGGTCCCCTGGTTGCGCCCCATTTCTGGCATGCCCACTTCCCCAAGGTCTCCGCCTTCTGGGCTCTGCTGTTCGCCGTGCCGTTTCTGTTCTGGAACATGAACGAGGCGATCCAGGAGATCCTCCACATCTATCTGCTGGACTACATTCCATTCATCATCCTCTTGTGGGGACTGTTCACCGTATCGGGGGGTATCTATGTCGGCGGTTCGTTGGCCGGCACCCCCCGCGTGAACCTGATGCTGCTGCTGATCGGTACCTTCCTGGCCTCGCTCATCGGAACCACCGGCGCGGCCATGGTCCTGATCCGGCCTCTACTGAGAGCCAACCAGTGGCGCCGCAACAAGGTGCACCTGATTGTCTTCTTCATCTTCCTGGTGGCCAATATCGGCGGTAGTCTGACGCCGCTGGGCGATCCGCCACTGTTCCTGGGCTTCCTGCACGGAGTGCCTTTCTTCTGGGTCACCACTGGGCTTCTGGCCGAGATGTTGCTGACCTCGGGACTCATCCTGATCGTCTTCTTCATCCTCGACACCATCATGTACCGGCGGGAGGAGAACAAGCCCACTGCCAGTACCGATGCGGGCGGCGTTCGAATCGAAGGCCTGCACAACCTGATCTTCCTCGCCGGAATCATGGGCGCGGTGATCATGAGTGGCTCGTTGAAGTTGCCGTCGGTCACCGTGTTCAGCGGGGGCAGCCACGCGGTGGTCGTTCCCTGGCAGAACTGGCTCAAGGACCTCATCATCGTGGCCATGGGCATCTTGTCCCTGAAGACCACGGCAAAGGTGCTCCGGGAGAAGAACGGCTTCTCCTGGTTTCCCATCCAGGAAGTGGCCTACCTCTTCGCTGGCATCTTCATGACCATCATTCCGGCTTTGGCGATCCTGAAAGCCGGACCGGCCGGTGGCCTGGCGGGGTTGACCACCGCGGTTCACGGACCGGTACGCTATTTCTGGGCCACCGGTATCCTCTCGTCGTTCCTGGATAACGCCCCGACCTATCTGACCTTCTTCAATGCGGCCCTGGGCGACCTGGGCAAGGTCGAAGCCGAAGTGCCGGGCATGCTGGGCTACCTTGGAGATTCGTTGCGCAATGAAGTGTTCATCAGGGACCTGACGGCCATCAGCGCCGGCGCCGTGTTCATGGGTGCGGTCACCTACATCGGCAATGCCCCCAACTTCATGGTCAAGGCCATCGCCGAGGAGGCCGGTATCCCGATGCCCAGCTTTTTTGGATACATGGTCAAGTGGTCGGTACCGATCCTGATGCCCATCTTCGTCATCGTTACCCTGGTATTCTTTGCCTAGAGGAGAGTTAGACATGGCCAAGAGCAGCAAGACGACCAAGACCTCTTTCTACGAGGTGGTAATCCAGGGCAAACCCAAGGTGGTCCGGGCTTTTCTGTCCGGGCTGATCCTGGGTGCCGACCAGGCAGCGACTGTATTCTACAGCTTCGACGAAGGCGTGTATCACGAAGGCAAGGCCGAAAGGTTGAAAGAACTGGTCGGTGTTCGCACCAAGGATTGCCACGTGATCGTCGACGCCGGCACCAGTGCCCTGATCAAGCAGCTGAAACGCCGCATTGTGGCCGAGACCGGCCTCGATATCACGGCCCATCGCCGGATTCGCTCGGCCAGCGTGTACTTCAAGTTCCACGCCTACGCTCCCCACTACAACCGGGAGATCGTGGATCTGGTCAAGCAGCTACCCGCGGGATTGAAACTGGGCGGATTCAAGCATGAGGAGAAGCACACTCCCGATGCCAAGGGCGTGGAGGCCTATGCGTCGGTCCATCACTACGAGGCCTGCGGCGAGGCGACGATCAGCGGTCCGGTGGATCTGGTCATCGGCTTGAAGCGCCGATTCGCCGATTTTCCCCTGATCGACTCGGACGACGTGATCCTGAAACTGGCCTAGCCCCGCTCTACGAGCGAAGACTCCGGGTTGTTCGCGGCGACAGGCCGCCTGAACAACCCGGTTTTTTTATCAGAATCGGTAGGAAACGTAGGTCCGCAATTCGATGTTCTTCAAGTGCATTTCCGGATAGTCGTCGAAGTACGAGTTGCGCAGATAGTAGGTGTACTCCAGGCCGAGGCCCCACCTCTTGTAGATCCGCGGATTCAGGCTGGCCTGTGCCCAGTGCACGAACTCGTCGCCTTCTACACCACTGAGGGTGTGGAACCAGTAGAGCCAGTAGCGGATCGAGAAAGCCCCGAGCTTGCGGTGGTCGAGCAAGCAAAACAGCTTCAATTTGGTGCCGGTGTTGTAGTTGTATTCACGACCCTTGGCGGTCTCGAAGCCCACGTTCGAACCGGCGAGCAGGATCGCGTTCAGCTGGGCCCCGGTGTAGATGGGCAGGTTCGAACTGCTGTTGAAGCGCGTGATGATCCCGCCGCCGACGCTCTGTCCGCCGAACTGGTAAACCTTGTTGTCGAAGTAGTCGTAGTCCTGGTAGATCCCCCACATGCTGCGATGGTCCTCGCCGTGGTCGAACTTCCGGCCGTAGAGCAGACCCGTACCGGCGACCTCGGCAATCAGCGGGAACCGGCCGTGGACGGTCAGCGTGGTCCGGAGCGAGAAAACATCGAATGGATCGGGATCGGCCAGGTCTTCGAAGGGATCGCCATAGAGAAATCTTCCCTTCACGAGGTAGGCGTTCTCGCTATTGCCCAGATCGGTCCCGTCGGCTACCCGATTCGTGCCTGCCGAGAGGTGGCCACCCATATAGGAGGGCATCCGGTCCGTTGGATTCAGATGCACGCGACCGGAATTGCCCGTGACCAGGCGGTTGAAGCCCCGAATGGGATTGACCAGGAAGCCGCCGATCTCCCGAAAGGTCCGTTCCGAGCCCGTGGCGGTGTTGTCCAGGATCATCGTAGAGAGCCGGTAGGACGTCTCACCCATGTACACGCCGCCGGCAGTGGTGGAAATCAGATCGTTGATCGATGGCGGCTCAGCCTCCATGAACAGCTCCCAGGCCATGCTGCCGGTCATGGTGATGGGTATCGAGCCCCAGAAATCGTAGCCGTTGGTCCGGGCGGCATTGAAGAACTGTCCGCCGTGCAGGGGGTGGCCCCACTGGTTCATGGCCCAGTCGTCGTGGTCCCACACGAAACCGGTCTTCATGTTCTCCTTGATGGAGTTGAAACCAATATAGGCCCATTCCGTGCCCAGGAGGCGGCTGGGAGCCCAGACGCCCACCGTGAGCAGGACCATGTCAATGGCCATCAAGCGGTTGTTGATCTCCGTCGAGGGAGGCAGCAACGAATCCGGCACTGCGACGCCGCCTTCAGACGGCGGTTCCCAGGCAAGAGCCGACGGAGCGGGCGCCAGCGCGAAAACGAGCAGCAGAAAAACCAGAGCCGAACGGAGCGAGTGCGGTGCGTGCGTCATAGCAGCCCCACCCCCCAGAAGACCGAGCCCTTGTGGACGGTGTCCGAGCCCAGGGAGTAGCCCTGGTAGATGTTGGTGGTCGCTCCGCCCAGAAAGACACTCATGTGCCGGCCCAGCACCAGTTCCAGCTTGATCCGGCCTTCGAGGGTGAAGTACTTGCTCGTATCGATATCCGGGTTGTCCGACCCGTCGGGAATAACGTGGCGATAGCCCAGATCTACCCCCAGATAGAGCCGCGGTATCAGCGAGAACCGGCGGCCCAGATTCAGGCTCAAGAAGAAGGCGTTCTCGCGGTTGTCGAACGCGCTCAGTCCACCCATGCCGGTCTCGCCGTACCAGTGGTGGTGAGTGGCCCTGAATGCGGTAGCGATACTCGTGATACCGCTGCCGGTGGTGACCCATTGAAACTCGGTGATGGGAGCCTGATACCCTGAAGGCGCGGTCGGATCATCGGCCGCTTGCACAGGCGTGCCAACGAGCAGGACCAGGACCAGGACAGGCAATATTCTCGTCATATATCGCTTCCTATCGGGCTGGGGTATACCGAATCCAGGTCCGAGCATACCCCAAGTCTTATCAGGCCGCGAGATCATTCATGGACTACCGATAGAGACTCTTGACCGTGCCCCAGGACGACTGAACCGCCGGGACGGGATAGCACTCTAACCCCCATCCCGAGGTCGCATCAGGATAGAACAACACGCTCGGACGCAGCACCGAACCATCGACCAGGTAGACCACCGGCAGATCGCCCTCGTGGCTCGAGTCCGCCGCGTTGCGCACGGTGAAAGTCGCCACCGGTTCGGTCGGGGCGCTGTTGAGCAGCGTGAAGGTCGCCAGGACGGTCGTTTCCGTGCACGGGATCGGGCAACCGATCATGATGTTGTCCAGGTCCACCGGATCGATGACCAGACAGGGCAGCATCACTTCGAGGATGAGATAGTATCCATCTCCGGTGATGCCGACCTCGAAACCCGCGATCTCATCCACCGAAGGGTTGGTGTAGGTGAGGTACATTGCCAGCGGTACGTAGGGCAAAGGCGCCTCGAACAGGCAAGGGACGTCGGCGGCCTCGTCGAAATAGAGCCCGAACAGGTCCGGCGTCGAATCGAACACGGCCAGCGCCGACGTTGCGCCCAGGGCGCAGAACAGCAGGGCAGTCACGGCGTTCTTCATTTCAATCCCCCCTCATTGATATCCGTGAGTGATTCCGGCGATGGCCAAATGATACCACTACATCACCCTCGCAAAGTGAAAAAACCCCGCCTCCACAAGGAGGCGGGGTTCGTGCGACCGTCGTCGCTTCGGATCCGGTGATCAGATCCGCTTACTTCATGAGCAGCATCTTGCCCGTCAGCTTCTCGCCGTCGACGACCAGGCGGTAGAAGTAGGTACCACTCGAGACCACCCGGCCCGAGTCGTCACGCCCGGTCCAGGTCACGCTGTGGGAACCGGCCTCGAGGACCTGATCCATCAACAGCGCGACGCGCTGCCCGCGCAGATTGTACACGGCCAGCTCGACCTGATCGGACCTGGGAATGGCGAACTTGATGCTCGTCACCGGATTGAACGGGTTCGGGTAATTGCCCTCCAGGCTCAGAACCTGGGGCAGGCCGTCGTCCACACCCACGGTCAGCGCCTCATAGGTCACCCGCAGACACCACTCGTTGATCACACCGGTATCCTGGGGACCGACGTCCACCACGTGCAGCTGCCAATCTCCCTGCAACGGCTCGCCGATGAATCCGTTGAGACTCTCGTAGGGAGTGGTCTCCTCCGGGTACCAGGTGTAGATGTTCTCCGTTGACCCGCCGGTGTTCTTGTGCAGGCGCACCACGTTGCCGCTCGGAGCGATCAAGTCCACGATCAGATCTCCGATGAAGGTGTGACTGATGTCCAGGAAGACTTCCACCTTCGAGGCCGTCGACGCGTTGTTCAAGGTGAGGGGACAGTAGACACCGCCGTCGGGGTCGTTGTCCGGGATCACCGCGTCCGGCGCGTCGCAGTAAGTGGTGGTCAGGATGGCGTTCAACGTGAAGTCCACGTCCATCACGCTGCCGCCGGCCGGCACCGTGACATCGGCCACACCCGAGGACCAACCGTCCTTGGTCGCGGTGATGTGGAATTCGCCGCCGAACAGCCCGTCGAACAGGTATTCGCCGCTGGCATCGGTCACCGCAGTGAAGTTGCCCGGCGTCAGGGTCAGCGTCACGCCGCTGTTGTCAGCTGCGCCGTTGACGATGACCTGGCCACCGAGAGCAGCATCACCGATCTCGGGAGTCACCAGCCAGTTCACGGCGTTGTGCAGCAACAGGTCGCGCTCGCCCACGGCAAAGGCCGAGTAGTTGAACGCGAAGAAGACGATCTGTCCGCCCTGGGGCGCCGAGTTCTCGTCGTAGCAAACCACGCTGTACCGGGTCGAACCCGAGGCCCAGCCGCCCGGGGCGGCCGCATCGGTGGTCGGAGCCACGGCGTCCTGATCGCCGTAACCGGTGTAGGTCACGTTGATCGGTCCATTGACGGTGTTGGGCACGCTCATCACGAAATGATCGGGATCGAATACCTCGAAGGCACCGGAGTTGTCGGTGATCCAGTCCGATACGTGCAGGACATTCTGGGAGAAGCCGGTATCGGACTGGTGATCGTAGGCCACCTCGCCGCCCTCGATCATCACGTGACCGCCACCGGCCACGAAGTCCTCCAGGTCCTGCTTGATATTGCCCGTATTCAGGGTTCCGGTATTGTCCCCACTGGAGACCAGGATCAGGTCGTACAGGACCCAGTCCGCCGGGTCATAGGTGCTGATCGAAATCTGATTCACCGTGTAGCCCAGGGCCTCCAGATCGGTCTGGATGTCGTCCGCCGCCCGAGCGGCATACGATGCATAACCGGGAGCCACCAGATCGCCCAGCTTGTCCAGCTTGGCCGGGTGGTAGACGATTTCGCCCGGGCGTCCCGAATTGTCGTCGATGAGCAGGATGTTGCCCACCGTCGGTTCCAGGGCGAAGTCCAGCGTCGTGCTGGCGGTGGCGATGGTCACCGTCGTCGTCTGGGGCACGAACTGGTAGGCGGTCACGACCACCGAGTAGCTGAAGTAGGGCAGGTTGTCGGTGGTATAGATTCCCGTGGCGCCATCACTGGTCGTCTGGGTCAGCAGTTCGCCGTTGTCCTGGCGGAAGATCTTGACCACGGCTTCGAGAGGCGCACCACCCTCGAGGGCGTAGATCATACCGGTCAGCACACCGCTGGGCGCCTGGTCGAGCACCAGTTCCCAGTCGTTGGCGCCGTACAGCAGGAAGTCGGGGAACACCGTTTCCAGGTAACCGAATTTCTCCACGAGCACCTCGTAGTTACCCACCGGCAACTCGCCGTCTACGGTCCAGGCACCCGAAGCGTTGGTATAGAGTTCGAATACGGGTTGACCCGCCGGATACTCACCGGCGACGTAGCCCGCCACATAGGCACCGCTCACCGGCGCATTGGCGTTGTCTCCGTCGACAACCGTGCCGGCGAGAGTACCGTAGGCCGGCACCACGTCGAAGTCGGTGGTGAATACGTCGTAGCCGGCTTTCAAGATCGCCGCGGTGGCAACGCCGGTCTCCGTCGGTGTCACCGGCAGCACGATACTGTTGCCCGCATCGAAAGCCGAGGCATCCAGGCCCGCACCGGTGACGACCAGTTCCAGACCATAGTTGTCGGCCGTAGCGGTGACCGCACCCTCGATATGGGGAGTCAGGGTTCCGACCATGCCGATGGACTCAACCTCGGCGTTCAGAGCCGGATTGCCCAGGGCCGCAGCGCCGGCCACCGGCAGCAGGTTGGTAAACATGTCGTACTCG
>Ga0070729_10004981_pt1 | contig 14052 bp, 15 predicted proteins | sample tdDd472_FD_66725 | JGI IMG/M metagenome (GOLD analysis project Ga0070729, IMG submission 66725) | Marine sediment microbial communities from the Atlantic coast under amendment with organic carbon and nitrate - tdDd47.2 | ecosystem: Environmental > Aquatic > Marine > Coastal > Sediment | place...
AAAAAATACTTATTGTTTTAATATTCTTCCAGATGTGAAAACTCAGCATTTTCAATCCATTGTTTTGGGCGAAGCAGCAATTCTACCAAATTATCCAGCAAGTAAAAATGTCTTTCTTCTTCATCAATAATTTTCATTAATATCATTTTTTGATTTTCATCTTTCACCTTTTTGACTAATTCCTTGTAGGAATCAACTCCTTTTTGTTCAATCTCCCGGGCATTAGTATAGAGGTCAACTTCCTCGTCAACGGGAATGATTTCCACATTTTGGGCTTTCATTTCCTGGAAAATATTTTTTGACTTTGTTAGAATCTCGGTTGTTTCCATGTTCGTTGTTTCATTTGCTTTTAAATTTGTAAAAATTTCACCATGTTTAACTTCATCATCAGCCAGCATATTGAGAATATTTTTAAAGCCAACTTTATCGGTCTTGTTAGCAAGATCACGATAAAATTTCTCTGCATCTTTTTCCATTTGGATTGCAAAATCAAAGATATTCATAAAAACTCCTTTTAACAATTTAGTTTAAAGTATGAATTATAGATCTATAACTCAACTTTCTTTGATATTCAATGAACTTCTGGCAACTTCAATCAAAATTTCGTTTCTTCTAAGGAAAGAAGGCATAAAAGGTGGATTATATCTAGCAAAATTAACATTTCCAATAATTACAATATTATGCTTCTGTAATTGCTCAATAAGTAAGGTTTCATAAATTTTATATTTTTCTTCACTCCAATTTCCAGAATACTTAATAGCAGCAATAATTTTAGCAGGTACCTGTCGAATTACAACTCTTTTATCAAGAGGTTGAGGAACCGTATTCATTGTAAATTTCGAAGGCACAACAAAACTGATCAAAAATTTACCATCTTCTTTTTCCACTTGAGAAACAGGCGACGTCATAGTGATCTTTTCACCTTCTTTCTCAGACTTTTCCTGATTCACAGGAGCAGTCATTTTAATTTTCGATTGGCTTGAGTTTTCCCCTGATATATATTTAAACAACCGTCGAAATGCGATATTGGAAGCTTCTTCAAAATTTGCATCAATTTCTGTTTCAGCAATTAAATAGGGTGAATACTCTCTGATTTCAATTTTATCATATTTTTTAATGATTTTGTATTTCGGTTTTTCGATAGCCATTATAGTTGACCCTCCACATAAGACAACAATAAAAAGAAGTGATAAATGTATTAACTTTCTATTAATCATATTTCTCCTAACTTGCAAAATTTCATTTCTTATAGTTCAACTCTAAGTCAAATTCAGCAGCACCAAGGGTGACAATTCCCAAATAACCATCAACGGTAACCAGGTCACCATTATCAATATATTCGGCAGCATGAGGTACACCATTGACACAAGGGATTCCCATTTCCCGGGCAATGATAGCACCATGAATCAACATTCCACCCCGTCTTTCCACAATCGCCGAAGCCAAAGGAACAAGATGGGTCATTGTCGGTTGTATCGCATCACAGACTAAAATTTCACCAGCTTTGAATTTACCCAAATCTTCAGAGGTTTTTATCACTCGTGCAAACCCTGAAGATAATCCTGATCCAGCAGGTTGTCCAACGAGTTGTCTCACTTTTATGTTAGGATTAAATTGTATTGAGTTTTCTACCTTTTCTTCATTGAGAAGGACTATTTCATTGGAAATTAATGCTTTAGCAATTACTGAAGCATTTTTTAGTGTTGCTTTTCCATGACCTATTATTTGGTCAGTTTTTTTCAATCTCGAAACAGCTATATCCAATCCATTTAATACCTGGCTTTCCACTTTGCCTATTAACAGATTATCATCATCTCGAAGCCGCCAACTCAAGCGACCAATATTCACTATTTCTTGTGCTTCTTCGATTCTTTCTGATCCAACAGCAGTAAACAATTTTCTTTCAAGAATCACAATATTTTTTTCTTCATTTAACGTTCTTTTAATATTCCTTTTGGACATTTCTATAATATTTTTTATTAGGATTAATGGATTATGATTTAGTCTTTCTTGACCATAGGATATATCTAAATATTTGTTTGAGAAATTATCAAAATTGTTCAAAAAATCCTGACCGACTTTTGTTTTATTTAATTCTGAAAGAATCACAGTCCAGGCAAATTTGCTTTCTATCATTTTGATCAAAGGATTTCTGAGGTTGGGATTTTTGAGCAAATATTCGGAAAGATCAATCATTTTTGAATTCCGCTCACTGGCAATCATTTTTTGTCCTTTCAACAAACCTACAAATTCATAAGGTTCATTGGGTTGCACAGCATCATTATAGTACTGTGCTAAATGACGAACACCATGAGCAAAGGGGATAAAATATTCTTTATAAATTTCTTTCCATTCCTGCAGTATTTTATTTCGTTCAATTATTGTTTTGGCCAGATCATTATTATTTAGATGAATAATCTTTTCAGCAGCCAGACGATGGCCAACCTCTTCCAGTTTTGGGATCAAATCATTGGAAACTTTATCTGCAAGATCCTTAAGTCGTTTTTCACCTGGACGGAGCGTAAGATAATAGGCTTTTTGATCATCCTTAGCAACAAAAGTTGTAGTAATGGGTCTAGCCTGTAAAAATGTAAAATTTTCTTTTTTTCCTGTCCATTCGGTATCAACGGTCCAATTAAATAAATGATTGAGATTGGTTAGCATTTTGAATATTAGTGAAATATCTGAGGATTCAAGTATCTCATTATAAGGAATTCGATCTCCCTTTTTGAATTCAATGATTTTTCCATCCTTCTGATCTAAAATCCAACGATCCGGATCAATGGTTCCATCCACTAGATTTTCACAAAGTCCGGGAACCGCTTCTACAATGGAATGGTTGGCACTCAAATTTCTGGGATCAGTGCCAAAGGCGACACCAGAAACCTCTTCATTAATTAGTTCCTGAACGAGCACCGCCATAGTGCTTCCCATGGGATCGAGTCTTAACTCATGTTGGTATAAAAGTGCGCCATCAGACCATAATGATGCCCATACCTGTTTGATTGATTTTAATAATTCTGACGGAGTTTTAATACCTATGATCGATTCATGAAGTCCAGCAAAACTAGCAGAAGAAGAATCTTCTTTGGGTGATGATGAACGAGCAACCAGTTGCTTATCCTTTAATATTGTTTCTAATTGTACTAGAATTTCCTGTTCAAATTTTGGAGGAAATTTACATTTTAAAAATTCAGTTCGAATCCTTAATGCTGCATCCCAAATCTCTTCCCAGCGCATTTGGTCAAATGCCTTTCGCCCCAATTCAAAAGCAATTTTTTCCTGAAGCCTGTTGTATCTGACAAAATCCAAATATCCATCAATAGAAATTGCAAATCCATTAGGAACTTTATATCCAGAATTTAAGAGTTGGCTGAGTTTGTAGGCTTTTCCACCTACCAATTTTTCATCCGTATTAATAATTTCAGATAAGGGGATCACATATCTTTTTAAGGTATCCACTGTGAAACCTCCTGAAACCGTGAAACATGAAAATAACGGATTGTATCAATTTGAAACATTGCTGTTGATTTTGCTTCAAGAAATTCCACCATATAGGGATGCCGGCCTTTTAGCAGTTTCATTCCCTTTTCATAATCAGATCCTGGTTTTACTTCCTGGGCAATTCCGGTAATTGTTATTGCTTCAATATTTTTCATACTATCCGGATGCTCTGAACGCGTGTCAATGACTAAAGCAACATGAGAACATTTACTCAGCAACATATATTTTCGCGTCGCAGTTGGAGTTGTGAAAAAGAAATGTTTTAAATCATCACTGTATGCAAATGCCACCAGTGAGCCATAAGGTTGTTCGTCGCCTTGAGTACATAAAATCGAAAACTGCTGAGATTGAAGCATTTTTCGAATATTCGTTTCAATTTGTGGGTCGTAATTTTGATGATTGATATTTTCATCAAGAACAGGTTCGTCATTATTAAACATAGTACCTCTTTTATTTACATTACTTAATAAAAGGTTCTAAACTTTTAGGAATAAAACAAGTTGTGATAAACTCTAATCAATATATTTAATTTATTTTAGTATAATTTATTTATAATTTTTTATTCTTCAGTATCTGCTCAACATTGATATCACAAACCTAAAATCCAGAAGTGATAATTATTTCTGGACATTCTAAGTATTCTCTATGGTTGCTCCAAAACATGATAAATAAATGCTGAAATCCCAATAAAAAATTCTTTCTAAAACCGGTTCTGAATCCTAAATTCTGGTCTCAAAAAAAGGATAAAAATGACAGAAAACTATTACGAAGAAGAAATATTCCAGAACCTCAACCAACCCAATGATGATTTCACAAATAAAGAATTTGAGCAATGTTCATTTGAGAATTGCGATTTCTCAGTAAGTGACTTTTCATATACTAGTTTCTCACAATGTAGTTTCACTAACTGCAACCTATCCATGGCAAAACTGAATGATACTTCACTGAAAGGAGTAGAATTCAAAAACTGTAAACTTTCCGGACTGAATTTCAGTGACTGTAATGATTTTATTTTCGAAGTGAGTTTTAGTGAATGCATCCTGGATTTTACAATATTCACAAAAGTCAGCATGAAAAAAACCAACATCACAGGATGTCATATTCATGAAGCTAACTTCATCGAAACGAATTTGGAAATGGCTGTCTTTGATAATTGTGATTTCCTGAATACTACATTTGAACGAGCCAATTTAGGAAGATGTGATTTTGCTACATCCTATAATTATATCATCAATCCGAATAATAATTTCATAAAAAGAGCAAGATTTTCAATTGACGGGTTGCCGGGATTGCTGGCGAGTTATGATATTGTGGTAGATTAGTTTATTTCATTTTTCAGAGACTGGATCATTGTTTTGTCCAAAAATTGATAACCTGCCTTTTGCAGTTTTTCAGGAATCGCTCTTGTACTGGATAATATCATATCATTAGCCATTTCACCAAATATCAATTTCAGAAAAATTCCTGGTATGAAAAAAATTGTTGGTCTTTTCAATATTCCACCTAAAATCTTTGTAAATTCTGCATTTGTAATTGGATTTGGCGACGTAATATTCACGGCACCATGAATATTTTTTTCATGGATCAAAAAATCAATAATCCGACATAATTCCACTAATCCAATCCAACTCATATATTGGTTTCCTTTTCCAAGCACACCGCCTAAGAACAATTTAAAAGGAGTCAATAATTTCTTAATTAATCCTCCATTTTTACTAATGACAACACCAAGTCTAAGATGGATCGTTCTTATTCCTGATTCTTCAGCCGCATTCGTTGCCATTTCCCAGTTTTTACAGACTTCAGCCAAAAAACCATTACCATTATTCCCACTTTCATTAATTATTTCATTACCACAGTCTCCATAATATCCAATTGCAGAACCAGAAATGAATAGTTTTGGTTTTATATTTATTGCAGCCAATTTTTGAGATAATAATTTGGTTGAATTTATTCTACTACTCGATATTCTATTTTTAATCTTTTGAGTCCATCGTTTATTAGCAATACTATAACCTGCCAAATTGATGACTACATCAATAGATAAAGACTCGTTGTATTTTATTATATTTTGTTCAGGTAACCAGTAGTAGGCATTTGTTTCATCAGATGTACGTTTCATTTGATAAATTTTATGGCCTTGATTTTTGAAATAAGCCATTAATTCTGATCCAATCAATCCTGATGAGCCTGTTATTAATATATTCATCTGTACCTTAAAAAAAATTCAATATTTCAATCTACCAAGGGATTCTCTTCACTTTGCAAAGAATGGCAAAGTTACCTTAGACATCCCTCACAAAATCCTTTAAAGGTTGTGAACAAAATAAATGATATGAAGCCGTAAACAGACAAATCTGAATAATGAGATAGTATAATCCACCTAGTCCATTGAAAATTTCATTATAATAAAATAATGAAATTATACCTGTTAAAAATAGGAATTCTGTAATTCCACCAAGAATAATTCTTGCCCAATCTTTCTTCTTCCAGGTAAAGAATAAAAGAGGAATAAAAATCAAAATTATAACCGTATTTTCAATTCCCCGGTTTGGACGACTTTGAAAAGGTTCTGTAAAATTGTGGAAAAACAGGAATAATACTATTGCAATTGCTACCAACAACATTGTTTTCCGTCCATCATTTCTAAAATCAAACATAGAACCTCCTTGGATTTAATTTTCAGAGAGATATTTATCCTCTATGTATTGATACCAATTTTGTTCGAAATTAGCAACCGTTACGCCAAGATCATTTTCTAAATCACCATTTGAATTGATCAATTCGATCACCTTTTCCATTCCCCAAGTCTCGATAATATATTCCAAAAGCACATAGCCAACACGATAAATTTTCACACCATCGTTGTAATCCATATCCAATTCTTCGATAGTAGGATAATCACCTAAATACATAAAATTAACATCTTTTGGATCTATAAATTCTCCAGATTCGTAAAGTGCAACTGCTTCCCAAAGCCAACGAGGATTGTTACTAAAATTTGGATTTACAAAAAGTAATGCAACATGAGCAAATTCATGATGAACAGTTTGTGGAGCATCACCTATATGAAGAATTCGAATTTCTGTCCGACTGAAAAGATAGCCTGTTGCACCTTCATATCGTATTCCTAAATCTCGCTCCATATCTGACATGAATTGTGAACGGTCTGCCCAGATTTTAACAGTAATATTTCCTGTAATATCTGTTTGTAAATCATCCAAAATCCTTTGGTAATTTTCATCAAGTTTTTCAGCAATATCATTCACTTCTTGCTGAGAAACACTTCCATAGGTAATAAATTCAAAAAGATCTTCAACCGCTTTACTATTGGGTTTGGATGATGAATTATCACACTGAATAATAGAAAATACAAGAAATAAAATGAGCACAAGGTTAGTAAATTTCATAAGAATCCTTATTAAATAAAAAAGCGGCAAATAATCCCCATCATCTCAAAAAAAGAATCATTGCCGCTGGTAAAAAAATAAATCAATTGTCAAAAGTCTAAGTCCATGTGTAATATTTAAACCCATTCTTACCATTTTACAAAATCAATGTAATGAATACATATTTTTTAGAAATAAAATTTAAATAATCAGAACCAATTACTTTATCAGTAAAAAAAATTATTTTTTTCTGAGTTCCACATTTTATTTCATAAAAATAAACACCACTAGGAAAATGTGTCGCATTAAAATTTACTCGATGAAGCCCTGGATCTAAAATTCCATTAGCAACAGGTTGTCCAAGAACATCATAGACCAAAAGATTAACCTTTGCTCTCTATGACAGAATAAATTCAATCATAGTTTCTGGATTGAAAGGGTTTGGATAATTCTGTTTCAACCTAAACTGAGTTGCATTGCTTTCATTTTCAATTCCTACTTCGGTAGAATCTACATAAATCAATTACCTCGAGGCAGAGCCTACGGTGAATTCTTTCGATTAAAAAACACCTTACTAAAAATTTAAGTACACATTGATGTTTCTTTATATTTGCACTAAATCTCTATTTTAAATATATTCTTACGTCTGAAAATTGGTAAATAAATCAGTTATATCACTACTGTTTTGGAGCCTTTGCCCCTGATAAAAATTAAAAATTTAGAGTATCGGATCATTATGAAAGTCAAATTACTGTTCATGTAATTTTACTTAATATAGTATCGTGTACATTTTTTACTAAAACAACTAAATGATAAACTAAATTTCGATACTCAGATAATAGAAATTGATGAAATCATCATAAAATAGATTGACAAAAACGTGAGAAAAATTCTAATACTATTAATTTCTGTACTTATTGTTTCTTGCGATACAAAAGAAACAAACTGGAATAAAATTAAGATTACTTCTGAAGAAACTCTGGATGAGATAATGAAAAAGGCTGCTAACATTTGCCCATCAGTTAAAGGTGGAAAAGTCTGGTTATTTGTGGATGAAATTACTATAAAATACGAAAGAGATTTTATTTATGCAGCGACGTAATTTTGTAAAAATATTAGGAGTAGGTACAGCCGGAATGGTTTTGAGCTCCTGTTTACAGAAGAAAAAACCGGTTGACCATCCGAATATCATTTATATTTTGGCTGATGATCTGGGATATGGTGATATAAGCACTCTGAATCCTGATGGAAAAATAAAAACACCAAATATTGATTATCTAGCGAAAAGTGGAATGACCTTCACTGATGCACATTCAGGTTCAGCGGTTTGCACACCTACCCGCTATGGAATCCTTACTGGCCGATATGCATGGCGATCTCGTCTTAAAAGTGGTGTATTGGCTGGATATTCACCAGCCCTGATCAATAACAATCGTACCACAGTTGCATCTTTACTTAAAGACAATGGCTATAAAACAGCCTGTATTGGCAAGTGGCATCTTGGGTGGAACTGGGCCACAAAAAACGGTTATCAATATAGCGATTTATGGAATGAAACAGGAGAACATGTGGATTATTCAAAACCTATATCCAACGGGCCAGTTGATGTGGGTTTTAACTATTTCTATGGAATCTCAGCGTCATTGGATATTCTTCCCTATTGCTATATAGAAAATGAATATACTGTTATTCCTCCAACCCAACATATTGATCGACTCGATGGATATGGATTTTATAGAGGCGGACCGATCTCTGAAGGATTTGTTCATGAGCATGTTTTGCCTGAATTAACAGAAAAAGCAGTCCATTACATAAAACAACAAGAAACTCAGCCGTTTTTTCTATACTTCCCGTTAACTGCTCCTCATACACCAATTTTGCCATCAAAAGAATTTCAGGGAAAATCTGGAATTGGTCCATATGGCGACTTTGTTCTCCAATGCGATTGGGTTGTAAAACAAGTAATTGATGCCTTGAAAAGTATCGGGCAGCTGGATAATACACTACTCATATTTACTTCTGACAATGGTTGTTCACCAATGGCCAACTACAAACATTTGGAAGAAAAGGGACATGATCCCAGTTATATATATCGTGGTACGAAAGCAGATATTTTTGAAGGTGGACATCGAATACCATTTCTAGTCAGTTGGCCCTCCAGGATCAAACCTGGTAAAACCTGTGACAATACCGTTTCTTTGACCGACCTTGTAGCCACAACAGCTGAATTAACAGGACAAAATTTATTACCTAACGTTGGAGAAGATAGTTACAGCATGCTACCACTCTTTGATGAAAAAAATGACCGATATGAACGAAAATCCATCATTCATCATTCAATTAATGGCTCTTTTGCCATTCGTCAGGGGAAGTGGAAACTCAATCTCTGTCCTGGTTCCGGAGGCTGGAGTCATCCAGTACCGGCAGAAGCCCGTTATAGTGAATTACCACGTCTTCAATTATATAATATTGTGGATGATCCTGAAGAAACAACAAATTTGGTCAATCAATATCCCAAGGTGGTTTTCGAGTTGCAAAAATTACTTGAGAATCATGTAGCCCGCGGTCGTAGCAATCCCGGGCCACCAGTACCCAATGATCGCGAAATTGATATTTGGGAAACCACAAAACAGCCAATAGCAAAAAGAAAACCGACCAAAATCGACCACCTGGCTACCGACTGTAAAGTGGCAAACCTCAATAATGCAGAAATAAAATTCGCAAAAAATGGAATGGCTGCGTTAACTGATGGATTTTCCGGATCAGAAAATTTTAATGATAGTTATTGGGCTGGAATTGAAGAAGATGACCTTTCGGTAGTTATTGATTTATCAAAACAAGTAGAAATTTCAGAAATTTCCACTCGATTTTTAAAGAACCTCAATACCTGGATTTTCTTACCTGAACATGTGACTATTTCATTATCCGGAGATGGAAAAAAATTTCAAAAAATCCATACAGAAACCTTCAGGAACAAACCATCTGATAAAAACGGTATTGAGCAGGTTTTGATTAAAAAGAAATTCCCCGGAATCCAGTACATTAAATTGGATGCTATTGGTGTAAAAGTATGTCCAAAATGGCATCCAGGCTCCGATGGTAAAGCATGGCTGTTTATCGATGAAATAATAATTAAGTAAGTTATAAAATAGTTATAGAGGAATGATGAGTAATTCAACCAGAATAAAAATCAGTAAAATTTTAAAGCCTTTCGAAATAAAAAAATAACTGGAGCATTTTTAGAAATCCCCCTTATTACAAGGGGGATTTCTAAGTCTGATACTCTTAGGATTCTTTCATCATTTCACCAAACACATTTTTCCTGTTTTCATCACATCATTGTATTCTATATTGTAAATATATTCGCCTGAAGGTAAACTTATTCCATTATCAGTTTTTCCGTCCCAAAATACCGAATATTGCCCAATATCACCAATGCTTTTTGAGAGATTTCTTACTAAGTTCCCCTGAATATTGTAGATATTAATATTAACAATTCTTCCTCGACTTTCAAGAATCTCAAAACTGATGATTGTGGAAGGATTGAAAGGATTTGGGAAATTGTCCATCAGCCGGAAATCTCCAACTGTAATCCCATTTTCATCTTCAATAGCACCATAGTTTGGATTATTGATATCTCTCGCCCACCATAGATCGGTTTTCCCATTTTCTGTGTGTTCCCAAATGATGGTCAGGGAATCTCCGAAAACTGTTACTCGTGGTTTTTCATCAATGCCATCGGAATTTGAGAGGTTGAAAATTTTTCCTCTTTCTCCAAAATTTTTTTCTTCAATAAAAATATCCTTATTCACTCCTAATGAATCTGAATCAAAAACTAAAAAAAAGGGTGTAGATTCGCTGTTTGCTTTTGTGACCATTAAATAATAGTAATAATCAGGATTATTAAAATTGCATTTTTTGTTTCTTGAGAGATAACTATACGCAGATGTTTTTATCTTCCAGATATCATCAATTTTAATTTCATAAATAATCGAACTTTGATAAGTATAAAATTTTGGATTTTTACAATCGGTTTCTTCTTCACAACTAATTCTTGTTATTGTCCATGAAAATTCTTTTGTCTGCCAATCATAGGTTGACCGGGATAAAAATATAGTATTGAAACCATCCACTTTTTTTTCATATGTAACTCCAGCACATTCAAAACCATCACTAAACATAATATCTGGGTTCTTGCAAATACCTCTATCTACTACATAAGAATCAGGATATAAAAAACTTTGTTCATAAAAGGTTTTTAATATCAACTTATTATTATCAGTATAAGCCAGGTTGTGAATACTCAAAGACATTTCTGTTTGTTTTTCCAGAGAATCCACAAAGATAACAACCTGACCGAGTGAATCATTATGAAAATTCCGATACATGATTTTCCAAACATTATTGACTTTAGCTTGCCAAAGAATTTTTACTCCAAAAGCAGACCTGTTTATTGTTATTTGAGGAGTAATACATGGTAATGTATCTTGATAAATTACAATATTTTCAGAGTTATCAACTTTCAATTCTCTAAAAAATATCGTGTAAATGTTCCCATTCTGATTTTCCCAACAAATATTTGCAGGACTGGAATACGATTCATCCTGTATTATATCAAAATTTTGATTATCCCCCGGCTCTTTCACCAATTCTGAAACTTTGAAATCAAATCCGAAAACCAAAGTTGCAATTAAACTGATAAATAATAACTTCTTAACCATATTGCCTCCGATTATTATTTTTTAAGGAGTAGATGAAGTTATAATTTACAAATATTTAAATCAATTGAAATTATAGAAATAAGTTAGAAATGTGATACATTTCACATTCCTTACTGTATGTAGTTTTATTTCAATAAAATAAACTTTTTAGTATTAACAAAATCATCAATTAAAATTTTATAAAAATAGACCCCACTTGACAAACCACTTCCATCAAATTTTAATACATGATAACCTGCATTTTTATTTTCATGAATTAAGGTCTTTATTTCTTGACCAACAACATTGTAAAGTTTCATTGTGACAAAACAATCATTAGGAATTGAATATTTGATTTTTGTAGTGGGATTGAATGGATTTGGATAATTCTGTGTCAATTCAAAGTTCTCTGGAATATTTTGACCTTCTTCCTTTTCAATTTCTACAGCATTCTTTATATCAAATGTAACATCGCGATATGTAAATCCACCATCAGTATTTTGGGCAATTATCCGAGTATAAACAATATCATTATAGATATGACTACTATCGAATGAAGTAGTTGCTTTACCAATAGATGTATATATTCCATCACCAGCAACATCATCACCATAAAGTCCCCAATCATTTGGTTGATGTGGAAAATACACTTGAGAGCAACCATATCCGACACCTTGATTTAAACCATTATAAAAAATTTCTGTTTTTACTTCTTTAAGATTTTCAGGATTAGAAAATTCTATAGTCATCTTGATTTCTGCATTTTTATCATTTTTTGGGAAGAATTCTGGCTCAATTATTAATTCATCAATCTTTGGACAAGTATTATTGTAACACCAATCTAAAGACCCAACATACACACCCTTTATACCTGCTCTATTTGAAACCAGGCAAACTTTATTATCCGTACTCATGGTTATTGATCCGTTATCAGAATCAAAAGGGATAACATCTAATTCTGTAATATCATAAGTTTTTGTTAATCGTCCATTTGATGTACCGCCACTAAATATAATTTCAGTACCATCATAATTCATATCACTCCATCCCGGTGTTACAATTTGACCTAATTGAGTTTCATTACTACCATCAATATCAATAGCAAAATAATGAAATTCCTCAGCTGAATTTTGCCTGTGATAGACAATTCGATTTCCCATTCCACTAATATCAACAAATGTAATGTTTAAGTTTCCATCAAAATCAAATTTTTTATAGGATAAGGGTCCTGTTTTAGCCACCAATATATGTTCTTCAAAAAAATTATTATATTCATCCCAATATCCTCTAAGTGTAAACGCTATCTTCCCGGAAACTTCTGATAAAGCGTATGTGTCCAAACCACCACCTTTTCCCCACTTGTGTATTACATCGGTAGGATCAACAACCATAATTGGTAATAGTCCTTCAGAGTCAAGTTCCCAAAGACTTCCACGTCTGAAATCATCATTCAAGAGGAAATAAACTGAATTACCAACATAGTTAGTTTGAAGATTTCGAAATTGATGAATTGCATCATCTTCATTTTCTGCTGAATCAAAGATTTCCATTACGCTTAAACTCACAACCTTGTAGATTCTCAAACCTGCAGCAAAATAAGCAATATTACCATCACCACTTATTGTTATGTCAAAAATTCCACCAAAAATATCAATAACATATTGGGGTAATGTAAAATTTATAAATTCAGTACCATCCGAATTACATCTACATAATACTGGCTTATTTTCATTATCACGTCCATGAAATATGACAATACGTCCATCTTTGCTCATCACTACTTTTAGAATACTAATATCACCAGCTTCATTATTAAAAACACGTTTGAATGTACCTGAATGCATAATATCGGCAAAAACAACACTCTGGAAAACAAAGCAAAAACAAATGAGGATTAAACAAGGGAAATGTTTACTGCACATAATCTTCTCCTTGCTGTTATTTTAATTGAGTATTTGTTGAATATCGCAAATTAATTAAATTAAATCTAATATATTTTTAACTATTTAAGTCTTTTTACAACCAATCACTAAACAATAGTTCGCATATAAAATTTTAACTAAAATATTTGCATGTGTAATACAAACATTTAAATTGCAGAAATGAATAAAAAAAATTTGTTAAAAAGTAGAAGATGAAAACCAATAAACCATATCTTTTAACATTTAATTTAAAAGATGTAGATCAATTAAATAATTTATTTCAAATTTTTATATCCCCTGATCAAAACATATAATAATATGATCAATAAAAATGAAAATAGAACAAGCACAGCCCATGGAGAATATGAAGATCCTGTAATAAAAGCATCTCCATTTTTTATTGACACAATTGCTTTGATAATAAATAGAATCAAAACTCCAAAAACGAAAATTGATATAAAAAGTATTGAGAAAAGTCCTCTGAATTTGTCCATATTTCCCCTGTCTTAACTAAAAAAACTTCCTGTATACGTACAT
>Ga0070729_10004982_pt1 | contig 14050 bp, 11 predicted proteins | sample tdDd472_FD_66725 | JGI IMG/M metagenome (GOLD analysis project Ga0070729, IMG submission 66725) | Marine sediment microbial communities from the Atlantic coast under amendment with organic carbon and nitrate - tdDd47.2 | ecosystem: Environmental > Aquatic > Marine > Coastal > Sediment | place...
CTCCTGACCTGAACCTGATGTTTCGCCCCATCTTTTTCTTTTCAATAAGCACAAGCTATGCTATTAGTAACTCATGCCATCCATACGTATCAAAAAAGAACTTAACGACCGGACATATTTCGTAACACCTACCGTAAAAAACTGGTACTACATTTTTGACCGCTACAAACGCTGGGAGATTCTTGCCGATTGCCTGCGCTATCATGTTGAAAACAAGGAGTTGAAGATATTTGGCTATGTTTTTATGCTTAATCATCTACACATGATAGTTCAGTGTCCTGATGTCATTGGTTTTATTCGTGACTTTAAGAAGTTCACCAGTCGCAGAATCCAGACAAATCTACAGCAAACAGAACCAAATGTTTTGGAACTTTTCCGAAACAGTGAAGGTTTATATGAATTCTGGTAAAAAACAAACATGCCTGAATTGATTGAGAGTGAAGTATTCTTTTTGCAGAAACTGAAATATATTCACAGCAATCCAGTTGTGAAGCAGTACGTGAGGAAGGCTGAAGACTGGTACTGGTCGTCAGCCATTGATTACAACACAGAGCAACATGGCCCTTTACCCATATGCCAGATGCTGGACGAAACATGAGGTTCAGGTCGGGAGACCTGAACCAACAGGGGGTAGATACGAGGAAAGTGGTAGGTAGCGAAGAAGTTATTGGAGCAAGGTAGGAACCGTTGCTCCAACCCAGTAACACCCAAAAGTCAAAACCAGTGGATGAATTGCATGTAATAACTACATTATTATGCACAAAAACAATTTCCAATATTTTGCTTGACAATCAAATTAGAAAGTCTTAATGTCCGCAGAAGTGCTATGAGTGCGTTTTTATTTATTAACTATCAGGTGATTTTATGAAGAATACAATTGTAAAAAATCAAACTCTTTTTGTTAAAGAGGTACCTATGCCTGTAGTTTAGCACTCGAATACACAATAACCTTTAAAGAGGCCGATTCGCTAGTGCGAATCGGCCTCTTTTTTTTGCTGATACTTCAACACTCTCGCCAGGTGGAAGATAGGCAAAGCATTTTTATTTTACGGAGAAAGTAATGTTGTTAAAAGAAAGACTAAGAGAAGTTTCGAAAATGGCATGGCCCATGGCGGTGGGCATGCTGTCCTACACCATGATGGGCGTGGTGGATACACTGTTAATGGGTCAGGTCGGAACCCATGCCCAGGCCGGGGTTGGTCTGGCTGCCAGTTTGGCATTTTTCTTCATCTCATTTTTCATGGGATTAAGTTCGGGCGCACAGACGCTGGTTTCTGCAGCCGATGGGGCCACCAATAAAAAGCGTTTGAATATGGCAGCCTCTACCGGGATTTTTGTGGGCCTATTGGCTGGAGTTACGGTAATTATCCTGCTCGGTTTGACATATACACCCCTGCTCGAGTTTGCGGTTTCCGATACCAAGATTATCAACAGTGCCAGCCTATATCTGGGCACCCGTCTGATCGGCATGCCCTTGACCATGCTGGGCATTGGGCTTTTGGCAGGTATACAGGGGGTGGGCGACACCAAAACCCGCATGTGGGTCAGCTTGTTTGCCAATGGCTTAAACGCGGTTTTGGATTACCTCTTTATTTTCGGCTACGGCCCCATTCCCGCCATGGCAGAGGCCGGGGCAGGTCTGGCCACCGCCTTTTCGGCACTGGCCGGAACCTTGTTATATGGGATTCGCTACTACCAGCTATTCGGCAAACCGATTCTGCCGACCATAGAGGTCATGTTAAGTTCGGTCAAGGTCGGTTTACCCATCGGCCTGCAGCACATGCTGGACATGACGGCCTTTATGCTGGTCAACTTTGTTCTGGCCCGAGTAGGCGCGAGCCATCTGGCAGCCAGTGAAATTGTGATCAACATTGCCTCGATGTCATTTCTGCCGGGCTACGGAATCAGCGAGGCCGGTGGCATCCTGGTCGGACGCTATCTGGGTGCCAAGGAGAAAGACTCGGCCATGGAGGTTTTGAAGTCCGCGCGGATACTTGCGGTGATCGTGATGGCGATCTTCGGTATCTTCTTTGCTTTGCGGGGTGGCTGGCTGGCAAGCTTTTTCACCAAAGATCCCGAAGTGGCGCGCATTGCCGGAATACTGATGATCTACGCTGCCGTTTTTCAGGTGCTGGACGCCATTGTGATGGTCAACCTCTGCGCTTTGAGAGCGGTTGGTGATACCAAGTTCAGCATGGTTTTGACTTTAGTTTGTGCCTGGGGTATTACTGTACCACTGACTCTTCTGCTGGGGCTTGTTTTAAACTGGGGCGCCTCCGGAACCTATCTCGGTTTAACCATCGAGATTGGAATGCTGGCTTTGATCAGTGGCTGGCGCGTCAAGGGTATTGCCAACGGCAAAGTGGGTCGAATGGATTTGATTCTGGGAGAAAGATAAGATTAACAGTTGTTTCATTTTTCCAGATCTGTTTCAGAATGATTCGCTGGAAGCGCCTTTTTATTAACAAGGTTAGTTTTTTTGTAGACATAAAAACTAGGTAAAGCCCTGTATCACAGGGCTGCCTGCCTACAGAATAAAGGCCGGGTTAATTGCCTGGAATCTCATTAATGAGTCGGAAAATTTTCGCTATTTACTTGAATATACAAAGTATTTTCGAGTCTTAGATTAAAATGGTTGCATGAAAGGGCATTAATACCTTATTATATGCCGTCTGTTTGGGAGAACGCAAAAACTCGCTGCGGTATTAACAGAGAAAAATTTACAAATTTCAGGAGAGAGAAATAATGAAACGCTTTATGTTATGCGTATGGGTAGTTTTATCCTTTGCCACACTTCAAGCCTGTGGAGAAGAAGAAGTCAGCAGTATCAACTGCATTACCAACAACGATTGCCCGCTTGGTCAAATCTGTAGTGATGGAGAATGCAAGGCCGGAATGACCGGCACAGACGGCGATACTGTCGAGGAAGAGAAACCATGGATAGGTGAGTGTCATTTTGATGAAGACTGCTCTTTAGGGTACAAATGCGTAGACGATTTCTGCATCCCCGAAGATATTCCTGATGGCGACCGTGAAGCCGTTGTTGATGGCGATCAAATAATTACCGATGGCGATACAGATCACTCCGGCATTGCTTGCAAAGATGATACGGATTGCACAGACTATCTGTTCTGCAACGGAATTGAAGTTTGTAATACTGCCGGCTACTGCGAAAACGGTGAAGCTCCCTGCAATGACGGCATCGAATGTACCACCGACACCTGCGATGAAGATACCAACCATTGTGATAACACCGCAGATCATACCATATGCCATGACGACGATCCCTGTAACGGTAACGAATATTGTGACGTGACCGCAGGATGTCAGTCGGACAACGCACTGGATTGCAATGACAATATTCCCTGCACCAACGACAGTTGCAAACCTGGCGTAGGTTGTGTCAATGAAGCAGACAACAGCAAATGTACCAGTGAAGTAAGTTGTCTGGTAGGCACCTGCAACGCCGTATCCGGCTGTACTTTTGCAACAGACGATACACTTTGTGACGATGAGGTAGACTGTACCACCGAGACCTGCGACGAAACCAATGGCTGCGTTTACGTTACAGATGACACTCAGTGTGCAGACGCATTCAGTTGCACCGGTGACTACTGCGCCATCGGCGAAGGCTGCAAAAACACTCCTGATGACAACGCCTGCACCGAAGTACAGCTCTGTAATCCTACCGCACAAGGCGCAAACGCTGAAACAGGCTGTGTCCTGCGTGATCCATGTTTCTCCAGTGCAGATTGTGACGATGGTGTAGCCTGCACCGAGGATATTTGCGACCCTGACAGAGGTTGTTTCAACAATCCCAAAGCCTCACTTTGCGACGATGGCTTTAATTGCACCGTTGATGTCTGTGATGAAGTCACCGGTTGCAGCAACACCCCGGACGACAGCTTCTGCGATGATATGAGACCCTGTACCGTAGATAGCTGTAGCGCAACCGAGGGCTGTGTACAAACTCCTAACCACGCCCTTTGTGATGATGGCCTGGCCTGTACCACAGAAACCTGCACCCTGCAAAGTGACTGTGTCTGGGAACCTCATAACAATCTCTGCGACGATGGTATCGACTGCACCGCCGATATCTGTGAAGTAGGCGTTGGTTGTCGCCATCAGGCAGACGATACCATGTGCAGTGAAAACCAGATTTGCGATCCATTATTCGGCTGCAAAACCAGACCGGATTGTACAACCAATGAAGATTGCACTGACAACGATATTTGTAACGGTATTGAATTCTGCAGTGGCGGCAAATGCTTCAGCGATGAAGCAACAGTTCTAACCTGCGATGATACTGTGGACTGCACCATTGATAGCTGCGACCCGGTTGCAGGTTGTGTCTTCACCCCTGACCACAGTTTCTGTGATGACTCTGACGAATGCACCGATAACGCCTGTGTTATTACCGAGGAATACAAAGGCTGCTATTCCCAAACTACCAAAGATACAGACAATGATTATTACATTGATGCAAACTGCACCGGCGGTAATGACTGCAACGACGACAACCCCGATGTTCATCCGGATATCGAAGAAGTTTGCGACGACAACATTGACAACAACTGCGATGGTTTGACCGATCAGCAAGACGACATTTGCAAACCATGTTCCGAAGGTTGCCCCACAGGTTATAAATGCTGTGCAGGACAGTGCCAGAACATCCTGACCAGCAACACCAACTGCGGTGACTGCGATGTGGCCTGCGGTACCGCCTGTCTTGGTGGAACCTGCATGCCGGCTGGTGTTTGCTCTGATGCACTTAATAATCTTATTACATCCAACACAACCTTGACCGGAACCACCTGCAATGCCTCGGACAGCTTCAACGCAAAAAACAAATGCGACGGAGCAAGCTCAAACGGTGACGGTAAAGATCACGTCTACGCCATCAAGCAGATTGCCGGCAACGAGATGAGAATCACACTTACCACAACCGGAACAGACGCAGATGACGGAGCCATTTACTACTTGTCAGACTGTTATGATATCAATACCTGTGTCGATTACAGTTGGACCAGCACCGATGATTACGATGCATACATAACACCGGGTTCAAGTAATGGTGGCGAAATAATTTACGTGGTTGTTGACTTTAAATACGGTGGTTGCGGAAGCTACTCCCTGAAGGTAGACTATGATTACGAGCCTTCAAGCTGTGAGTCTACCGGCTCTGCCCATTATAAATTCTTTGCTGCCTTTATTCTAATGTTGCTTGGCTGGACATTTATGGCACGTCGCAGAAAAAACAGTAACGAACTGGATTAGATATACAATTATGAAATCTATTTTTCCAACATACAGATGGCCGCAGTCTTTTACTGCGGTCATTTTTGTTTTTCTTGCCCTTACATGTTTTGCTGCTTGCAGCAAGACATTAGTTATCAGCGATTGTAAATATGGCAGCGAGAAAACAGTACATCACCAACAGCAAGAACTTGAATTACTGGCTCTTCTTGATCCGCTGACTTATCCCAGGCGCAGCAACAGCCTTTATGCAGCAGCTCGCTCAATGGCCGACAAGGGCCTTAGATACTGCGAAAAATATCCCGAAGAAAAATTTCTGGAATCCGTTCTTTTGAACACTGGAGTCTATGACAGATCTGCTACGGCTTACTGGCATACTGGAGACCCTGCCAGTGCACAGGCCAGAAAATGGCTTAAACTGACATTCCTAAAACTTTCCGAGGCCGGCTACCATAATTTTGCTCTGGCAGTACAAAAAAACCGTGAGCATTCGATCATTGCCATTGTCGCCACCCAGAAAAACCTCTTTCTGGAATTAGCTTTGCCGACAAATGTTAAAGCCGGTCAGAAGCTGGATTTCAAGGGCAACATTAATGAAGACATGGGAATGTTGAAATTCATTATTATGGAACCCGAAGGAAAAATCTTTGAAGACTTTGTTCCATATCTTGCCGGACGTTTCCACTATCCGCTGATTCTTGAAAAGAAGGGACAATACAAGATTGAAGCTTTAAACCGTGGCATGGATGGGGACTGGCGAACACTGGCCCGTTTCGGTTTCAATGTTGATAAAAATGAGCAATTTAAATCCAGCGTAAGATTAAACAGAACCAGTATGGAAAGTTATGCTAAAGATTCCTTGAAATGGATCAACGGCATACGGCTGAGGGAGAACACGGACCGCCTCAATAATTTTGAATTTCTGGAAGATATCCTGAAAGAGTCTTCTGCCAAAGAGGCCACAGCCTGGCCCTCGTCGACCAATGTTTCCCAACATCCTTTGACGATCAACCTGAAACATAAGATGGACTGCATTTACATTTCCAGCTTTACTAAAAATCTGCAAACTCTGATTTCAGAAAACCTTGCAACACCTTCTTATAGAAAAGCTGTTTTAAATTATGCGGCCTTCTCACATCAGGCCGCGGTTCAAAAAAGCTTCGACGGCTTCAGGGTCAGCGAAATGGTTTGTATGCCACATACCGAGCAAAGCAGTCTGCTAGGCCGGTTTCCCAGTGCACGAAAACAGCTTGAATATCACAGGCTCAGGCAAGAAAAACTCTCTGTGCTGCTGGGCTTTAACAATGGGGAAAACATTCAGCAAATCTCTGACAACTGGACTCTTGTGCAAAGCATCAAGCTGATAGATTCTCTTGGTGGATTGAGCGCCATCCTTAAAGGTCAGATGCCGGTTTTCAGCTCCAAGCGCTCACCTCTGACAAATAATGCCCTTGCCCCGGCGCAACTTCTAGACGAGGCCTTTGTCTCGGTTTGGCAGTCTTTACAAAAACAGAATGTCACACTTTCTAAAACCGACCCTGAAAGTGATGCGTTATCGTTGCTTCTGATGCAGATTCTTTTGTTCCAGAACAGAGTGACAGATTACCAGGCCGAACTTGACCGCATGACCGAGAATAGAAACCTCACTAACCTTTGGTTAAATGCGAGAGTCGAACTCGCCCGCGCCTGGCTGGCCGTTTACAAAGGGGACATTCCACAATCTATCAAACATATGAAAAAATCCATGGCTAGCTACCAGAGTCTGAAAATGGATTCTACCGTTGAAAACATCGCCAGACAGCGAATGATACTGGAACAAAGGCTCCAACGCCAGACGCACTAGGTTTTTATCCAATATAATCAGACACTTAAACAAAACACGAATGTCCAGAAGAGCCGTTGGCAAGGTTGACTTTAAAACCTGTCTATGATAGGATTCCGCGACCTCGAATGTGTGAATTGTCCTTTGCTAAAAAGAATTTCTGGAGGTTTTACCGTGATTTCTGGTGTTACAAATAATGTGGGTGGTTTATTGCAACTTGCCGTTGCAAAACAGGAAATAGACTTTTTTGCCTTGATTCTGGATACCGGTCCGGTTGTGGGCTTGGTCCTGTTACTGTTAATAATATTTTCCATAGCTTCCTGGGGAATAATTTTGTACAAATTCCTGTTTTTAAGGAAAGCACAGTTGCAATCTGTAAAGTTCCTTGAATTATTCTGGAAAAGTCGCCGACTGGATCAGATTTACGAAGGCAGTGAATCTTATTTGCGTTCTCCCATAGCTCAGGTATTCAGAACCGGCTATATAGAGTTAAGCAAATCCAGCAGATCAAATAGCGATGATGAAAACAGCGAGAAAGCTGCTTTTGGTGATATGGCCGATCTGGACAGCATTGAGCGCGCTTTGAGAAGGGCTTCTACCAGCCAGGTTACAATACTTGAATCGCTGGTTTCCTTTCTGGCAACTACCGGATCGTCTGCTCCTTTCATCGGTCTCTTCGGAACGGTCTGGGGCATTATGGAGTCGTTCCACATGATCGGCCAGGTAGGTAACGCCTCCTTGGCCACTGTGGCACCGGGAATTTCCGAAGCATTGATTGCAACGGCTACCGGTCTTGCAGCAGCAATTCCGGCGGTTATGGGATATAACTATTTTGTGCAGAAAATAAAAGTACTGGATGCCGAGATGGAAAACTTTTCCATTGATTTTCTTAACATAATCAAGCGTCATTTCTCGGCCAGATAAAGGTTGTTTTAAAATGGGAATGTCCAGCAATCAAAGTTCAAAGGGAAGAACTACTCTTTCAGAGATCAATGTTACCCCGCTGGTTGATGTGATGCTGGTGCTGTTGATAATCTTCATGGTTACAGCACCGATGATCCAACAAGGTGTTGAAGTGGATCTGCCGAATACCGAAACGGTTGAAATCAGCAGTGACGATGGCAAAAGCATTGTTTCGATTGACAAAGAAGGTAAAATTTTCCTTGGCGAAACAGAAATAGCAATAAACAATCTGGAAGAAAAAATTAAATTTAACGCCAAGATACAGAAAGAAAAACAGGTTTATCTGTATGCCGATCAAAGTCTCAAATACGAAATCGTTGTGCGGGTGATGGCTGTTTTAAAGAAAGCCGGTGTGGAAAACATGGGCATGGTAACCGAACCGATGGATTCTGACAAAGGTGCTAAATGACAGCTTTGGATGCCAGCAATAACACCTACTTTCTCTCCGGCGGAAGCAACCGCTGGATGATGTGGATTGCTGTCTCCATGATAATCCATTTTGCGGTTTTTGTACTGGCCTATTATCAGTCCAGAAGAGTCTCAAGCCCCGACACGCTTTACCAGAAGGCTATTATGGTACAGCCTGTGAAGTGGGCACCGGAGGAAAGACCCAAACACTGGATGCCCAGAATGGAACCAACCCCGGTTCCTCAAGCTGTCAAACCGGAGGCCATCAAGGTTGCCCCCAACAAGGTGGTTAAGCCTGAAGTGAAAGAAAAGACTCCCGTTAAAAAGCAGCCTAAAGAGAAAAGCGCAGAACAGAGACGTAAGGAACGTCAGAATAGAATGAACAAGGCGTTACGGAACATCAAAAACAATTACAAGAGCTGGGATGGCTCTACCAAAGGTGTTAAAGGGGCTCATTCCAGTGAAGCAATAAAGATACTTGGTTCAGCTTATGCTGGTCAGCTTATCAGTATTTTCAACGCTAACTTTTCTGTACCGGAAGTAATTCCCGAAGAAGAGTACAGCAAACTAAAATGTAAGATACTGATAAAAATCGACCACAGTGGCAGAATCGTAAAACATAAGTTGCAGCAGGGATCCGGAAATTCTCAGTTCGATTCCTCTGCCTTAAAAGCGGTTAAACTTACTAAACAAGTACCACTTCCAGATGAGATCCTTCAGGACATGGTCTACAAGGATGGTATTCTCATCAATTTCCGCTGGAAGAACTAAAATGGAAAGACGGTAATCAATGGCACATAAACCATTTATCCGAGGACTACTGGTAGTATTGCTCCTTTTGTTCACTGCTAATGCATCTGCTCAACTGGTCATAGATGTTGATCCATCCATGACCAGAAAATACCCGATTGCTATAGCCGAGATGAAGCTTTTCGAAGATGGCAAGGGTAACAAAGATCTTGTGGCACAGGTTAAACAGGGTCAGCAAACGCTGATGAATGATCTGGCAATTGCCGGGATTTTCGAAGTTTTAAATCCTAAATCATTTCTGGAAGACCCTAAAACTTCCGGAATCAGTCAGGCTCAAATTGACTTTACCCAGTGGTTGCAGGTTGGGGCAGACTATCTGGTAAAGGGCGGAATCTGGAACCTGGGTGCGGGGAAGATCAAGGTTGACCTGAGACTGTTCGATGTCACCACCGGAAGCGAGAAACTACAGAAAAGTTTTGAAGGTGAACTGGCGATGCAGCGCATGGTGATGCACAACTTTGCCGACGAGATAATGATGTTTTTTACCAAGCAGCAAAGCATCTTCTCCACCAAAATAGTGGCAGTCAGAAAAATCGACAAGACCAAGCAGATTTACATTGTGGATTTCGATGGTAAAAACGGTTACTCTGTTACCAGAAACAGCAGCATCAACCTGCTGCCGACCTGGTCGCCGGATGGTAAAGGAATTTATTTTACCTCCTACATGAATAACAATCCGGATCTCTACCGCATCAATCCATCAGGAAAAAAGACGGTCAAGATTTCTTCTTACAGAGGTTTGAATGTGGGTGCCAGCGTTAATCGTACAGGAACCCAACTGGCCCTGACACTCTCCAAGGATGGCAACTCAGAACTCTATGTAATGGATAGCAACGGCAGCAACCTGAAGCGAATTACACATAGCCACGCCATCGACTCATCTCCCACCTGGTCCCCGGACAACAGAACACTGGCCTTTGTTTCAGACCGCTCCGGTTATCCGCAGATTTATCAGGTAGATGTCAATGGTGGGGCTCCTGTCAGGCTGACCTTCCAGGGCAACTACAACCAATCCCCGGCCTGGTCACCAAAGGGAGATAAAATAGTATTCTGTGGTCGCGACGAACGTCTGGTCTTCGACCTCTTTATCGTAGATCCTAAAACCAGAGAAATTACCAGATTGACCCAGGACGAAGGCAACAACGAAGACCCGGCCTGGTCACCAGATGGAAGACACATAGTCTTTTCTTCCACCAGAACAGGTAAGAGCCAATTATTTATTATGTCGGCAGACGGAAGCAATCAAAGACAAATAACCAACGGCAAAGGAAAGTTTTCCACCCCCGACTGGTCTCCAATTTTAAAGGCAATGCCATGAAAATATTATTTAACAAAAATATCTCGTTTGCGGTTTTGATTCTCGTTTGTGCTTGCATTGTTGTTGCATGTGGTTCCAAGCCACCAAAGCAGGAAAGAAGCTCTGCCGAGCTGGCTGCGATTGCTGCCCAAAAGGCGGAAAAATGCGCCCCGGAAACCTATGCCTCGGCTCAGAAGGTTTTACAAAAAGCCAGACGACTTACAACCGAGAAAAAATATGACGAGGCCAGACTGCATTTTAAATCGGCTGAAAAACTGTTTGCACAGGCGATCAAAGAAGCCAAAGCCAATAAGGAATGCATGAACGAAGATCAGCAGCAGGAAGAGGTTGAAGAGGAACTGAAGATTGTAGAGCCTCCCATTGACCCCGAAGAGGCAGCCTTGAAAACTGCTGATTACCAGTTGGAAATGATTCATTTCCCGTTCAACTCGGATATTATCACTGACGAGGCCAGAGAGATCTTAAAGAAAAATGCACGCTGGATGCTTAACTTCCCCGAGGCCAAAGTTTTGATAGAGGGACATTGCGATAACCGCGGTGGAATGGAATTCAATCTCTCTTTGGGTGAAAGACGCGCCAGTAATGTTCGTGGTCTTTTGATGACACTGGGAGTTATGGAAAACAACCTCGAAGTGATTTCCTATGGTGAAGAAAGACCATTGGTTGACGAAGACAGCGAAGAAGCCTACGCCAGAAACCGTCGGACAGAATTCAAGAAGATCTGGAAAAACTAGCTTTACCATTTATAATAATTCAAAGGTGGCATCTTTCGCTCACACTGAGTGATTTTGTGAAATAAAATTGTATCGAAGTGTTATGAAATACTAACAATAATCCCTCAACACGCCTCCCTTCGATAGGAACTCGGGATGAGCGTTTGTTTTATGATAACAATGGAAAGTACAATAAAGTTTTCTCGAAAAGCACTTGACTGACATTAGTAATATTACATATATTTCCAGTTGGAAATTTTAAATCAGAGGAGTTTTTATGTTTAGCAAGTCATTGGAAATTGTGCCAATCGTTACCGACAAAGGGGCTAACGCTCTCTAGTGGTTGATTGATCATGATTTTGCAATACGCAAGAATTATATTAGAGTTTCAAAACGGATCTACAAGCGTTAATTCGCTATCGAATATACCACCACTTTAGTTGCCCCTTCGTCTGCAACAACGTATACTATTATATAATTAACATATTGCTTAAGTCTGACAGTGTACTATGCGCCCGTATAGCGCCGACAGGCTTTATGGCAACAATGAGTGGGAATCAAAATAATGACTTTTAATAAAGATATAAACAAACAGCTTTCACAAATGGGATGGTCCTCGTTTTTTCAGGATCAGCTGGAAAACATTGATGGTGAAACCGGTAATCCTGCCAGAGTAGTTGGTGTGAAAAGAAACAGCTTTCAGGTAAGTCATGGAGAAACGGAATGGCTTGCTACAGTATCAGGAAAACTTATTCACAAATCCAACGTTCTCTATCCTGTGGTTGGCGATTGGGTTCTTTTAAATGATACTGTAATTTCCTCTGTCCTTCAGCGCAGAAACGAACTATCCAGAGGTGCCGCCGGCAGACGCAACAAACAGAATGCATCACCGCAGCGTCAGCAAATAATTGCAGCAAATATCGACACAGTCTTTATTGTCTGTGGTCTGGATCGTGATTTTAATCTGAGACGCATTGAACGCTATCTCACACTGGTTTACAACTGTGCCTTAAATCCGGTAATAGTTCTGACAAAAGCAGACCTTCAGCCCGATCCACATGTTTTTGTAGACGATGTGGAATCAGTTGCTTTCGGAGTTCCTGTACATTTAATCTCGAAAGATGACACTGCTGGACTTATGCAGTTGGAACAGTATTTATCTTTTGGACGAACAATCACCATGATTGGTTCTTCCGGTGCCGGTAAATCTACTCTGGTAAACAGGCTCTATGGCGAAAACGTGCAAACTACTGGCTCAGTTAGCGAGAGTCTGAACAAAGGAAAACACACTACTACCAGTCGGGAGATGATCATGATGCCACAGGGAGCAATGATAATCGACAATCCCGGTATTCGCGAAATCGCATTTTGGGAGGGCGAAAAAGGAATTGAAAATGCTTTCCCGGAAATTGAGCAACTTGCTGGTGCTTGTCGCTTTAACAATTGCAGTCACATACAAGAACCGGGATGTGCCGTTATACAGGCAGTAAACGATGGAGAGCTTTCCAAAGCAAGGCTGGAAAGCTATCACAAAATGAAACATGAACTTGATTATCTGGCTCAGAGACAAAGCAAAAGTGCCGACAAAGTTGAAAAGGATCGCTGGAAAAATGTTGCTTTGAAAGTAAAAGCGATGAAAAAAGGAGGATATAATAAATAATTTGCAGAATCCTTAAACTCTGGCGAAAGATCCGGATTAAACAATAAGAATATAGCACGTTACGCTTAATGAACTTTGTTTTATTCAACGGCTGCCACGGTCCTGAAAATGGCATTCGGAGGCTGTGGCAGCCTACTTTTCATCGGCAACTTTTATCTAAGTTTTGTTTTACTCAATATATGCGTCGAATTGTAGTACCCGGATAATAGTATCCAAGAATGCTCTGGTACTTTAAACCTTGTTTGGCAAAACCCGCTGCTCCCCACTGGCACATGCCCACACCGTGGCCTAAACCGCGACCCTTGAAGTTAACCTTGCCGGATTTGATGCCAAAGCTGAAGAGCGTACTTTTAATCTTGCCATAACCAACTTTCTTGCGGAATTTTTCACCTGTAAGCTTGACCGTCTTCTGACCATCAACAAAGATCCGTATGGTTTTGACACGACCGGAATCATCGCGCTCCATAATATCGAAACGAAAACTTTTTCTCTTTGAGATAGGAACACCAAGTTTTTTTGCCAGCTCTGATTTTCGGATGTTGTAGGTCCAGTTGTGCGCCGGAGAAGCTGCATCGGTGGGACAAGTTTGTGGCACCAGATAAGGTTGAGGATCTTTCCAGATGCTGGCAGAACTTGCTGTAATACCTCCGCAGGTGGAGTGATAGTAGGCCTTGGCCACCTTGTTATTATGTACCAGAACTTCACCACGGGTTTTCTCCACCGCTTCCCGGGCAGCCTCGTCTTCAGCGGAAAAACCGCCGTAAACCTGATCCAATGCCGAACTGCCCAGATCGCAAACCTTGCGTGGGCTATTTATTTTTCTGTGTAATGCATAGCTTCTGGCAGCCACAGCCTGAGCCTTTTTGGCCTCGATGGGCCAGGACTTCAAACACTCCTTGTTTATCAGACCGTAGAGATAGCTTTCAAGCTGAATCTCGTTAACCAGTGCAATGCGGTTGTGGTTATCGGGCATTCTGACTGCAATCAGGTCTTCGCGATAAACACGCCCCTTGTACTGAACCCAGTTCTGGGTGGAGCGAATCCTGAGGCGTTCGGTGTCGATTGTTTTACCATCCACGGTAATGCCGTTTTCACTGGCG
>Ga0070729_10004983_pt1 | contig 14050 bp, 9 predicted proteins | sample tdDd472_FD_66725 | JGI IMG/M metagenome (GOLD analysis project Ga0070729, IMG submission 66725) | Marine sediment microbial communities from the Atlantic coast under amendment with organic carbon and nitrate - tdDd47.2 | ecosystem: Environmental > Aquatic > Marine > Coastal > Sediment | place...
AGGGAACCATCCATCATGACAGAACTGAACCCGTTCTGGACGGCCTGGACACATACTCCAGGTGAAGCACCGTGATCCAGATGCAGACAGACGGGAATGGAAGGCCATTCATCTAGAGCCGCCTGAATGAGATGGCGAAGGAATGTCGAGCCAGCGTACTTCCGGGCTCCGGCCGAACTTTGCAGAATGACCGGGCTGTCAGTTTCGTCAGCAGCCTCCATGATCGCCCTGATCTGTTCCATATTGTTAACGTTGAATGCGGGCACGCCGTAACCGTTAACGGCAGCGTGATCCAGAAGTTGTCTCAATGATATGAGTGCCATGGAAGTATCCTCCTGATGATTACTGTGTTGTTTTCTCTACTTTGCAGATACGCATGGAATTTGTTCCATCGCGTTCACCGGCAGTATCTCCGCTGGTGGTGATAACGAGGTCGCCAGGCTTGACCGCGCCGAGCCTGACAAGTTCTGCCGCTGCCGCCTCGTGTTGTTGTGATGCACAAACTGATGCCGGGTTGAAATCGACTGGATACACTCCCCGGAATAGTGAAACCTTGCGACGGGTCTGCACGTTCTGGGACAAAGCGAAAATTGGAATGCCTGAACTGATCCGTGACATCCAAAGAGTGGTTCCGCCGGATTCGGTAAAAGCTCCGATGGCCGCAGTCCCGGTATGGTTGGCCGCATACATGGCTGACATGGCGATCGTCTCGTCCACATGGGAGAACTGCATGTCCACCCTATGACGAGAACGCCTGGCCAACTCCTGTTTCTCAGCCTCAAGGCAGATGTTGCCCATTGCTGCCACGGCCTCCACCGGGTGATTGCCCACAGCCGTTTCAGCCGAAAGCATGACGGCATCCGTACCGTCCAAAACAGCATTCGCCACATCAAAAACCTCGGCCCGTGTGGGGATGGGGTTTGAAATCATGGAGTCCATCATCTGCGTGGCCGTGATGACCACCCGATTGAGCGTGCGCGCACGCTTGATAAGCATCTTTTGCACGGCCGGGAGCTTGGCATCACCAATTTCAACACCGAGATCGCCGCGTGCAACCATGATCCCGTCCGAAACCCTGGTAATTGTCTCGATATGATCCAGGGCCTCGGCCCGCTCGATCTTGGCAAGTATGGAACCATGCCAACCAAGCCCTGCAAGGATCTCCCTGGCTTCATCAACGTCAGATGCGTTGCGGACAAAGGACAAGGCGAGATAGTCGGCCTGCATTGTCGCCACAGCCTTCATATCTTTCCGATCCTTCTCGGTCAGGGCACCGGCGGAAAGGCCACCGGAAAGCACATTGACGCCTTTGCCGCTGGACAGGATTCCACCGGTGACCACTGTGCAATGCACCTCGCGACCTCTGATCTCCTGAACCTCAAGAATGCATTTGCCATCATCAAGGAGCAGGATACTCCCCGACGAGACATCGTCAGCCAACGAGGGGTACGTGATGCCTACCCGATCAGAAGTACCATCCTGGACTGCAACAGATGGATCAATAATGAAGTTGTCTCTTTCTTCCAATGTAACGGGGCCTGACTCAAACCCTCTGATCCTGATTTTGGGTCCCTGCAGGTCAGCCAAAACCCCAATGGTCCGGTTCAAGCCAAATGCTATCTCACGCACCAAAGCAGCAGTCCGAACATGATCCTCGGCATCGCCGTGGGAGAAGTTAAGCCTGACCACATCAACCCCTGTCTGGATCAACTCCCGCAGAGTTGTCCTGTCTGTAGAAGCTGGCCCGAGAGTCGCCACAATTTTGGTACGTCGAAGTGTCTTTTCCATAATCCCTATTGGTTGGCTCGTGTTTCAAGAACGCCTACAGCCGGAAGTGTCTTACCTTCTAAAAATTCAAGGAAAGCACCTCCACCGGTAGAGATGTACGAAATCTTGTCAGATACACCGTACTTATCGATGGCCGCCAATGTGTCTCCGCCCCCGGCAATGGAGAAGGCGGAACTTTCCGCGATGGACATGGAAAGATCCATTGTCCCCTGCCCGAACTGATCGAATTCGAAGACACCGACCGGCCCGTTCCAGACAATTGTCCCTGCATCCTCCAAAATCCTTGAATACAACGAAGAGGTTCTCGGACCGATATCCAGAATCATCTCATTGGCAGCGACCTGATTCACCAGCCGGATTGTCGGGGCTGCTGCCTCTGAGAATTCCTTGCTGCATACGACGTCGAGGGGGATAGGGATTGAAACATCCGCTTCCATGGCTTCATCCATCAGTTCGCGAGTTGCATCGACCAGATCCGGCTCAAAAAGAGAAGAGCAGATGTCAAAACCTGCAGCGGCGATGAAGTTGTTGGCGATGCCGCCACCAACGATAAGTTTGTCGACCTTTGAAAGGAGCGACCTGAGGACAGTGAGCTTTGTCGAAACCTTTGATCCACCCACAACCGCAACGATAGGTGTTTGTGGGGCTTCAAGACCAAGCTCCAGTGCGTTCAGTTCTCTTGAGAGAAGAGGGCCGGCACATGCCTTCGGAGCATATTTCGCCACAGCATGGGTGGACGCCTGAGCCCGATGGGCCGTTCCAAATGCATCCATGACAAAGACATCACACAACGCGGCCATTGCCTTGCCAAGCTCCAAGTCGTTATCCATTTCCCCAGCAAGAAATCGGACATTCTCGACCAGAACGACTTCACCGGGGCGGAGTTCAACTCCGCCAACCCAATCCCGCTCAAACCTGACTGCGGTTCCAAGAAGCTCGGACAATCTACGAACAACCGGCTCAAGCGACATATCTGGATCGAACACCCCTTCGGCAGGCCTGCCCAGATGGGACATAAGAACAACCATGGCACCGCGATTCAATGCCATGCGGATCGAAGGCAATGCCGCACGCAATCGTTTGTCACTTGTAACTTCGCCATTGCTGATCGGGACATTGAAATCCTCCCGTATCAACACCCGTTTCCCCGCCAGGTCGAGTTCTGTCATTTTCAGCATTATTTTCCCCCTTACTGGTTCACATCGTTGATCAGGCGGCCATGCTCTTTCCGTCCATCACCTGTTCAACCAGGTTGATTGCGTTGCTGACCGTGAAGCCGAAGTAGTCGAACAGTTCATCGCCCGGAGCTGATTCACCGAAACGGTCGATACCCATGACAGCTCCGTCCAGACCGACATAGCGATACCAACAGTTGGTGGTTCCAGCCTCCAGTGCGACACGAGCTGTGACATGCGACGGCAGGACTTCATTTCGATAGGCACTGTCTTGCCGTTCAAAGACCTCGACGCACGGCATGGAAACGACCCTGACCTGCTTTCCACCGGACTCCAGAGTCATGGCTGCTTCCATTGCCAGGGAAACTTCGGAACCGGTCGCAATAACGATGGCATCCGGTGTTCCTTCGCATTGGCGGAGGACGTAACCACCTCGTGCGATGTTGCCCAACGTGTCAGATGACCGCGACTGATGAGGAAGGTTCTGGCGAGACATGACCAGAGTGGATGGTCCATCACTCCGTTTGACAGCTTGTTCCCATGCCACGGCTGACTCGACTCCATCACAGGGACGCCACACGTCCATATTGGGGACAAGCCGCAGGGAAGCAACATGCTCAACGGGCTGATGTGTAGGGCCATCCTCGCCGACACCAATTGAATCGTGGGTCATGACATACAAGACCTTCAATCCCATCAGCGCAGACATGCGCATGGCGTTACGGGCATAATCGGAAAAGACCAGGAATGTACCGCCATAGGGGATAAACCCACCATGCAGCGACATGCCGTTCATCATGACGGACATGGCAAACTCGCGGACACCGTAGTTCATGTAATTCCCGTCCCAATTGGCCGGAGAAGCGACCTCAGAACCAGACCAACGGGTCAAATTTGACCCAGCAAGGTCCGCAGAACCGCCGAAAAATTCCGGCAAGACCGAAGCGAGCCCTTCGATGGCATTTTGTGAAGCCTTGCGTGTAGCCAGGCTCTCGGCCTTCGCATCCACGGAATCAACGAAGTTAGATGCATGGACTGCGAAATCTTCAGGCAGATCTCCCTTCATACGACGGGAGAACTCAGCCGCCAGCTGCGGATAAGCCTTTTCGTATTCCATGAAGCTAGCCATCCAGCTATCTTCAGCCCTGAACCCACTGCCTTTTGCACTCCATCCGGAATAGACCAGATCGGGGATCACAAAGGGGGCATGGGCCCAATTCAAATTCTCCCGGGCACAAGCAATTTCTTCATCACCGAGAGGAGCACCGTGACATTTCTCGGAACCACAGACATTGGGCGCTCCCTGCCCGATGACTGTCTTGCAACAGATCATGCTTGGCCTCTCGGTCTCTGCCCGAGCCTCCTCAATGGCGGCCTTGATGGCGTTCGCATCGTGGCCGTCAACATCAGCCACCACATGCCAGCCATAGGCTTCAAAACGTCCAGGGGTGTCATCGGTAAACCAACCATCGACACACCCGTCGATGGAAATGCCGTTGTCGTCATAAAACGCAACGAGCTTGCCCAGCTTCAAGGTTCCGGCCAATGAACATGCTTCATGGGAAAGCCCTTCCATCATGCACCCGTCCCCCATGAACACATAGGTGTGGTGATCCATGATGGTATGCCCATCACAATTATACTTAGCACCGAGAACCTTTTCAGCCACGGCCATGCCTACGGCGCAGGCGATGCCTTGCCCAAGGGGCCCGGAGGTGGATTCGACTCCAGGCGTCATTCCATGCTCCGGATGCCCCGGGGTCTTGGAGTGAAGCTGCCGAAACTGCTTGATGTCATCGATGGTGACATCGTAGCCGCTCAGGTGAAGCAGTGAGTAAAGGAGCATTGAACCGTGCCCGTTGGAGAGGACGAACCGGTCGCGGTTTGCCCAGTCGGGATTGGCCGGATTGTGGACCAGATAATCGTTCCACAGCACTTCGGCGATGTCCGCCATTCCCATGGGAGCACCGGGGTGTCCGGATTTGGATTTCTGGATAGCGTCCATACTCAGGGCACGAATAGCGTTAGCAAGTTCCTTACGTTCAGGCATGGTATCTCCTTGGATGTTTTCTTTGCTCGATTACAGAATCCGGGAGTAAACCCGTTCGTACACGCCGCAAAACAGCTTGGCAGTGGTGTTGGGCATGCCACAGCTTTTCAGACGGCAAAAAACGTGCAGTGGGTTCAGGTAATGACGTAATGTCTCTTTCATAATGACCTCCCGATCCTTTCGTTGATGCAATGACATCATCAAAAGGCATGCCGACAGAGTCGTCACAGACAATATCATCGTGAACTGCTTTTATTACGGGAGGTTATTTGAAAATGAGGACAGGATTACTGTGATCAGACTGTGCCAACCTTGACCCAGGAGATTGCTCCGTGTGCCATGTGCTGGGCCGGTGCTGGCACAGCGGAGAGGTGTGCTATTTGGCGAAGAAATTGATGTAAGCCAGGAAGTCTTCCAGGTCTTCAGAAGGCAAGGCAGACCCAAGAAGAACACCTGAGATCCATCCAGCATTGTGTGGACGGCGCGAAGCGCTGCGTATCAGGCTACCGATGGCTTTCTTGGTTCTTAATCCCGCAAGGCGACTGCCCATTTCAAGGGATGGTCCGATCTCTTTCCACAAAATGTACGGGTATTCCCGCAGAGCTGCTTCATCCCACGAATTGCCCGCACATGCCTTGGCAAGGACATCCCCGGCTATTCGAGCAGAAATGATTGAATTGGTTGTTCCATCTGAGCTGCATGGATTCACGAGACCTGCTGCATCGCCGACAAGCATAAAACCGTTCCCATGAATTTCCTTCATGACGTTGCCCACTGGCAGGACACCAGCCTCGATTTCGCCCATCTGCTCTGCAAAAGCGAACCGTTCTTTCAGGCCAGGTGAGTCCAGGGCGCGCTTGAGAGCCTGCTTGGGTTTAAAATTGGTATCCTTGACCACATCCATGGGAATGGTCAAACCAACATTGGTTTGACTTGTCTCGGTGGGGTGAAACCACACATAACCAGGAAGAACTTCCTCGGGAAAGTGAATTTCAATATTGCCCCGAATACCGAGAACCTGACGATAATACCCTCGAACGGCAAGGGCGCGGTACTCGTGATATCGAGGCATACCCATCTGCCTGGCGACAATTGATTCACTGCCATCGGCGCCAACTACGACTTTAGCTGTCCAGGAGATTTTACGCCCGCCACCACGCTCAGCTTTGACTCCGCAGGCCTGCCCGTTCTTGGACATTATTTCCGTCACTCGGCACCAGTCAACAATTTCGACTCCAGCCTCCGCCGCAACTTCCATCAAGAGACTGTCCAAGAGTATTCTTCGACAGATAATGCTGGTCGCAGGAGCCGACTCATCCATTTTGAGCAGAGGAACTGTCACGGAGCTGCCGTCGGAAGAATGATAGGTAATCTTTTGAACCGGAGTATGAGGGATATCCAACAGACGAGGAAGGAGGCCAAGGGAATTAAGTTCGGAAATCGCCATTGATGACAGTGCGTCGCCACAAGGTTTTTCTCTGGGGAATTTGTATTGGTCGAGTAACAGGACTTGCAGTCCCTGCCGTGCAGCATGAATTGCCGTGCACGCACCTGCAGGGCCTGCTCCAATTACTATAACGTCATAATCCGGCAAGTTTTCCCACTCCCTCTATTTGGCTTTCTTTAGTAGATATGTTTTCACAACAAAACAACCAAGGGAAGAAAATAGTTGACGTGGCATAATAAAACTTAACCCATACGGCGACTCCGTAATTATACTTATACCCCAGCCTGACACATGGTTTTCCCGCAAAATCTGGCAGGATAGAATCATAAATTCGTTTGTTTGACAGACTGTAATCTTTTTAACTTGAATAATGTTCACTTGAGTTCATATTTTGGAATGCAACTATTGTTTCCAAAGACCAAAAGCTCAAAAGAAGCGTGCTCCCTAGTGGTGCACACTTTCCAAACCAACACGAAAAAAGGCTTACGACATTCGTCGTAAGCCTTTGATATTGCTGGCGGAGAGGAGAGGATTCGAACCTCCGATCGAGTTACCCCGATACACGCTTTCCAGGCGTGCTCCTTAAGCCGGACTCGGACACCTCTCCGCGTCAGAGAGGCAGTAACTAACTAAAATGCAGTGCCTTGGCAAGTGAAAAATGGGAGATTTCATCCCTTTATTATAAAGGCAACTCCAAACTGCCCCTGAAATCTTCCAGACTCTTTGCACCGATCTCCTCAAGCAGCTTCTCAAGCTCGTCCACAAGGTCAAAGGAGAAGTCGGGGCGCAGGAAATTGGCCGTACCGACCTGAACGGCATGAGCACCCACCAGAATGAACTCCAGGGCGTCCTCTGCCGAAGCTATGCCGCCTATACCTACCACCGGGATATCCACGGCCTGCACCACCTGATGCACGCAGCGCAGAGCCACGGGCTTGATGGCCGGGCCGGACAATCCGGCAATGACGTTGGCGATGCGCGGCTTCCTGTTGCGGATATCCACGGCCATGCCGGAGAGCGTATTGATGAGCGACAGGGAATCAGCTCCGCCATCGGCAGCAGCCTGGGCACAGGTGGTGATATCTGTCACGTTGGGTGAAAGCTTGACCATGACCGGTTTGTTTCCGGCCCTCTTCTTTACAGCCTCGGTCACCTTGGTAATCTGTTTCGGGTCCTGACCAAATGCAATGCCGCCCTCTTTCACGTTGGGGCAAGACACATTGACCTCAAGGGCAGCAATACCCTCTTCGGCAGCCAGAACACCTGCCAACTCGCCAAACTCCTCTGCATCGCAGGCATACAGATTGGCGAGCACAGCCACGTCCTTCGAGGGCAGCGCAGGCAGGACCTTGGTAATGAAATTTTCCACACCACCGTTCTGAATGCCGATGGCGTTGAGCATGCCGCACGCAGTTTCCGCGATGCGCGGCATGGGGTTGCCCTCACGCGGCTTGAGCGACAACCCCTTGGCGACGATGCCGCCGAGCTTCGTCAAGTCACCGTAGGGCGCGAATTCCAGACCGGACCCGAAAGTACCGGATGCCGTCATCACAGGATTTTTCAGATCCAACCCGCCAAAAGATACGTTCATATTCATTATATATGCTCCCTACAGCTCTACTTCATTGGTCCAGAACACGGGACCTTTGGTGCAGACCTGCACGTGATGATCATTGCCGTCCTTGGTTACGCAGCCAAGACACGCACCGACACCGCAGGCCATACGGTTCTCCAGCGAGACCTGAGCGCGCGCTCCGCATTCATTGGCGAACTTCTGCACCGTCCTCATAAAGGGTGTCGGGCCGCAGGAAAGAACGAGGCCGCCGTTAGCGGCATATTCCTCAATCTGCTCTTTCATGGCCGCTATGATATGCTGCAAATCATCAGGAGTCTCATCGATCATGCACCGCCCTTCGACCTTGTCAGACAGTTGCCCAAAGGGGTAACATTCAAGCGGCAATCGATGCGCCAGAAAAAGATTAAGATTTTCAGGGTGCGGATGTTGCTCGACATAACCGCGAAAAGGTGCGATGCCGATTCCCCCGGCAAGAAGCAGGGTCGGAGTTTCGGGCTCCATGGCAAAGGAATTGCCAAGCGGTCCCCAGATAGAGACCGTATCACCCGGTTTCAGGGCAGTAATACGCCCCGTGCCGCGCCCGACCTTCTGAACGAAAAGAGTCAGGGTGTCGCCATCAACAGAACAGATGGAAAACGGTCTGGCCCAAAGCAGATCAAGATCCCAGCCGGTGGGACGGATCATGACGAACTGGCCGGGCTTCCACCCGTCCCAGCCCGGATATTCCAATTTGATTTCAAAAAACTCGTCCGGCCTTTTTAATTGACCGACCGGGGCGACTTCCAATACCTTTACACTTCGGCAATTCCTCAACGACATGAGATAGACCCTTATGAGCAAAATTCATTTACCGGAAATAATGGCCCCCGCAGGGGACAAGGCTTCATACCTCGCCGCTGTTGCGGCCGGAGCAGACGCCGTCTACGTCGGACTGAAACATTTTTCAGCCCGCATGATGGCCAAGAACTTCTCTATCAGCGAGCTTGCACAACTGGCAACCCTTGGCCGTGATCACGGCACCAAGACCTACGTTGCCATGAACACCATGGTCAAGCCCGGAGACGTCGAATCCGCAGGACGACTCATCGACCGCTTGCAGAAAACCGTCAAGCCATTTGCCCTCATCGTCCAGGATCTGGCAATGATAACACTCGCCAAGCAAGCGGGTTTCACAGGCGAGATACATATTTCCACCCTGGCGAACGTCAGCAGCCCCTCCGGCCTTGAGACAGCAAAGAAACTCGGTGCAAACCGGGTTGTCATTCCTCGCGAACTCAATCTGGATGAAGTCAAACTCATGGCCGAATCCTGCCCCAAGGATCTGGACCTCGAACTTTTCGTCCACGGCGCACTCTGTCATTGCGTTTCCGGCCGCTGCTACTGGAGTAGCTATCTCGGCGGAAAATCCGGCCTGCGTGGCCGTTGTGTCCAACCCTGCCGCCGTCTGTACAGGCAAGAGAAACAAGACGCCGCACGTCTGTTCTCCTGCACCGATCTTTCCCTCGACCTCCTTACGAAGCCATTACTTGGAATGCCCAAGGTTGCCGCCTGGAAAATCGAAGGCCGAAAAAAGGGACCGCATTACGTTTTCTACACGGTCAAAGCGTACCAGATGCTGCGAGACAACCCCAAGGACCCCAAGGCCAAAAAGATGGCCCTGGATTTCATCGAGCAGGCTCTGGGCAGACCCTCCAGCCACTCGACCTTCCTGCCGCAGCGTCCGTTCATGCCCATTGACCCCAAAGGAGAAACCAGCTCCGGCCGGATGGTGGCAGAGATCAAGCGCGACCAGAAGAAGCTCTATTTTGAACCCCGCGAGCGACTCAATCCCGGCGATCTGATCCGCATCGGTTATGAAGATCAGCCCGGCCACCGCACCATTCCCATTCGCCGCAGAGTTCCCAAACGTGGCCGCATGGACATCCCCTATTCCAGGCATGCCAAAGGACCGGCTCTTCCCCCCGGAACCAAGATATTTCTAGTGGATCGCCGCGAGCCGGAACTCAAAAAGCTCATAAACGGATTAGCCGACGAACTTGAGATGTTCCCGGCCCCGGAGTCCAAGCCATCGAGGTTTACGGTTACATGGCCCACCGCCAGCTCACGCAAAAAGAACAAGGCTAAAGCGAAAGGTCGCTCCGCAGAGAACATCACGTTATACCGAAATTTGCCCCGTGGCCGCGTACACGGCAAGGGAGCCTACTGGCTGGAGCATGGCACAATCGGCAAGATCAATCGTTCCGCCATCACACAATCTCAATGGTGGTTGCCGCCTGTCATCTGGCCTGATGAGGACAAGAAATATCGCTCACTCATCAAGGAAGCGGTCAAGAAAGGCGCGCGCGAATTCGTCATCAATGCCCCGTGGCAGGCTGCCTACTTTACGGACCGCAAAAGTTCCATATTAGTGGCTGGCCCGTTTTGTAACGCCACCAACCGTCTCGCCCTTGACGTCCTCAAGAAATTGGGATGCTCCTCGGCCATTATCAGCCCGGAACTTCCCGAAGAGGACGCCACTATCCTCTCCCAGAACTCACCACTTCCGCTCGGCATTGTAGTCAAGGGAATGTGGCCTTTTGGAGTTGCTCGCTTCCTTTCGGAAGAAGTTCGCCTGGACGAACCCATCAAGAGTCCCATGCACGAGACCCTGTTCGTACGTAAATACGGCCAGAACAACTGGATATACCCCGCCTGGGAACTCGACCTGAGCAACGAACACAAAACGCTCGAGCGCCTTGGTTTCAAGTGGTATATCACTATGAGAGAAAGTTGGCCCAAGTCGGTACCAAAACCGAAACGAACCAGTATATTCAACTGGCGGTTGGATTTACTCTAGTCACAACACGAAAAAAGGGCCGTTCTTGGAACGGCCCTTTTTTTTGTGAACATCTGTTGAAAACTATAGAAGGATGGTCCCCTTCATGTAGGTGACGGCCTTGCCAGCGATCTTGATACGATCACCCATATGTTCGCAGGCAAGTGTGCCACCACGCTCTGAGGCCTGGTATGCAGTGAGTTCAGTCTTATTGAGCCTGTCTGCCCAGAACGGGACCAAGGAGCAGTGGGCGGAACCTGTAACCGGATCTTCCGCAATACCTGCTTCAGGTACAAAAGAACGGGAAACAAAATCGAAATCCAAACCAGGAGCCGTACAGATCATGCACATGCCGTCCAATTGGGAAACAAGCCGATAATCAGGATTCAAAGAACGTATCTGCTCTTCTAATTCGAAAACGGCCATCATGTCACGTTCGCCCATGTACAGTTCGGCAGGACGCTCTCCCAGGGCTTTTGAAACGCGCTCGGTGACTTGAATTTCCCTGATCCCCCACGCTGGGAAGTCCATGGAATACAGATCACCCTCGCGATCCACGAAGAGCCTACCGCTCTTGGTCTCAAATACAACTACGGGATCGTCATATTCAAGATATTCGTAAAGAACATGAGCACTTGCTAGAGTAGCATGCCCACACAGGTCGACTTCTATTTCCGGAGTGAACCAACGCAGTTCGAAATATTCGCCTTTTCGTACAAAAAACGCGGTCTCGGGCAGATTATTTTCCAAAGCGATGTTTTGCATCAACTCATCGCTGAGCCACTCGAACAAGGGTACTACCGCCGCCGGATTGCCGCTGAAAACGCCATCTGCGAATGCGTCCACTTGATATAGTTCGAGTTCCATCGAGTATCCTTTTGTTAGAAGGTCTGCTTGAACAAATCGTCAGCAGACGGTTGGGCTGTACCGCTTCCAGCAGGTGTTGCCATCTCCGTGGGCTCTGTACCGACCTTGAACGGCAGAAAGAATTCTTTGGCCGAACCGGGCGCGGCGAGCTTGCCGGACTCTCCGTCTACACGGACCATAACAATTCCCGGAGGCTGGGTGAAGTCCTGATATGGATAATCTTCTTCCACTTGCTTACGATAGCCGACCCAGATGGGACTCGCCGCACGAGAACCGGTTTCCCACTTGCCCATGGGCTTGAGCTCATCAAAACCGACATAGACGCCTGTCATAAGATACGGGGAATAGCCCATGTACCATGCATCCTGCTCGTTGTTTGAAGTACCGGTTTTGCCTGCCACTGGCCGCTTGAGGACTCTTGCGCGCCAGCCGGTACCGTTCTGGACAACCTGCTTCATCAAGCTGGCCATTATGTAGGCTGTCTGCGGGCTGATGGCGTCAACGACCTCGGGAATCGATACGAATATCTCCTCACCCCAGGCGGAATGAACCGACAGGACCGGGCGCGGCTTGATGTAGGAACCACCACGGGCGAACGCAGTGTATGCCTCACACAAGTTTATGAGCGTGACGGAAGCGGAACCCAGCGCCACCGACAAATCGTATGGGAAATCAGTTGTGAGTCCCATGGCTTTGGCCCTGTCAATAATCTTGCGGATGCCAATTTTCTGGGCCACACGAATAGTAACAAGGTTCTTGGACTTGACCAGAGCGGTCCGAAGCAATGTCGGCCCCTCAAAGGTTCCCTCAAAATTCTCAGGTCGCCACAACTTGCCCTGCTCATCGTTAGCGTAAACGATGGGCGCATCGAGAACCAGTGTGGAGGGAGTATATCCGTTATCAATAGCAGTAGAATATACGACAGGTTTGAAGGCAGAACCGGGCTGACGTTTAGCCTGCGTGGCTCGGTTGAACTGGCTTTTTTCAAAGGCATATCCACCGACAAGGGCCGGAAGTTCTCCTGTGTCAGGCTTGATCGAGACCAACGCACCTTCAACCAGAGGTTCACGTTCAAGATCGAGTTCCCATACGCCTTCCGTGGTTTCCGGGGCTTTGGCAACCGTCACCCAGACGACATCCCCCTTATTGAGCACCTTGCGGGCATCGGTCGGATCAGGTGCATCCTCATGGCTCTTCTTAATATTCGGTTCGCGCACCCACCACATGCCCTTGACCGGGATCACGCCCTGATATTTACCGAAACGGACGGTGGCCTTGTCCTTGTCAACGCGGGATACCCAGGCCTTGAGCAGCCTGTCTTTTTCCAAAATCCGCTCTGTGTCCTGGGGTCCTTCAGCTAAAATGCGTGACACATCTCCGGGAATCACATTCTCCACCGGCCCGAGCCAGCCACGTCGTTTGGCAGAATCCAGCAAGCCGCGCCTAAGAGATGTCTCGGCTGCCTTCTGATGCTTGATATCGCAGGAAGTAGTGACAGTCAGACCGCCATTGTAAACGACATCCTCACCATATTCTCTAATGAGCCAACGGCGAACTTCCTCAAGATAATAGGCCCCGGTTTTCCAGGACGGATCAGGCATGCTTTCGAGCACGATCTCTTCGGCCAAAGCCTCCTGATACTGGGCAGTAGATATCCATCTAAGCTTGTGCATCTGGTCAAGCACATAGCGCTGACGCTGTTTAGCCTGGTCAAAATTTTTATAAGGGTTATAGCGACTTGGAGCCTGAGGGAGTCCAGCCAGCATGGCAGATTGGGCAATTGTCAATTCCGTCGCATGCTTGGCGAAATAGGTCCGAGATGCTGCTTCAATCCCGTAGGAATGCGCCCCCAGAAAGATCTGATTGAGATAGATGGTGAGAATCTCTTCCTTGGTCAGGTAATTCTCCAGCCGGAAAGCGAGAATGGCTTCCTTGAGCTTGCGTTTGTAACTCTTCTCAGAGGTCAACAACAACCGCTTGATGATCTGCTGGGTGATGGTTGAACCACCCTGCTTGGTGCGGCCAGCCTTGACGTTGGCTACAAAAGCACGGGCAATGGCAGGAATATCCACACCGTCATGCTGATAGAAGCTGGCATCTTCGGCAGCCAGAAAGGCCTTGGGAATCCAGGGGCTCATCTGGTCAAGGGTGACCAGGAAACGCTTTTCCTTGTAGAAGTAGCCAAGCACCTGGTCGTCCTTGGCGTACACGGTGGTCACCAGAGACGGATTATAGTCAGTAATATTCTTGAAACCGGGCAACTCCTTGGCGGCCCAATTATACAATCCTATGGCACCGCCGATACCGGCCACCGTGCAGATGATAAAAACGA
>Ga0070729_10004984_pt1 | contig 14049 bp, 7 predicted proteins | sample tdDd472_FD_66725 | JGI IMG/M metagenome (GOLD analysis project Ga0070729, IMG submission 66725) | Marine sediment microbial communities from the Atlantic coast under amendment with organic carbon and nitrate - tdDd47.2 | ecosystem: Environmental > Aquatic > Marine > Coastal > Sediment | place...
AAAAACTTCATTGGGGCAACGGGACTTTATTATAGTAAATCTACTGTAGATGACAAAGTTGAAGTTGGTTACGAGCCAATGGCCAATTTTGTATTTGATGTCAATGGTCGTATACAACAGGACTTGAATTTTCTTACAAAGGGAATTGATAGGTTACCATTAATCAGTACTGACAAAAAATCAATGGTTACTATTGAAGGTGAAGTTGCCCGAGTATTACCAAATCCAAATACCAGTAACAATAAAGCAACTGGAGACAACAATGGTGTGGCATACATTGATGATTTTGAAGGCAGTAAGCGCACAATTTCGCCGGTATTGACAAAGAGTTTCTGGGCCCGTTCAGCACCTCCAGAAGAAAAGAGTGAATATACAGATACAGAAAATGCACAAAATTGGCTCTCAGCACATACTTTCTGGTATATTGATTATGATGGTGTTTCCATCAAACAGATCTGGCCGGATAAAAATATCGGAACAGGAGCAAGTCAACAGGAACGAAATGTTAATCCACTTTACCTCAATATAGAACCGGGAGCAGCACCTGAATTTGGAGAAAAGGGTACAGCTGAGCAAAAAAGAGAAGCCTGGGGTGGAATTACTTACTTTTTTCCATCGAGTAACTGGGATCAGTCAAAGACCAAATTTATTGATATTTGGATGAAAGGTACAGAAGGAAACTTGCATATTGATCTCGGTACCATCAGTGAAGACCAGGTTCCCGATGACAAAATGAATACTGAAGATTGGTATAATGATTTCGCAAATGACATCTATGATGATGGTGAAGATATTGGACTTGATAAATTAAAAGATGAAGATGAAACACTGGTAGTAAAAGACCCAATAACAGGTGTAATTGAAACACTTGCTTATGGAGATTCAAAATTAGCTGATTATGGCAGAACTCAAAAAGATCCACATCTTGACAATTTTAATTATCAGCAGGGATCAACAGATATAAAGTATCTTCGTACTGTTAATGGAACTGAAGATAATGAAAAGGATGGTGGTTCCAATCATAGGCCTGATCTTGAAGATAAAAACAACAACCTGGCTATTGATACAGATAATAATTATCGATCAGTTTCAATTCCACTCGACGATAATGACAATAGGTTCCTGGATAATGAAGCCAATGAATATGGTTGGAAACTATATAGAATTCCTATTATTGAATTTGAAAATATGAATGGTTTCAGTGAGGAAGCTTTTGCATGGGAAAATATTCAGGCTTTTAGAATTTGGATGGATGGTTGTGAAGATGAATTAGCCAGTATTGCAATAGCAAAAGTTGAAATGGTGCGTAATGAATGGGAATCCATGGGAGTTGCAGAAGCGGTTAGCTATGATGATGTCCCCGATTTTGTTGATGCTAATACAGATTCCGGATTTAAACCTATGGAAAAAGTATTCACCACAACTGTAAAAAATACGGAAGAAAATGATGACTATTCACCACCTAAAGATGTAAAAGGTGAATATGATAAAGTAAACCAGGTGCAACGAAAAGAGCAATCCCTGGTATTGAAAATTTATGATGTTGATGAAGTTGTCGGTGCTTCAGGACTTTGGTCAATGGAACTCGCCTCAGCAGAAAAAGATTTACTGGAAGAACTTTCACTAATCAATTATAAAAAAATGAAGATGTATCTCACAGCAGAAAATGTAACTGATGGACATAATTATATTGATGGTGAAAAAACACCTCTGGTTTATTTCCTAAGATTTGGAAAAGGTGGGAGTTCTGCTCAGTATTTTGAAATTCGTCAACCTGTCTATGCTGGTTGGGATTATAATGAGTTTGAAGTTGATTTGGATTTTATGACATCTCTGAAACAATGGAACAACGAAGATGATTATATACCAAAGAACCAGGATGGATTGAAGGAATTTTGGATTCGAGACCATGATAAGTATGATCAGGTACGAATCTATAAAGAAGTGAAAAATGGTGATTATTCAGGAAAAGAGATCATCATCTACAGTACGCCATCAATCTCCCGTATCAAGCGTATGGAAACTGGTATCATCAACATGGGCAATTCACCTGTTTTTGGTGAAGTCTGGTTGAATGAACTTCGACTTTCGGATGTACGTAAAGAAGCCGGTACCGCAGCCAGGGCTTCTTTTGCTATCAACTTTGCAGATCTGGCTGATTTCAATTTCAATGCTGAAACTAAGGATGCAGATTTTCACACTGTAGAACAACAGCCAAGTTCCAATGCTACTTCTTTAGCAGATTCCAAAACCTATAATGCAACTTCAAGACTCTATTTGCATAAGTTCTTTCCATCAAAATGGGGCTTGAGTCTTCCAGTTTCAACAACTATGAATTATAGTGAAAAACGACCAAAATATTTACCTGGAACAGATATTCTAGCTGGAGAAAACCCTGCTGATTCTATTTCCTCCCTTAGCCAGGGGTATGGATTTAACACTTCTGTTTCCAAAAGAGTATCGGATTTTTGGTTGACGAAATATACAATTGATCAACTGAAACTTAATTTTTCCCTGGTACATAATCAAATGTCAAGTAAGGATATTGAAATACAAGAATCTGATAAATATTCAGCTGGCTTGTCCTACCAAATACCTTTTGGAAGAGACACATATTTTCAACTTTTCAAATGGGCTGAAAATATTCCTGTACTGAAAAATTACAGTGATATGAAATTGTATTATGCTCCTGAAAAATTCAGTTATAATATGAATACAGCAGAAAATATGAGTGAGAAAATTCCTAGAAATGTTAATTCTGATACAGTTAACACCCACATTATGTCCATGAACCAAACGGTAGATTTTGCCTACAAACTCACGGATAATATCAAAGCAGGTTACAATTTAACATTGAAAAATAATATGGATGAAATTGTTGAAGACAAATGGAGCAATTTCCAAAAGTTTAAATTTGGTACTAATGAAGATTATCAGGAAAGATACAGTTTTTCATTCAATCCTGCACTGTTCTCTTGGTTTAAACCACAGATGACTTATGCATCAACCTACAACTGGAGTGAGCCAATTTCCAGTCAAACAGAATATGTTGACCGGTTAACCAATAGTAATAATATGTCAGTATCAGGAAGTATCGATATTGCCCAGGTATTCAAGTCACTCTATGCTCCTGGAGGAGCCAAAAAATCCGGTTCATCTGGTAAAAGCAGAAGTACTCGCGGAGGTTCACCAAGAAGGAATACAAGAGGAAAACAACCTGAAGACGGTGAAGAAAAGAAAGCAGAAAAACCCAAAGGAGATCATCCTCTTCTTAATGGCATTCATACATACCTTGATAAGATTAGTGCGGTTTCAGCTACTTATACAGTGAACAATTCCATTGCCAGTAATTATCGTGAAATGGGACATGCTGGTTGGGATTATCGTCTGGGATTTTCTCAAGATCCGGGATTGGATACAGTAAATGCATTAACGGGTGTTAACAATCCTCAAACTGCAACAACATTGTCACTGCGATCAGGTTTAGAACTTACAAAACAGATCAAAACAACTTTTTCATATTCCTATAAGAATACTTCAAGCATCAATCAGGGAATCGAGAAAGAAACCATTGCTGAGGATTATTTCCCAAGTGGTGAGTTTGGTGATAAAGGATTTGCATTCCCAAATTGGCAGGTGAAAGTTAGTGGACTGGAAAAAATTCCAGGTGCAGATAAAATATTTAAATCCTTCAGTATCTCTCATGGTTTTTCCGGTAAAAAATCTCAAAACTTCAAAGATGGTGATTTGTTGACATCAAATTTTCAATCAAGATTTTCGCCCTTGGTTTCTCTAAGTATGAAATTCAAAATGGACATAAACTCCAATCTAAGTCTTAATACTACCAATTCTATAACCAATGGAGAAAGTGGTGTTGATAGGGCCAATACTTTTGGAATTAGTGGTGATATCAGTTACAAACGAAAAGGGGGAATTACTATTCCATTACCTTTTATGGAAAAGAAGAGACTAGATAATAATATCGATTTTAGTATGGGATTTGAATATAGTACATCTAAAGCTGAACAAAAAACTCATGATATGGAAAAGTATTCTTCTAAAGATGATCGTATGACCATGAGCATCAAACCACGCATCGGTTATTCCTTTACTCAAAAAGTAACTGGTGGCATTTTCTTTCAATACCAGAAACAGGATGATGCTCGTATTGGTGAACGTAATAATATGAACTACGGATTTGATGTCAATATCAAGATCCAGGGATAAATATGAGAAACATTGCAGTCGGATTATTGGTGATTTTTATGATTAGTTGTAATACTGGATCAGTCAAATTTGATGGTGATAAGGCCATGACCTATCTGGTAGAACAATGTGATATAGGCCATCGTCATCCGGGATCACCGGGACACGAAACTGCCAAGAATTATTATATTGATTTTTTAAAACAATATACTGATGAGGTAATTCTTCAGGAATTTGATCAGGAAATACCTCGTGACTCTGTGACGTTTCATCTGACAAATATTATTGCTGGATTCAATGTAGATAAAGGCAATGCTCTACTTGTTGGTGCCCACTGGGATACACGTCCAAGAGCAGAATTTGATCCTGATCCGAGTAAACGCAATCAACCGATACTTGGTGCCAATGATGGTGCCAGTGGTATCGCAGTACTGATGCATTTGGCAGAATTGCTGTCTACAATGGAATTAGATCGTGCAGTCTATTTGGTATTTTTTGATGGTGAAGATTATGGCTATCATGATTCAAACGAGTTTTTCTGCATGGGATCAAAGTATTTCGCAAAGAATCTACCTGTAGAAAATATTTCCGAAGCCATCATTGTTGATATGATTGGTGACAAAAATCTGGAAATCCCAATGGAACGTGGTTCTTACCGTAGTCATAAAAAACTGATGGATACACTTTGGAAAATCGCCAGAGAACGTGGTTTTGAAGCATATCAAAAACGATTGGGTGATGAAATATACGATGATCACGTACCATTGATTGAAGCAGGAATTCCATCAGTTGATTTGATTGATTTTACATATCCACATAAATACACAAACTACTGGCATACTCAGGCAGATACTCCGGACAAATGTAGTGGTGAGAGTTTGGAACAAGTTGGACAGGTGGTGTTGGATTATATTGTTGGATATTAGGTTTTTAGTGGATCGCGGATTTGCAATCCGCATCTTTAGCGGAATACAATTCCGCGGTCCAGAAAATAAATAGCCCTTCGGATTATTATATTTTCTGGAGGTTGATCCTTGAAATTTTTTGAATGAATATTGGGAACATCTTCCGAAGGATTTGGTAATTGACAACCTTCCAAAGATGATTAGAACAAATATTTGAAATTAGATAGATTAGATGCTATTCCGATAGGTGAAATCTTTGGAAGGGCTGTTGTAACAATGCAGGATGAAATGCAGAATGTAATTCCGCGATCCGGTTTGTTGAAACTACTGTCATTCTGAGCCTGTCGAAGGAGACAGTCACGGAGAAAAATAAATCTCCGAAAGTCGTACTTCGATCCGTCAGATGCCGGACTTGGAAGCATGCTCAGTGTGATTGGTTGTAAAAAAGGAATATAGTGAGTTATTCAAAGAAAAAAACAGATAAATGGCGTGAAATAGAAATACGAAACATCAGTGATAATGATGGCCTTGTGGCTAATTATTTATTCGAAATTGGATGTTTGGGAATCACAGAAGAAATTGAAAAATTAGTGCTTTATTTTGATGCAGAATCAGCTATAGAGATACCACAGCAAATTGAAGAATTTTTGACTAATCATAAATTTCAGGGATTTGAAATTATTGATAAATCAATACAGGATGAAGATTGGCACTTGACCTGGAAAGAGTTTTTCCAACCACAAAAGATTACTGATAGAATTACAGTCTATCCGGAATGGATCGATGCTGAAGAAGAAGTGGAAATTCCAATCAAAATGCGTCCCGGAATGGCTTTTGGAACCGGCACCCATGAAACCACACAATTGGCAATTCAATTACTTCAGAAAAATATTCAAAAAGATATGAAAATTCTTGATGCCGGATGTGGTACAGGAATCCTTACCATTGCTGCAAAAAGGCTAGGTGCTTCTGCTGTAGATTCTGTAGAAATTGATAACGAAGCATTGGATAATTTTAACGAAAATTTAGAATTGAATAATTGTGAAGGCAAAATGCTGATCCAGGATGTGACAGCACTTGATAATTATAACTATGATCTGATTGTCAGCAACATTCAGATCAACCCAAATACAGCATTATTAAGAACTTTGGAAAATCAAAATTTTATGAATCCCGTGATCTTCACAGGAATACTCAAGGAGGAGAGAGATACTTTCGTGAAAATTGTTAGTGATATGAACAGAAAAGTTACCGATGAACTGGTAAAAAATGAGTGGGCTGCCTTTTTGGTGGAGTCCAATTAAAGAAGTGGAAAAAAATTTGAAAATGTTAATCATAGAGAACACTGTTAAAAAACTACAGATTACTGTCATCCTGAGGTTCTCGAAGGAGACAGTTTGTGAGGATGACTTGTTCTTCGGAGTTCACTCATCGAGAGCCTCAGAGTGACAAGTTTGCTGATCTCTATGGTAGATAAAGGATTTATTATGAAATTAACAAAATTTTTCCTGGTTCTTGCATCACTAATGATTTTGATAATGAGTTGTGATGAAGGATCAGATAATCAACTTGGCAAAGATCCAATAATCAATGCCATTAACACAAATTACACACCTGGGGATAAATCTCTATTTCTATCTGTAAAAACCGATGATCCACAGGGATATGAAGATGTCAAAACTGTGGTTTATTGGATGTATCACACACCTGTGGGAGATAGTATTGAGACAGAACTTGGAACCAGCGCCCTGTTGGATGATGGTGAAAATGGCGACATAATAATGAGCGATGGAGCATTCAGCAAAAAGTTTCAAAATATGGACAAAGGTACCTATCGTTTTGTGACTGAAGCATACGATATGAACGATAATTATAGTGGAATTGTAGAAGATACACTGTTGGCATTGGATAATTTTCCACCGGAAATTTACATTTTTAGTGCGAGTGAAAGTTTTGAAAAAGGCGATACAATAGCATTTGAAATAAAAGTTACAGATCCCGATGGAATTGATGATATTTTTTATGTTAAAGTTAATATTGAACAGCCAAATGGTGAAATGATCACCCAGAATTGGTATGCGCAAGATGATGGTGAATATAGCGGTGATAGAGTTGCTGGTGATGGGATTTACACAATAGCTTTTCCAACTAACCAATCCAGTAAACAACATGGCCTTTGGGTATTCTATTTTGAAGCACTGGACAGAGGACGAAATCTGAGTAATAAAGTTTCAGCAAAAGTCAGGAATCCAGGACTTGCAGTATTGTCGCCTGATGGTAGTGAAAGTTATAATTCTGGGGATGTAATTGGTTTAGAATGGGATTGTATTTTTGTTGATACCGTAGTCGTAGAATATACAGCCAATGCTGATGTGGAAAATCCTGATTTTGTTGCCATTACAGAACAACCCTCTCATATAAAAACCTTTCAGTGGACAATTCCTACTGATCTGAAATCTGATAAATGTAAAATTTACATTTATGATAAGGAAAATGATTTCCGGTATGATTACAGCGATAACTATTTCGAGGTGAAATAATGAAAAATAAATTATTAATTCTATCTATTATGTTAATATTGATGAGCAATCTTTTCGCTTTTGATTTTCATCTATCAAAAACTGTTCAGGATACAGGAAAAATGTATGAAGGACTGGCAAGTAATGGTGTTACATCTATTGCTTTTCAATTAGACTCGACAATCTGGTTTGGGACTGGTGGAGGAGTTTCCAGAACAAATGATTTTGGAGAAAATTTTCAGAGTTATTATACGGGAGAATCTATATTACCCTATGGTTCTATTACTGCAATTTCAATTTTGGATTCAGTTGTTTGGGTTACCGGAGTTTATGATTCTGTAATAAATGAGGTTGAGGAAAATGTTGGTGGCGGATTAGCAGTTAGTTTGAATGCCGGAGTCACATGGAATTATATTAATCAACCTACCGATGACAGGTATGATGATTGGGATATCTGGGCTGGAGATACAGTTAGATATTTACCAAATACGACTAAAGTCAGTAACACAACCTGGGATATCGCTACTACTGAAGATTACACCTATATTGTAAGTTGGGCTGGTGGTTTAAGAAGGACAAATGATTTTGGTGAAAGCTGGCAACGAGTTCCATTGCCTTCTGATGATATAACAACATTAGGTAATGAGAAAATTGATTATGAAATTAATCCTCGTGATCCGGGAAATGGTGGAAATCACAACCATAAATGTTTTTCTGTTATTGCTTATTCCGATACAGTTTGGGTTGGTACAGCCAATGGAATAAACCGGGGGATCGTAAAAGAAGATTATATTGAATGGACAAAATTTAATTCTAATAACTCATCCCTTTCTGGTAATTTTGTTGTTGGTCTACATCGCCAATTATACAAAGGTAATGAGACTATCTGGAGCGTTTGCTTACCTGCAGATCAAGGTGGTGAATTCCAGGGGATATGCAAATCAGATGATGGTGGATTAAACTGGAAATGTGTTCTGGAAAATGTCAGAGGTTATAGTATTAGTTCCTATGATTCTGTGGTTTTTGTATCGACCCAAGATGGTTTATACAAATCTATTGATGGCGAAAATTGGGCACTCTACAAATCACCCAAAGAAATTGGTGGCGATTTGATTCTTGATCAAAGAGTCTATGTATCTGCTGTAGATACTAGAAATGGTATTCCGGAATTGTGGATTGGAACTTCGGACGGGATTGCTAAAAAAGTTTTGAATGACATTGACTGGGAAATTTATCGATCAGTACTTAGTACTGAGACCAAAAATCAACCAATGGTTTATGCTTACCCGAATCCTTTTGCTCCCAACCACCACAATCAGATGAATGGTGAAGGTCATGTACGGTTTCAGTATGATATCGATGATCCTGCAAAAGTGACTTTGCAGATTTTTACTTTTGCGATGGAAAGAATTTACAAGAATACAATTCATGAAAATTCTATCGGGGACAACGCTGTTGTTTGGAATGGCAGAACTGATGGTGGCGATTATGCAGCCAATGGAACTTACTTCTGCAAATTGACTAAAAAATTCAGTGGCAAGACTGAATCCGGCTGGACTAAACTAATGATAATCAAGTGAGTGAATCATGAAAAAATATAAAATTTCACTTTTATGTATATTGCTTTTTGGCTCATCATTTCTGATGGCAAATGATACTGAATACAGTGGTGGCTGGGCTGGCGCATTTCTCCGCATGGGACTTAGTGCAACAAATATGGGAATGGGAAATGCCGGTGTAGCAATGACTGGATCCAATGGTGGTTTTTACTACAATCCTGCTTTACTTCCTTTTGGTGAAGATATTTCAATGGTAACAGGCTACAATTTTCTGAGCCTTGACAGGAAATTCAACTACCTTGGATTTTCGATACCACTTCCTCCTACTGCTTTTGTTAGCGTAAATTGGATTCATGCCGGAGTTGATGATATTCAAGGTCGAACATCATCAGGAATTCCAGATCAAAAATACTCAACCGGTGAAGATGCGGTAATGCTTTCCTTTGGAAATAAACTCAGTGATAAATTATCTATCGGGCTAAGTGTAAAATACATTCGTAACTCGATGTTAGATGTTAGTGGAACCGGCGTTGGATTTGATGCTGGTGTTTTTTACAAAATTCTGGATAATCTCGCAATCGGAGCACAGGTGAAAGATATCAATGCTTCTTACAACTGGAAAACGACATCATTGTTTGAAGAGGAAGGAGGCAATTACATTGAAAAATTCCCAACAGTATTTCGTGGTGGATTAATGTATGAAATTGAAAGCTTTCGTATTGTTGCTGATATCGTTAATATTGATACTGAGAATTATTTTCACGGTGGTGTGGAATACAACTACCAGGATGTTGGTTCTCTGAGACTTGGTTATGACTACAATAGTTTTACTTTTGGATGTGGTCTGAACTATGATTTTATGTGGAAAACAAAGACGGAACTGGATTATGCCTTTGTGCAGGAAAAATTTGGTGAAGGCAGTAGTCATGTTTTTACCTGGAATTTTAAAATTTAGGAATTGAAATGAGACAAGAAAATACTTTTAACCCCAAAGCATGCAAAGTTCGCAAAAATAGTTACAGGAAATTTTTTTGCGTTTCTTTCGTCTTTGCGGTTTTATTTACATTTATTTTTACACCAACCATATTTGCAGAAAGCAGTGGAATGGCAATTCTTGATATGCCTACATCCGCGTTGTCTGCTTCCACAATGAGTGTTTTTTCATCCGAGCCAGGAAATGCGATGAATCTCTTCGAAAATCCTGTTGGAATTTGTTGTGATGCAACCAATATCAATTTTACGAATAATTTCTGGTTTGCTGATGTGAATCAAAGCGTCCTCACTTTTGGTAAAAAATCCAAATGGGGAGCATTCGGTGCGGGAGTGAATTTTGTCACTTCACCTGGAATTGAAGTTCGTTCACGTCCAACAGATGAGCCTGAAGGTGAAATTGAAGCACAATACCTGGTTGCAGCACTTGGCTATTCACGTGAAGTGGTTTCCAGAATTGTGATTGGTGCAAATGTTAAATATCTATATGAATCATTGTATACAGAAAATGCTTCAGGATTTGGATTGGACCTCTCTGCAATGTGGAGAATGCCCAGTAATATGAACCTAACAATTGGATTGCACAATCTAGGATCGATGAGCAAACTGAAGGAAGAATCTACATCATTACCAACGACTATGTCATTTGGTCTTGTTCGTCCCAGATTATTGGATGAAGAAGGTTCGTTTAACGGTGCGCTGGGAATCTATTTTCACCAAAATCTCATTGCGGAAGAAACTGAGATCAAAGTTGGTGGCGAAGTGTCTATCTATGAGAAACTCTTTCTTCGTGGTGGATATTCTATTCAGCAGGAATTCAACGACATGTCTTTTGGTGTGGGATTCAATGTGAAAAGATTCCAATTGGATTTTGCAATGATTCTGATGGATGAAATTCCTGATTATCCCTATGTATTTAGCTTTTCTTATGATCTATAAGAATTAAATCTAATTTCATATCTAAAATTTATACTTTAGTGTTTGGTAATGATCATTTTGTTACCAAACATTAAATTTATTTTTTAATTATTTTTACAATTAGAAATGTTATCATTGTAGGAGTTGGTATGAAGCATTTTAATTGGTGTAGAATTTTAGTTTGTTTAATATCTGTAATTATACTATCTCAAGTATTTTCAAGTTGTGATAATCCTTCCAAATCAAAAAAGAAGGAAAAGCGAGACTGGACGATAATGTTATATGCAGCTGCTGATTATGAATTGATTGGTGATCCATCTATTCCCTTTGCAGAAAATTTTGCGGCAAATGATAAGGTACACACATTATTACTACAGGATAATTATAATAAAAAAACAAAATTCTGGTATGTAAAGCCTGATAGTAGTCTCAAACTAGTTGAGGACTCTGTAGAATATAATATGGGGGATGAAGCTACTCTTGCTCATTATATTTCAACCAGTAAGAAAAAATATCCTGCCGATCGCTATATTTTGTGCTTTTATAGTCATGGTGGTGGCTGGATGGGTTGTTGTGGTGATGAAACAGATAATGATTTATTGACGAATGATAATATTAAAGAAGGATTGAAAGCTGCTGCTGGTGTGGATATTATCATGTTTACTGCTCCTTGTTTGATGGGTTCAATTGAAATGGCTTATGAGTTGAAAGATCAGGCTGACTATATAATTGCATCGGAAAATACCAGTAGCTATTTCAGGTGGTTTGGACCAATGGATAACTTAAATCTTACCTTGTTAAATAATCCAAAAATTGATAGTAAAGAGTTGTCCATAAATATTATTGACTGGATTCTGCAATACAAAGATGAACTGTATGGGATGTTCGATCAGTTTGATTTTGGTGATGATAGTTTTACCTATGATAAATTTGTGGATTATCTTGAAAAACTAACAATGAGTGTTGTTGAAACTGACAAAGTTGAAATCCTTACGTCAGCTTTACATGATCTGAGCCTGGTTTATGCTGAAGATATAGACCATTTTGATTCACTGTACACCTCTATTTATGATTCTCTGGAAAGTTATAATACAGTGATTTCAGACTTGCTGTCCCTGGTTGACCAAATGAGAAAAAAGGAACTGAATAGCACAACAGTAGCAAAATGGAATTATCTGGAAACAGCCTTGAACAATGCAATCATTGCCAATTGTCATGGTGATAGTTTAGAATATGCCGGTGGATTGAATATCTATTGTCCGAATCCGGCAACTGAAAATTATACAAATTACTATTCCGGTTCATACTATGGACTTGACCTGTCGACTGATTGTTATTATGCACAATTGTTGAATGAAATGTTTGAGTATAAATCTGGTTTAGCAAAAACTTCACTGTATAGACATGATGATTTTCAAAAAAATATTGAGATTGGAATCCAATTAGACCAAGCCTTTATCAGAGGACTGAAAAAGAAGAAATAACAATTGGTTATTTCTTCACAACATCCATTTCACAAACATTACATCTGAACTTCAGTTGAAACTCATTTTCCTCTTCATCTTTGAGAGTCCATTCTGGTTTGCCTGAAGATTTAGTTTCAAGCAGACATTGTCCCAGTTCTTTGCGAATACAATATTTTGTCGTCATCAACGTTCTGTTCTCAAGATCACGGTTGAGTTCTGCACCGGTAGAAATATCCTTTACACCATGTTTATGATAGAAATCTTCAGCTTTTCTGTTTATCACATTTCCTTTGTAATCCAGGGAATCCGTAATGTATGGAATATCAGAATCATTAATCCTTGATTCGCATTTTGGCTTGTTGGTAATTCGATATTCACGAAACTCATCCAATATATCTCTTCGAATTTGATTGATCTCTGATTTTCTGAGAAATGGTGTTTGTTGTATATCAAGTTTTACTTCGCTGCAGTCGAAAACTGTAGTACCGGTTTTCATAAGGGAATCTTTGATCAATTGTTGAGATTTTTCAATATTTTGTGCTTCTGGAAATTCACCAATTTTGATTTCCAGATGATTTTTATCTTCATCGATAATAACTATTGAATATTTTTGTGCAATTTGTTTGAGTGTCATCTGAATATCAATTTTTCGCTGGACTTTGCAGTTGGTTAGCAGTTTATTGAATTGATGATCAAAGTTGCGGTAAATGGAAACAGATTTTTTAATATGAGTCATGGAAATGGGATAGATTTTATTGCCTTCCACTTTATTGATTTTGGTGCCCACCAATTTATCCTGATGATAAAAACTGATGCCATCTCCATTTGCGAATTGTTGATCGGATTTCACCTGAAAATAATTCTTCCCAACGACAATAACTTTGCCGATAAATTCACCCCGCATTTTTGAAGTATCGATGGAAGCGATATCTTTTTGCCGACCACTGAAAAAATAGTCAGAATAGCCACGGTTAAAGGTTTTGTCGGGATTTGGTGTGAAATTTACTACAGATTTGCCTGATGAACTCTTTGATAGATTCTTTTCTTTCAGGATTTTGTCCAATTTCTCACGATAAAAACTCACAATGTTCTTGATGTAATTTTCGTCCTTTAATCTACCTTCAATCTTAAAAGATGTGACACCGGTATTTATTAATTCTTCCAAATTATGTGACTGGTTCTGATCTTTGAGTGAGAGAAGGTGTTTGTCTTTCGCGATCAATGTTCCGGCAGAATCATAAAGAGAATACAATTTACGACAAGGTTGAGCACAGACACCACGATTTCCACTTCGTCCACCGAGTGCAAAACTCATATAACATTGACCACTATAACTAACACAAAGTGCACCGTGAACAAAATATTCCAATTCCACATTTTTGGTATGTTTGCGAATTTCCACAATTTGGTCCAGGGATAATTCACGGGGAAGGATCACTCGCTTGAAACCTAAATCCTGATAGAATTTCACTTTATCCGGTGTATT
>Ga0070729_10004986_pt1 | contig 14041 bp, 10 predicted proteins | sample tdDd472_FD_66725 | JGI IMG/M metagenome (GOLD analysis project Ga0070729, IMG submission 66725) | Marine sediment microbial communities from the Atlantic coast under amendment with organic carbon and nitrate - tdDd47.2 | ecosystem: Environmental > Aquatic > Marine > Coastal > Sediment | place...
GATTCTTTTTGAGCTCTTCGGCTTGTTTTCTAGTCGTTAAATCCTGGATGACGCCATGAAAAACATAGTCGTCATTTTTTATGTGCGAGGACTTACAATGGATCGAGACAAAGCGCTGCTCGCCATCTACTCTTTTGAGTTGTAAATCCCTTTTAACTTCTCCTTGGTATTTGGCCTCGATCCCGATCTTCAAGAGAATCTGAAAGGGCGTATTCTCCTTATTTAATTGGGTGAAACTATAAGGTTCTTCATCCCCGAGTCCGAAGATGCGGTAAACCTCTTTTGAGGCATAAAAATAGGATTTGCTCGGGTTGCATTCCCAATGCCCTACTTGTGCAATTTGCTGCGCCTCTTCCAGGCGGCTCAAAATTGTACTGCGTTCAATGGAATAAAGTAAAGTCTTGGCCAGCTCTTTACTACCGAAGTCTCCCTTAACTAAGAAATCTTGAGCCCCAGACTTGACTGCTCGGATTCCTAGCTCCACGTCCATACGCCCGGTTAGTACAATAATATTCAGGTTTGGAAATCGATTGATGATCTTTTCGAGCGTTTCAAATCCAGTGCTATCAGGTAGGCTTAAATCCAATAAAACAGCATCATAGGTAGGATGGTCTTCTAGAGTGTCCATCCCCTCGGCTAGCGTCGCTACATTTGTAAAGGCAAAATGCAACAAATCCGACTCCCCCAACCAAATTTCTACCAAGCGTGCATAACTGTAGTCATCCTCAATAAAAAGGACATCTGCTTTGGCCCCCAAACCGGACAGACGCTTGTGCATAAATAGATTTAAAGTAGTTTCGGAATACTAATTAACAGGCTAAGCCTTTTCTTGACTCTTTCCCATTGTACGGGGCAAAAAGACAAAGGTTGCTCCCATTTCGCTTAATGTAAAAAGGCATAGGTACTCTCGAGGATCTTTATATACTTGACGGAAGTTGTCTACTTTATCCATTTGGATGACTTGCTTGGTTACCAACTCTTCCAAGGTGGAAGCATGAATACTCCAGTCCGCCTTACCCTCCGTTTTTGAGACTAGCAATACGCCTATGTCAACGTTCAGCTGATGAATAATAAAGATAGGATAAATCGACACTTCCTGATCCAAAATAGTATCGGCCGCTTGCTCCATGAGCGGAAGATGAGGAGCTAAGGATTTTTCTAAGGCTTTATATTGATTTTCTGCGTCCATAATTTTGCGCTTCTATATCCTACTGTTCTACTGTCTTTAATTCTAAAAGGGCTACACTTTCAATGTGATGAGTGTGTGGAAACATATCAACCGGTCTGATTTTTTTGACCTCATAGACATCTCCTAGCAATTGCAGATCACGCGCCTGGGTAGCAGGATTACAACTGACATATACAATACGAGGAGCAGCCAATTCTTTAAGCATTTCTACGACTTTGGCATGCATACCTGCTCGAGGAGGATCCGTGATCAGAAGGTCTGGCTTACCATGTTTCTCTGCAAACTCGGTCGTAAGTATTGCTTTGACATCGCCTGCATAAAACACGGTATTTTCGATTTCGTTGAGCCGAGCATTCTCATGTGCATCGACGATAGCCGCTTCTATTTCCTCAATACCTACGACTTGTCGGCTTTGTCGGGCAATGTAAAGGGCTATACTTCCAATACCCGTGTACAAATCGTATACATTCTCCGTACCTTTCAAATCTGCAAATTCGACGACGGTATCGTACAGCACCTTTGCTTGTTGCGTATTGGTTTGAAAGAAAGACTTGGGTCCAATCTTAAATCGCACATGCCCCAATTGCTCCTCGATATATCCTTTCCCATGATGAACAATCATGTCCAGGTCGAAGATATAATCATTGAGTTTTGTATTGATACAATAAGAAAGCGTAGTGATAGCGGGGAATTCCTCAAGTACTTCGTCTAGAAAAGCCTTGATTCTTTTGGGGTTCTCTTCTCCAAAACTAACAATAACGAGTACCTCTCCAATGCTAGTCACCCTGATCAAAAGGTGTCTTAAAAAGCCTTCATTCGCCTTCAAGTCATAAAAACTATCTTCACGGCTTTTGGCCATTTCTCTAATCCGGTTCCGAATTTTATTGGAAGGTTCGCTTTGTAACCAGCAGTGTTGTATATCAACGACTTTATCGAAAGCTCCTGCGCGGTGAAAGCCTAGTACATCTTCAAGGTTGGTAATACCCGAGTCCAGTTCTTCTCGGGTCAACCACCTTCGATTGGAAAAAGCAAATTCCAATTTATTACGATAATAGGTATTATCTACCGCCCCAACAATTGGCTCTAAGCAAGCTATATCCAACTTAGCAATCCGCTGGACAGCGTCGGATACTACTTTTTGCTTGTGTTTCAATTGGGCCTCATAGCTTAAATGTTGCCATTTGCAGCCTCCGCAAATACCAAAATGCTCGCAAACGGGAGTCACTCTATCTGGCGAGTAGGTTTTAATTTCCTGCACTACTCCTTGAAACGTACCTTTCTTTTTGCGCAAGACCAATATGTCGGCCACATCTCCAGGTACGACGCCTTCTACAAATATGACGCGTCCTTCTTCATCTCTCCCTACGCTTTTACCTTTATCAGCAAAACCGGTAAACTCAACGTCTGTAACCAATCTTGGTTTCTTTCTTCTTCCCATCTCTCTTATCGTGTAAGGACGATATAGTCCCTGATTAATGTTTTTAAAAATGTAATCTTATCCCGTGGTATAACCGTAATGTCCAATTGCTGGCAAAGCCGAGCCACCAACTCATCTAAGGCCTCTCTGTGGGCTGGGTTAGCGTATGTTGAACAGCGTGCAATAATACTCTTTATTAACAACATATCCTGCTCGTTGAATTGGCGAACTGCAGGAAACTGTGGTTCATAATTATTAAGGGTGTTGATTTTCAGGATATCATCCAGCCCGAATTGTACTTGGTGTTTCGTTCTGATCACCGTCGTATTGGCAGTCATATCACCTAGTCGCTGTCGCTTCCGTGTCGAGCTAATCAGCAAAGCCCCTAAAATGCCGATAGAAAAGAGAAAATCTACGATATAAAAAACAGCCCTCAGAAGATAGTCACTTAAGCCGGGTTCTTCTCCATCTAACCTGACCACCTTGAGATTCATGATTCGTTTGCCCCAAGATCGACCATCGGCCAAGATTTCCGACAGCAATTGATACAGCATGAATAAGCAAATCGGTAACAATCCGTACACAACGCCTAAAAAAAGGCTAGAACCGTCTCCCGTACCTACTGCCGAAGTAATCAACATTACAGCTACAAAATCGAGCGCCCCAACAATGACAACATCGATGATGAGTGCCGCCATTCGTTCCCAGAGCGAAGCCAATTCGTATTCAATGGTTACATTTTGGGTAGTCCTAATGTCAATCGTGGGCATCTAAGTATTGTATTTATACAAATATTTTCATAAAATGTGGACTTTCCCAAGCTAGAACGCGTTTTTCTCCTATTTCGGAGCTCAAGAACTGCTAAAAGCTATTTTTCACCAAGAAGTTGATTAATAATGATCAAAAAGTAACTTCTAAACCTCCTCCATGCGAGAGACAAAATTCATTGACCAGAACAAGGAAAAGTGGCAGGAGTTTGAGCGAGTAATGGATGGACAATACCAAGACCCCGACAAGCTTAACGATCTATTCATTCATATTACCGATGACCTTTCCTATTCTCGAACATTTTATCCCAATCGATCTGTTCGGGTATACCTCAATGGATTAGCACAGCAGATTTTCTTCAGTATTTATAAAAACAAGCAATCACAGTTTGGTCGCTTACGCTCATTTTGGACAGATGAACTGCCCCGCCTGGTATTTGAGGCGCGAACTGATTTTCGACTGTCTTTATTAGTCTTCCTCCTCTCATTTTTCATTGGTGCATTATCCTGCATGATGGATCCCGAATTTGCAGAAGTCATCTTAGGTGAAAACTACATCGAGATGACACGAGAAAATATTAATTCGGGCGACCCGATGGCCGTCTACAAGCAGAAAGGAGCATTCGGCATGTCAGTAGGCATTACCATCAACAACCTATATGTGGCCTTTCTCACTTTCGTTTTAGGTGTTTTCTTTTCAGTTGGCGCCTTGGTGATGATCGTACGGAATGCGATTATGGTGGGTGCTTTTCAGTATTTCTTTATTCAAGAAGGTCTATTTTGGGAATCCTTCTTGACCATTTGGATCCATGGCACACTCGAAATTTCTGCCATAATTATAGCTGGAGCAGCAGGAATCACTATGGGCCGGGGACTCGTTTTTCCCGGTACATATACTCGGTTGCAAGCTTTTCAACGCTCGGCTAGAAGAGGTGTGAAAATAATGATAGGTATTGCACCAATTATCATACTAGCAGGCTTTATTGAAGGATATTTAACCCGACATAATGATACGCCGGCGATTGTTCGAGCTATTTTCATTTTGGCCTGTTTGCTCTTCATCCTGTTTTATTTCGTTTGGTATCCACGGCATCGAGCCAAAGCAGGGTTTACATCCAAATGGAAAGAAACACCCCTGCAGCCAGATGCTGATGATAGATTTGATTTTCGAGCTATTTTCTCTCCTGGCGAGTTATTTTCATTGGTATTTGTATTTCTGAGAAAGCATTTTTCACGATTGGGTGGGCTGGCCTTGGGTACAAGTGCTATCTATGTGCTATGCTTTTTCACCTTGAATCATGCCCGACCCGTCGATTTATTATTCTATCGAAATGGTTTATTCGAATCGATAGCGATGCTGGATGATTTATTGACCATCAAAATTAGTACTTGGATCCCCGTCATTAATAGTTTGATTTTTGGATTATTGGGCTTTTTTGTTTTAAACCTACTCCACCGAGAAGAGGAGGCACCTCCCCCTGCTAATTCATGGCACCAACTAATCCGCTTTTTAAGTGCATTATTAGTGGGAACTATCTTCGCTTTCGTCATAAGCATCCACCAGTGGTTTACGCTTATCAGCTTCTTTTTGGTCACCAGCCTTCTTCTATTATGGATGCAAGTGAATCTGAGAGAACAACAACCTCCTCTTAAGGGACTTAGTCGTACCTTGAGCTTACTCAGCGGCAACTACCATAGAGGACTATCTTTACTAGCCTTATTAAGCTTGATAGGGATCATATTCATGGGATTATTAGATACAGGGATCAGTTGGTTTTTCTTTGAATTGTTAGGATGGGTTATCAATTTTGAACAAGATGTAATGGATGATATTAGCGTAATTGCACTCACCTTTATCAATGTTTATTTCATTCACCTGATATTCATCATGCTTGTGACGGGTTTTGCGATGGACTACTATAGTCTACTCGAAATTAAAGAAGCGCCTTCACTCAAACAACAAATAAAGCAAATCGGTCAACGACAAACGATCAAAGGCCTAGAAAAGGAATGAAGCAACCAATGACCATATCAGTACTTCCTTTCTGTAAGCTGGGCTTGCTGCTCATCGCTTTCTTCCTTCTACTGGGCCCTTTATTGAGCCAAGAAACGACACCCACAGAAGAATACCTACAGGAAAAGCGAAACGTTCCCTCCTTTGATAAAAAGGAATGGGCGGATTGGGAGAAAAAGAAAACGGGCCTTCGTTACCTAGAAGACATTGAAAGAGAAGCTGCCAAAGGTAAAGGAGAAGGGACGGACGAACAGGACAATCCTTTTTTAGAATCCGCTTTCCTCAAAGGACTTTCCACATTTTTGTTGATCATTATTGGAATAGCTATCGCCTTTTTCCTCATCCGACAGCTGTTAGGCATGAAGGCGCGGCCACGGAATAGAAAAATAACTCGCCAGGGCAATATTGAGATTGATCTCGACCAGATAGAAGAAAACCTAGAGGAAGTAAGGCTAGAGAATTATATCCAAGAGGCTATTCAGGCGGGCAACTTCGCCTTAGCTACCCGATTATATTACCTCGATATACTCAAATCACTATCGAAAGTAAATCACATAAAATGGAAAAAAGATAAAACCAATCGGGATTACCTCAATGAGATGCGACCTTCTCTATTATTCGATAAATTTCAGTACATCACCCTGGTATTTGAAAATGTCTGGTATGGTAACCGATCGATAGAAGAACCTTCTTTTCGCGAGATTCAGCCCCACTTTCAGTCCTTCCTCAGCGAGCTTGAATCGCCTAACCCCGCTCAGGAATGAATGGCCGAAAAAACATATTATTCTTAGGCTTGGGCTTGCTTATCGCCATTCTGCTTTTTCTATTGAGTAAGCAGCAGCCTAATTATACCTGGAATCAACACTATGAACAAAATAGCAAGGATCCTTATGGGACTTTGTTCTTTTCAGAACTCGTACAACAATCGCTTTCTCTCGATACCTTACAGTTATTAGGTACCAGTATTAGTAATTCTCTGCCTATCGACACGGCGGTAGCTTCCAATTACCTCTTTATCGGTGAGGGGCTAAACTTTAGCGAAGCCGATGAAGCTCAGCTCCTAGACTTTGTAGCCGAAGGTAATGCTGCGTTTATTAGCTGTCGGGTATTACCCAATACCTTGATGGAGACTTTCTATCCGATGCCTTGCGACAGCATGTATTGGTATCGGCTGTCTAGCTTTGAAGATACACTGGTAGGGATGAGTTTGAAACATCCCGATTTATACCCAGATTCCAACTTCTATTATCAGTATTACTACCAAAAGAAGCTAAGAAACTATAACTGGCAATATATCAGTCCTATTTATTTTTGTGATCAAGATAATGGCCTGACTCCACTTGGCCAGATTAATGAAGAGAAAACCAATTTTGCTAGTGTTAAATACGGGGAAGGTACTTTCTACATTCATACTAATCCGTTGGCGTTTACCAACCTCCACTTACTTTCGAAGGAAGGCGTCACTTACGGTCAGCTCATCTTGTCTCATCTTCATAAAGGCCCCGTTTACTGGGACGAAAATAGTCGTATCACGGAGGATGCAGGAGAACTCCTAAACAATAACCAGCCACGAAACAAACAACTTAATAGTAAAAGTCCATTGCAGTTTATACTAAATGAACCGGCTCTTGCCTGGGCTTGGTATCTACTATTAGCGATGGGATTACTATTTTTACTGTTCCGAGCCAAACGAAAACAACGCGTTATTCCGGTATTAGAACCGAATAAAAACACCTCTTTACAATTTGTAGCCACCATTGGGCGATTGTACTTTATGCAAAGCAATCACAAACAGCTAGCCTTACAAAAGATGAAACTCTTACAGGTGTTTATTCGAGAAAAGTATAATTTCAACACGCGTGAACTAGATGACGAATTAGCAAATAAATTAGCGGTACGATCGGAAATCCCACTGGAGAATATCCAACAGATATTTACCATTTATAATAATGTAAAGACCGCGCCCTTTGTCTCAGAGAACACCCTAATCCAGTTTCACAAAGTTTTAGAAAATTTCTATCAACACTGTAAATAACCCATCAGATCATGCATATTGATGAAATCAACGAAAACCCAAACCCTGATCTTACCTCCGATGCGGATGACAACAGTCTTCCTCCAGAGCCATTGGTAACAGATGAACAAAACATATCTTCTCCCTGGACACAAAGCAGACTCGACCTATCGCCGCTCAAGTTGGCAAGCGAGCAAATCAAGCAGGAGCTACAAAAAGTGATCATTGGTCAAACCGAATTTATTGACCTGTTACTTAGTGCATTATTTGCAGGGGGGCATGTGATCGTGGAAGGGGTTCCAGGTATTGCAAAGACATTAACGGCTAAGTTGATGGCACAAACCCTAGAGGTGGATTTCTCCAGAATCCAGTTTACCCCCGACCTCATGCCTAGTGATGTGATTGGTACAACGGTCTTCAATATGCAATCCTCAGAATTTTCTTTTAATGAAGGGCCAGTATTCGCCAACTTCGTCTTGATCGATGAAATCAACCGCGCACCCGCCAAGACACAAGCGGCCCTCTTCGAGGTCATGGAAGAACACCAGGTCACCGTCGATGGTCATACCTATCCGATGGCCTTCCCTTTTTTCGTCATTGCAACGCAGAATCCAATAGAACAGGAAGGTACTTACAAATTACCTGAAGCACAACTGGATCGTTTTCTGGTAAAAATCAATCTTGCTTACCCAGACCTGGGTGAGGAAATGGCAATTCTACAGCGATTCCGCAATGATTTTAAGATAGATCACAAACAAGTGGGCCGAGTCTTTTCTGCTCAGGAATTGAAAAATTGCCGAGAGCTAGTGGAGCAAATACAGATCAAAGATGACCTACTCCAATATATCGCCAATATCACTCATAATACCCGCAATAGTGGTGATCTATTCCTTGGTGCGTCTCCGCGGGCCTCACTCGCCATACTCAAAATGGCGAAAGCTACCGCAGCCATGGCTGGTCGGGACTTCGTCACCCCCGATGACATCCAGTACGTAGCCTACCCTGTTTTAAATCACCGGATCATATTGACCCCAGAGCGAGAGATGGAAGGCTTCAGTACAAAAGATGTCATCAAGGATATTATTCAAAAAATCGAAGTACCTCGTTAGTGTCTATTTTGTGTTCGCTTTTTGCCCAAAGGGTGTTCGCCAAACAGGCACTTAGTCAAAACGCAGGTTGCCAATATTAGAGGCTATACCGATCCGAATACCAAAATCGAAGTATTTGCCGTCTTGAAACGCCGTAGCCGCTTCAATTCTTAGTATTCGGAAAATGTTATCAATTGAATACCCTACTTCAAAATATTGCTGCGAAGTCGGCGTATAAAGGTGATTCACAAATATGTTTTCTTTGATTCCCAATAGCCACACCTCCGGCACCTGTGTCACTAAAAACTTCCTGAATTGGTAATGCAATTGTGTCGCTACAAATTCCTCCTGCGTACTATACCGATAATAATCTAAGAGCCGGAAGCTTCCCGCAGGGTTGATTGTAGCTAATACCGTGCGGTTTCCCTGAAAGTGCTTGAAATCGGCGAAGCCTACATAGTCCTTGTACAAAAATGCACCCGCATTCACGTTGACATGAATATGGCTACCCGCTCCTACCCGAAAGTCATGTTCAAAAGTGCCCTCAATCATGCCAAAGTCGACCTGACTGTCTAAGACATTTGGAATTGCTCCTCGGTATTGTAGGGAAATAGTGGGAGTAGGTCTATCCAATATTCGTTTCCTGCCGTTATAGATTCTATATTTTTGCCAAGGTTTGGCTTTGAAGCCAATCCTGAAATGAAAAGCCTTTTCTTGGTTGGGAAAAGGATAATCCGCTTCCAAATTGAGGGGCTGGTTGGAATCATAAACGCGATCGTCTCGATTAAACCAGGTCTGGCTCGTATTATTGAATAACAGATTTCGGTTCTCCCAATTAACAGCAACACTTAGCGTCATATTCTCCTTAAGCTTATGACTTAAACCTAACCCTAAGTACTCCTTTTCATATATTTTTAGGAAATTCTGCTCATATAAGAGGGTAGAAAAGGTATTGATAAACTCACTGATGGGTTTGTTGCGGTTATACTGCGAAATATAGCGCCCACCTTCTACAGCAAACCCACTTCGCTTTAATCGAGGCCCATAAGAAAGATTGAAACGCCCTTTGGCTGAAAACTTATCACGCGCAAAGGAATAACGAGGAGTAAACGTAAATCGACTGATCGTCTTATCTGTGCTTACTCGGTAAGATAAATCGGTTTTGACACTATAACCTTCTACAGGATTGAATCGGATTCCCATCAAAGGGGTCTCATAATTCAATCGCTTCCCTTTTCCCATGTTATAGGAATTACCCAGTATCAGGTCCTCTATTTGGAAGGGACTTTTCCGCTTTCGATTCCCCCCAAAGGTCTGCGTAGAGTCTTTCTTCGCCTTCTCTTGTTCCTTCCTTTCCAAACTGTCCATCATCACATAACCTTTTACCTCATAATTTGTCAAAGGAACGGGTCTTATCTCTTCCCAATAAGAGACATCACGCTTTTTAGCCATTGAATCCACCGTATAGGTTCGCTCCATGACGACTTCGGGCTCCTTTCGTTCTTTCCTTTCTTGCTTTTCATATTCCCGAATCATTTTTCGTAAATCCTTGCGCGTAAGCTCCTCTCCTGTATTCAGTTTTTCTTTAATCGTGCCCGTCTTTGGGTTCTTCTTTTTTGCTGCGGCAATTTCTTTAGCTAGTTCTTTCTCAATTTTTTCATCAATGACTTTGAAGTCCACATCTAGATCAGGGTTCAATTCAATCACATAGTCACTCACCGTAGCTAGATAGTTATAGGCTAGCCCTATACCCAAAATGCTACCATCAACACCAAATCGATGACTGACAGGCAACCAAGCTCGATCCTGTATTGGCGCATACACTTGCGACATATTGAAGGTAAAGCCAAATTTATAGGTTTTAAGCGATAGACTATGGATACTCCACCAGTCTTCCACGATATAAATCGTTCCCTCAAATAAATTCTCTCCTCGGCTACGGGGAATCACCTTGATCTGATTAATGCCATAATCACGATCTACAAAGTAGCCCTCCAACTCAAAGCGATAATAGGCAAACGCCTTGGGAGAAAGCGGAGAAATCGCTTCCGCTATCGTAGGTTCATAAAAACTTCCGTTGATGTACTCATTTGGACTGGAAGAATTGGCATCTCCTTCCGTATAAATAGAAATGACCGTTTCCTTAAAAGTGTTGGGTCGTTTATATTCAACCTTACTCACCGATTCGGATACAAAAGCAAAAGAGGTATCAATCCCTTCTTTTTTCATCGCCCCTCGGAGGTAGAATGGAATCTTTTTGATTCGACCTGCCCCCTTTATGTAAACTTGGGCCTTATAGGTTTCAATTTGCTGACGGTGATAGCTAGCCTTGGCAATCGCCTTTCGCATAATGGTATAAGCGGGATCCTCATCGGCATTCCCCAATACTTCTACCGTTTTCAGTTCAAAGGCTTGTTCTTTAAGTACGATGTTAAGTTCCTTCTCTGTCGACCCTAGCGAAATCTCTTGCCGCTGGGCCTGATAACCTAAATGTTGGAAAATCACGGTATAATCACCAGATCCCAACGTAACGCGGTAAAACCCTTCTTCATTTGTAGTTACCCCTGTACCCGTTTCTTCCACATAGATAGTAGCATAAGGAATAGGTTCCCCGGCTTCATCTTTGATGGTTCCAAAAAGAGTATGGGCTAAGAGCGGTGTGGTGGAAAGTAATGCACAGCAAAACAGTGCAAAAGTTAGTATTTTATTCATATGTAGTCGTATTAGGATTCATTAGTAAGAGTGGGTTATTCTTCTAATGGTTGTAGATTGATAGCTCACAAAATCGGCATTTAAAGACTGTCGACACAAAAAAATAGGCAAACTTGCTGTTTTAACGGATTTACAGCGCCTCTGTGAGGCTCTTTTCTTAATATTAACAATAGAAGCCTCCATGCTGTTCTATCTAGATGAAGCCTAGCATTCCACAACACCAGCTCGCGAACGGCTTACTAAATTCTACTTCTGTTTGATGAAAAGGGATTTTCTTTGTAAATTTGAATACACGCCTAAAGTATCCTGATAAATACAACTTACTGGGAGACTCCATTCTACAGTATTAGCAGATTATACGTTCTAACTTAAAAGGTAATCCGTCCTTATTATCAGTTTCTGCATCTTTATGCATAGAAGTACTTTTTTATGATGACGTATTAATTCAAAAAATTATGTTTTTAAGATTCTTAAAATTGCCAAAATACCAGCGCTACGAGTACAAACCTCGATACTGGGATCCAGAAAAAGAAGAATTGGAAAAGCGCATGCAGCAAATAAGAGATCGCCAAAATGGCGTGAGCGCCGACGCCGTAAGATCCAGAATTGCATCCGGAGGAATTCGGCGAGGGTTTGCCGGAAGTAGCCGGATTCGCCAGCAGCAAACCAAACGGTCTAACATCATGCTAATAGCGATAATTATAGCTCTTTTCTTCTTGGCCTATATGTTTCTTAATGTATATTTGCCTGGATTTGAAGAAATGTTGAACAACAAACAAGGGGGAACCGACGGTTTTTAGAAGATGTAAGACGTTCATCCCTCTTAGCGTAAATAAATAAAAGAGATTCAATTTATGGCTGATCTTATTCAGCTGTTGCCCGACGCAATCGCCAATCAAATTGCAGCTGGTGAAGTAATTCAACGTCCAGCATCTGTTGTGAAAGAGTTGATGGAGAATTCTATCGACGCTGGAAGCACAAGTGTCAAATTGATTGTGAAAGATGCTGGAAAAACCCTGCTACAAATCATTGACAATGGTTGTGGCATGTCGGAAACAGACGCTAGAATGGCATTCGAGAGGCATGCAACCTCGAAAATTAGGCAGTCTTCTGACCTCTTTGCCATCCGAACTATGGGTTTTCGGGGAGAAGCGATGGCGTCTATCGCGGCCGTAGCGCAAGTAGAAATGCGAACACGCCGCCAATCGGAAGAATTGGGACACCGATTGGTCATTGAAGGGTCAGAGATCAAAACCCAAGAACCCTGTCAGGGTACTGCAGGTACAAATACCGCTGTTAAAAATCTCTTCTTTAATGTCCCCGCCCGACGTAATTTTCTAAAATCCAATACGGTGGAAATGCGTCATATCATCGACGAATTCCAGCGTTTGGCCATTGCCAATCCCGACATATTTTTCTCTCTTCATCATAATAATGCCGAAATTTTTCATCTTCCTCCTGGGAATCTACGTCAAAGACTCATTGCCCTTTTTGGTAGTGCCTATAACAAACGACTTGTTCCGGTTTCGGAAGAGACAGATGCATTGAAACTGTATGGCTTCGTTGGTAAACCAGAGTTTGCCAAAAAAACAAGGGGGGAACAATTCTTTTTCGTCAATCAAAGGTTTATCAAGAGTGGCTACCTCAATCATGCGGTAGTTGGTGCATTTGAAGATCTATTGCCAGCGGATACTTATCCTTTTTATGCGATTTTCATCGATATTGACCCGGCTCGGATTGATATTAATGTTCACCCAACTAAGCAGGAAATAAAATTTGAGGACGAAAAACTGGTTTATAATTACCTAAAAGTTGCCATCCGGCATAGTCTTGGGCAATACAGTATCATGCCCACTTTGGATTTCGACCAGGAAACAAGCTTTGCCGCTAATCGAGTAACACCCGCCAAGGCGCCAGGGTTCACCGTAGATTCCTATACCAGAGAAAGCAAAGCAACATCGGGGAATAGGAGCCAAGGTGATATCAATTATACTGGCGAAGAGAGACGACAACAAAATAACCTTGAGAATTGGCAGCGACTATATGAGGGAGAGGAGGACTTTTCTGAAGTGACGGATGATACCGAAGAAAATACAGCTTCTGTAACCATTGAGAGTGAGTGGTCCAAGGACAATACCCTTGATGATGATACGAAGAGTTTCTCCAGGCAACAGAGACCCCCTTATCAAGTTCATGCGGCTTACATTGTAAGTCATATCAAATCTGGTTTTCTACTCATTGATCAACAGGCCGCTCATGAGCGGATTCTATATGAAGACTATTTGCGCGTCCTTGAGAAACAATCAGCTAGTTCGCAAAAGCAGTTATTTCCTAAGACGATCCATTTATCCGTAGCTGATGCAGCTATGCTTAGAGACATCATCCCCCAAATCAATTTACTGGGCTATGATATCCAGGAGTTTGGTCAGGATACTTTTGTCATCAATGGTATTCCAGCTGAGATGGGAGATCATGGCCATGAGGAGAAAGCCATTGAAATCTTATTGGAGCAGTACAAATCCAATATGGAACTCAAATTGGAGACCAAAGAAAACCTTGCACGATCTTTGGCACGCAGTACTGCTATTAAGCGGGGGCAATCCCTCACAATAGAAGAGATGCAGTCTCTAATAGATAAATTATTTGCTTGCGAAATACCGTTTTCAAGCCCAAATGGCCGCAACTGCTTTATTACTTTTGAACTAGATGATCTAGCCAAACGTTTTGAAGGGTAATGTCTTAATTTTGTCGAAAACCTTTGTAGGTTGAGCGTTCTTGTTTTACATTGTATACTATGTTTAGAATTACAGATGTTGTTCGCCATTTGTTGATCATCAATG
>Ga0070729_10004987_pt1 | contig 14039 bp, 15 predicted proteins | sample tdDd472_FD_66725 | JGI IMG/M metagenome (GOLD analysis project Ga0070729, IMG submission 66725) | Marine sediment microbial communities from the Atlantic coast under amendment with organic carbon and nitrate - tdDd47.2 | ecosystem: Environmental > Aquatic > Marine > Coastal > Sediment | place...
CCCTCCTGTACCCGCGACAGGTCGGACATTATTCAGAGCCGCGGCAATCCCACCTTGTGCCGCGCCACTATGTGAGCGTAAGGGATGCACTTTTGAGAGAACTCCAATGTTCTTAATCCCCTCACGGCTAGCGACCATCGCCGCCCAACTTCCGGCTAAACCTGCCCCAACAATCACAACATCATGGATAATCACTTCGCTCATACGATTGCCTCAATCATCATCTGTTTCAATCGCCTCTATTGTGCCAGAAGGTGCAAACATCAATCAGTGACGTGCATCATGTGAAACCCATCAGAGTGTCATATTCCTTCAGAAATCGATTGCTCTTTCATGACATTAATTCCTAACGAGGTCAATAAATAGATATATATAGTATTCGGCTTAGATAAATCTAAGTCCAATGGGCTTGTGAAGTCACCTCATAAGCCCCTATAATAAGACATTCTTTCAGGATAACAGTTTGAGTATTCGATGACGACACAAATAAACCGATTAGACGAAATCGAAGTGGATGAACGCTCACCGATGGATACATTGCCCTATTGGGCACGAGCGACAAATCCTATTGTTAGACGGCATTTAGGGTTGTATTGGCGCACACTTCCGCCAGAAATCGAACCCATTTTGTATATCGTGGGGGGATGGGTTGTTGCGCTCTTAATCGGCATCATCCTACCGTTTATCACCGATTTAGCAACTATGTTAATCGTTGTATCGGTGATGGTCATACCTTTGGCGATGTTTTTTTATGTGCGAGCACTGTTCTCGATTGCCGCCAATTCCGCAGTTGCTATGTCTGATGAGATGCGGAATAAAACCATGCACTTATTAATGTCTACGCCGATGTCGCTCGATCAGATTTTATTGGGAAAAGTCGCCGCATCGATTTGGCGCAAGATGGATGATCTCATCCTAATCGTTCAGGTTGGGGCATTTTTTGGTCCACCGCTGATTATCATGCACTACGCCGGGTTATTCCCCTTATATGAATCGGGAGTCATCGGTTATCCATTGATTATCGGGATGTGTATCGTTTCATTGGTTCGGCTCATCCTTGAACCAGTGATGTTTGGGATGATTGGGGTAGGGATTGGGACATTCGTGCCATATCGCAGTACAGCGATGATGTCTTCAGTTGCGTTAGTTGGATTTTATTTTCTGCTGATGTACATGGTTAATCAACTCAGTACACAAACCATCGTATCGGCTCTCGAAGCTGTTGGGCAAGCCACAGACCTAACCCTATCCGCCGCCAATTTACGGCTAGTCAGTGCATTGGCATTCATGATTGCCGCAGATTTTGTTCTACCCTTACTCTTACCATATGTACTCATTCGCTTCATGATTCGTGTTGTCAGACAACAAGTTCAATCCATATAGTCGATGGACAATGCTAAGCATTTATCATATAAAGCATTGTCCACTGTAATAATGTTATAGTTTATTCAAACCAAATTGGATTCGACCATGCGCGATTGCCATTGCGGTCAATCACCGTTACACGACAATACTTCGGGTTAACCCAATTGCTGATGTCAAGTTCTGCTGACATCAAACCATGACCATTTTGGCGTACCGTCCACGGACCATCACCCACCACAAATATCGCTTGTGCGGGGGAACATTCCACAATAACTTTCTCACGTCCGATCACTTCAATATTATAGATTTCTGCGCCTGTGCTGGAATAATAATGCCCTGCTTTGAGTGCATCTACTAAGGCTTTAGGAGTGAGGCTTTCGGCTTTCACTTGCACCCATCCCCGCATAAAATCATCGACTCCAACGTGCATGTGTAAATCATCTACTGCCAATATACCAACCCGATGACCGAGCGCAGTCAACGTGTCAATGAAATGTCCACTATAGCCACGATCATTATAACGATCTCCTGTGCCATTATAAATTTCCACAGCATGAACACGCCCCAATGTCTCCACATCTTCAATCGTCAGCGTATACCAATTCGGATGGGGCACAGCGACAAATGCACCAGTATCGAGCGCACGTTGAACCACATCGACAACAGTTTCACCCTCACTATACGGTGCAAAATCCAGTGGTAAGCCAACCGCTAGCAAATGCCAGATGCTCCCGAATTTAATATTGCCATGATGTAATTCTGCACCAATTAATGTCGTAAATTTATCGGTACGATACTTAAGCGTATCGGTCATTGGGTAATTGTAATGCTTCATGAAGTGGTCAGTAATTGCTACAAAGTCATAACCTGCATTGCGGTAATTAGCAATATACTCATCTGGAGTCCAATCCCCATCCGAATTTGTGCTGTGTCCGTGGATATTGCCTCGATAGAACTGCCCTGATTTATTAAATGGTAGGGCATCAACTGTCATTGAACTAAATGAAATGTCTGACATGATTAAGTATTCCTTACTGGCATGATAGATAGGTTATAGAGCACATCAAGTTTACCAACAACCAATAAAAAACCCCATGATCCTATCACGGGGCTTTAATTTGAACTCAACTTCACAAATAGTAATCGTAAGCCCCTCTTCTGATATGGTGAGGAGGGATTTAGAGAGGGGGACTAGTCGCGTGAGCCAATCGTTACGGTTATTTCTTGTGCAGTTCCACCGCGTACAATAGTAGTTGTAACGTCTGTACCAACTTTTGTACTCGCCAGAATAATGAGCAACTCATCGACATGTTCTACAGGGTCATCGCCTAATGATGTCAATATATCACCCACCATGAGACCTGCCTTTTCTGCAGGACTGTCTTTTTCGACAGATACCACCAACAGTCCCGTATCTTGTTCAAGGGAGTCTGCGACAACTTGTGGTAGTCGTGCAGGTTGAACCCCCACACCTAGATACCCCTGTTGAATCTTACCATCAGCCAATAAAGACGCTACCGAGCTACGGATGGTTGACACAGGAATTGCGATACTCGCCCCCCGTGAAAAACCTGACGTATTAAGACCATGTACGAGTCCATCACCACTGACCAATGCGCCACCGGAAAAACCGGGGTACATCGTCACATCAGTTTGAATGAAACCATCTACTAGAGTCCGTCCCCAACCGCCACGACCACGTCCACCACGTCTACCACCACGTTGACCGCGTTTGCCATGATGTTCATGGTGTTCAGCATGCATCGCTTCGGCTTTTTCTCGACGACGTTTGATGTCTGATGGGTGAACCAATGCGCTAGTCACGCCCAATGTTGCCTGTACTTTTTCACCAGCGCGACCGAGTGCCAGAACCAAGTTTCCGACTTTTAATGCTTCGTTACCAGCCCAATTCGGTGGAGTTAATGTTGCATCCGTCTTAAGCAAGGCTAAATCGTTATGAGGGTCACGTCCGACCAAACTTGCTGTAACGGTGCTTCCATCTTGTAAGCCGATAGTAATATCATCATCCATTTCCACGACATGATGCGCGGTCACGATTAAATTTTCTGACCAAACAATCCCAGTCGCAGGTAAACGCCGACGGGCTTCCACGCGGACGATACTATCGCCGAGAGTTTCGACAACAGTTGCCATTGCATCCGATAGTTGTTGGAATGTTGTATTTGCCACTTGTTTGTTCTCCTTATTTCTTTTCATGATTTTATTGTGCCATGAGACACCCCAAGTCCACATTCAACTTATGGTGAGTACATCCCTAACCATATGGGTAGGGTCTAGAACTGAAGATAGGGCAATTGATAGCCCATGATTAACTCTCTATGGAAATTTTGATATAATTAACCCAATAGAAAACAACCAAGCAAACGAGATACATGGATGTCTGTTGAACGCAAACCCGCCCTATGGCGCGAAACCGAAACAATACTCATGCCAGCTGACCCCAGCAAAGACGAAAAATCACGATTGGGGTTCTTCATTGATTGGTTAGCCCGTAGCAACCGTCGCTGGTATCAACCGGATTTAGCCGCCTATCGCGATTATCTACTAAAAGATCGCATACGGCTCGACCACAACCACAATCCAGTTCATGCTCCACTTGCACCAAAAACCGTCATCGCTCATCTAGCCACTATTCGCGGACGCTACGACGACCTCACCCGTAGTAACCAAGTCCGTGATATGCTCTATTCATTAACCGACCCCGAAGGTTCACCTGCTGATCGTAAAGCGATGGTGGATGAGTTATTTATCCGTTTAGCAAATGATGTACACCCTGCAACCGCACCTGTCAAAGTTATCGAAAAACAAGACATCGCTGATAGTGAACATCTCCGCCTTAAGCCTTATCAAGTCGAAGCACTAGTCAAATCCCCCGGTATCTCAAGTTTAAGGGGCATACGCGATACTGCCCTGATGACACTCATGGTCTGCACAGGGGTTCGCGCGGCAGAAGTTGCTGATTTACGGCTCGATGATTTACGCCAAACATTAGGTGATGAATTATCCTTGCGCGTCCGAGAAGGCAAGGGCAGTAAGCAACGTCTGATACCCTATGGACCGTTGGATTGGTGTTTGTTGTATGTCGAAAGTTGGCTACAAAAGGCAGAAATTACAGGGGGGTATGTCTTCCGTGGCATACGACGCGGTGGCAAGACAGTTCGCAAAACAGGTATCGGTTCATGGACGGTAAACGACATTATGAATAATTATCCCGTGATGATTGATGGAGAATTGCGCGTGGTCAAACCGCATGATCTGCGCCGAACATATGCTCGTAACGCCTTTGAATTTGGCATGGATTTAGAGCGTATCCGCCAGAATCTGGGTCATACAAGCTTACAAACTACCCAAACTTATATCGGTGAACTGGATGGGAAAGACCGTCATCCACCCAATATGTTCTCCCCACCACATGACCAATATACATTAAGTCTCTTCTTAGGAGAGCATCAAGGATGATATTGGTTTATCTCAAACCTCACAATATTCGTCTAGTGGCAAATTACTACATCATGGGTGCTAAATGTAACTAACGGACAAATGGCGCATCCACTATCCTATAAATAGACGAAAATTATTCAGAGGTGGTGTCAAATGTACGTTAAAATTGATCGTAACGTCTGTCCAGCACACCTCGCATTCTGTGAACGGTGTCTGGGACAATTTCTGAAGTACCCAATGGGTTATGAACGTCGATGTTTTGAAGAACTCCAAGATGATGGTCAAGAAACTTTGACAATCGATCTCCATACGGGAGATCATGATGTACGTCTCGTTTTATCAGAAGAAGAACGTCTAATGATGGCAGGTGAAGGTTGGGCAACGATGGTTGACTTCGCTGTGCCGATGTATCGCGAAAGTGAGTCAGAAATAGAGTCCAGCTAACTCACTCCAGATAGAACATACTCAGGGGCACAGGCAACTGTGTCCTTTGCATTTCTGCCCTTCTCAATAAGCCTCACTACAAATAATATGATTCGTGCCTCACATCAGGTTGTTGGCATTTTTCGGATTATCAACATGAGCGATATGCTTGCCAGTTCTGCCAAGAGATGTGACAATTGAAGAAAACCATAGAAATGAATGACTATCAATGACACGATTCAAGACTGCCACCCCATCAATAGCATATAATCTACAGACAATTCGTAGGGACAAAATCCTTGCTGTTTTCACGAAAGTTCAAATCTTGATTCTGATGTTTTCATTCTCTATCTTGCCAACGTTCGCGCAACAACTGCCGATGGATGGCCCATTGATAGCAATCAACACGCCTGCGCTCGACAAAATCATCCTATACGATGTGGCACATGATAGCTACCGCGAATTGAGTTTCGGCAATCTATGGCATTATGTATGGGATTTTTCGGCAGATGGATGTCGGGTGTTGTTTACGCTCAGTGACGGCATTACCCCTGCCAAACTCTATTCGGCACGATTGAATGGACGTGATAAACGTGAATTGGTGCAATTCACAGAATTAGACGATGAATCATGGGGCATATGGGAACCTGATTTTGCTCCTGATGGCTCAAAGATTGCATTTACAATGGTACGCGACCAACCGATTATTGGTTCTGACGATACCGAGCGCGAATATCACATCGCATGGATTCCACCAGAAGGGGGTAACCCCGAATTCTATAGCGTGACTGGACAAGAACATTCTCCCCAATGGTCACCAGATAGCCAATGGCTTACCTATACATCGTATGAGGAACGCATACCGGGTGCTGATATTTTCTCGACGGTTGTTCCAACGACTGAGCCTGTTGTTGGTGCACCAACAAACAATACCAGTAACATCCCACCAACAACCATCAGCGAAGCCGACTTATGGGTCGTCAGCAACGATGGCGAAACCAAATATCCGTTAGCCGTCTTTCCAACAGGCAACGTCACCAATCCACGCTGGAGTCCTGATTCGGAGTTAATCGGATTTAATTTTTCGCCAAGTCCCAACAATGACACAATTTGGATGATCGGTAATCAACGTAATGCCATCCCGACACAATTGATGTTCCAATGGAGTTTGATTTTGGACATCACATGGTTACCTGACAGCACCCATATTATTGCATCGATGCGTGATTTCAATGACGTGAGCGAAAATCGATTGTGGAAGTTACCCTTAATTGGCAATACTGAAGCTGATGCCACCCGTTATCTGGATGCACTCGGTTTATCTCATGCTGATTATCCACGCTTTAGCCCTGATGGGAGTTGGTTGGCTGTCCGCAGTGCTTATGAACTTGCCCTTGTGAATCTGAATGATGCCAGCTTGCAGTGGTTGGACTCTCGCACATTAGGCAATACACCTGCGGTTTGGAGTCCACTTGAATTTACAGGTGAAGAATCTTGCCGATAAACAAAATATATTGAAAGGAACGATCATGACAGTATGGGAAACGATCCGTAGCAAACGGGCAATCCGAAAATTTGAGGACAAACCCTTATCAGAAGATGAGATGAACCGCATCTTAGACGCAGGACGACGTTGCCAGAGTGGGTTCAATTCGCAACCGTGGCAATTCATCGTCGTGACTGAGCGTGATTTACTGGAAAAACTATCCAAAATAGGACGCTCAACGGGGCATCTGGCAGGCGCAGCAATGGGTGTGATTCTGCTCAGTCCACATGCCGAAAAAAGTGACCGCTATTGGCAAGATATGTTTGATGTCGGTCAAGCCGCCGCTTATATGCAACTGACAGCGCAAGAGCTGGGTATAGGGTCATGTCCGGGGACAGTTTATCATCCAGAGATGGCACGTGAGATTTTGAATTTCCCAGAAGAATGGGATTTGAAAATTATCCTGTCGTTTGGCTATCCCAACAAAGACGAATATCCAGACCGTCCCCCAAAACAAGGGACACGTAAAGCCTTTGATGAAGTCGTTCATTTAAATGGGTGGTCAGATTAAATGAGTGTATCGTGGTCAGTTTTTCCGATTGTTCCAGAAGTCACTGAGTGGCTAACGGAACAAGGTCTCACGATTCCCAATGTTAATAGCCGCTATGCAACACTTGACGAATTACTAACCGTCCTATCAACTTTTGACGAGCCGGTTCGCGTTGAACCTGTATCGTCAGGAACAGACTCTATATATAGTATGGTTCTGGGATATTTGGGGCAATCAAAACAGTTTGCCCAAATATTAGGATCTATCGAAGATGGAAAATTTCACTTCTTCTTTGATGGTAGCGGTAACGAGTCTAAAACAATGTTAACCATTCTCGAAAAACTATCTGTATCCTGTGGCGCACTTGTCATCCACGGTAACACCCCTTGTATTGTAACAAGCGATATAGATATAGATTCTGTGGCTTCTGAATGGGATGTGAGGAAGAAATCTTGAGAACGTTAAATTTCAAATATTCTAGAGCAAATCCATCAATCGTTGTGCGGCAACTGCTGCGCCATCAATGGGTATGTCAGACCATTTAAACTCGCGGGACACCAATTCATCTAACAACGCGACCCATGCACCTGATTGAAATGCAGACTTCTCCACATAACGACAATTTGCATGAGCTTTAAGCGCATCATCCAAGAGCACATTTTCGCTATAACCAGTCCGTAGCGTATAGAGCATCGGTGTTTGATGGGCTATCACTTCGGCAACAGTTGACCAACCAGCCTTACCAACCAGCACATCCGATGCCGCTATCAAGTTTTGATAATCAGGAAAATCCGTAGGCACTAAACGAGTATGCGATACATCTTTGACATGTTCCCATGTATCTGGCATGACTAAAAACGTCCATCCTGACATCTGCCGTAATGCGGATACATCCCCGTCCCCCCAACTCATGCCCCCCATTGATAGCAAACACACCTTATGATCGGCAGGAATCGTGAAATAATCACGGATTTGCTGGCGGGATTGGGTTGGCATATTAATCACAAGCGGAATTTCTTCAACTTTTTGAAACATATCAAACGCATGAGCAAATGGCATCTGTAAAGCAAGGGTCGCTTTGTTATACGATGCGCGTAAATTGTCAATGATGTCGGCATGTTGGGCATATTCTGGCATATACTGCCCATATACCCAATCCCATGTAAAATGAGTACACGCCACCGACGAAATCCCTGCCGCATCCGCAATTTCAAAGGCAATCGGTGGCATATCCCCCACAATCAATCGAACATCATTTTCACGGATAAACGCAACTTCTTCTGCAATCAACTCTGGTTGACGGGTCAGAAACTCCCGATACCATGCAAAGGTCGCTTCAACATCGACTGTCAACGAATCGGGCTGTATCAAACCAATGTCATAGCGTTTATCATGATAGCTTACATGCGGAAACTCAAAGAATTTTCGCGGAGTCGGGGTTTTAACATGAACCGTTATCCCTGCTTCGGACAAACATTTAATAATGGCTTGTTGTCGGGCGGCATGACCGAAACCATGCCCACTGATGTAGAAGGTAATCGTCATAAGCAATTACGAAAATTTCTTGCGGAGTTCTTCAATGACACCCTTACTTTTCTGGCGTAATTTCGCACGGAATAAGGCGGCTTCAATCGCATTGTATTTATTTTTGATGATGTCTACGATCTCTTCCGTACACTCTTTACAAAACATACTATCAGGGCTATCAAACGCTGATAGAGACAGTTCTCGCTCACAGCGCATACAAGGCTTGAGGTTTGCCAATCTATTCAATCCTTTCATGCTAAGTCGATTATTATACGCGATTCTGACTAAGAACGGAATAATACTTTAGTCCGTTTTTGTTGGAAATGCGTAAACAATTAAATCAAAGTCGGGACTCAAAATTATCTGTGAGAATTTTTATCTTGAGCACTACTTACACATTGCCTTGAATCGGATTTGGACGTGTAAATGAAAAATGCTAAACTTAACCAATTGGATCGCAACATGTTTCATACCGATCTCCGTCATCATTTTAGTAATGGAGGTACACGAGAGCATATGTCAATCTCAACCCAATCAGAAATAGATGCGAACTCAGATCAACCGATCGAAATCCCGCCAGACATGAATACATGCTTTGTATGGCTCGTATCCGTCACAATTATTGTTGCTTTTTTCGTTGTATGGCTATTTTTTTACGTTAGTACAAATTTCATTACGAGTCAGTTATTACTAAGCGGACTAGATGCCGTGCTGTTAGATGTTTTCCGCGCTGTTCTTTTATTTGCTCTACTTGCTCCGATTGTCATCCGAGCAATGGGAATGATCATTATTATGTTTTATCGACGACAAAATGAGATATCGAACCTAGCGTCTCGGTTACCTCTTACAAACAGGGGAGGATAACAGATGCCAACACTAAGCTATCCAGAACCATTAAGAGAACAAACAAAAATACTCATACTGTGGATCATTTCAGGGCTCATTGAAGCAGTGTTTTTACTTGTATGGCTAATCGTTCAACTTGCTATAAGTGGAGTAATTACAAATTTAGACCTAACTGAATCCGACTTGTTTATGTTTCAGATTTTTCAAATTACATTTGCTATTGTTACACTTACCCCAATTCTAAAGTGGGCAGTCAAAGATAACATTGCAATATTGATTAGAGTCGTGAGACAGATACTACTAGAAACACAAACCCGCGAAGAAGCAACTGTCGATTCTAATGATACGACAAAATCTACCCCAACCACTGCCAATCAAAGTCAACGTAAAGCGAGCCCTATTGATCCTAAAGTGCCTTCAGAAGACGCACAATTAGATAAAAAGGAGAATAAAAAAGATGAGTAATACTGATAGTCTCCTACCAATAGAACGCACGCTTCCCGAGGCACTTACTATTTATGTGGATCGGATCAAACTTCTTGTTGTCCTCACCCTAATCGGAATATGTACTTTAGGGATTCTGATTTTAGCCTTACCCGAAAAAGGATATTCGTGGGGTATAGCTGGACTTTTGCTTATAGGGGTTGTTATCGCTACAGGCATTGCTACAGGGATGTGGAAGCGGTATCAGAAGTTTTACAACACGATAAATGATCGCTATGTTGTACAAACAACCTTGTCTGATATTAACGATAAGATGCTATTAAGTGCATGGCGATTAATGTTCCAGCATGATTTAAAAGCAGTCGTCGCACGACAGAATTTCTCGCAAACGCGCTCAAGTTTGATCATTATCACCGTGCTGAGTACGATTGTTGCGGTGTCTGCTACATTTGTGGATAGTGACCTCGTTATATATAAGCTACTTGCATTTGTTGCCTTAAGTTTGCCGATTGTAGGAAGCACCTACATTACATATATTCAGCGATTTGCCAAAATCACAATCTGGCTAAAACATCGAGTTGTAGCAGAACGAATCCGTTCAGAAATATATCAGTATCGCATGAGGGCAGGTGTATACGGCATCTCCAGCAAGCCAGACGCATCGAATCCAGACGAAAATAAAGAAATACTGCTATCTGCAAGTGAGCGATTGAATATGAACATTCATACGATCGAAAAGGAACTCGAATCCGAAGAAGCCTATATTGCTGTGGATAGTAAACGGGTAGATTCTAAAATTGTTGATCGGCTAGAACACGAGAACAAAACCTACCCAGACGGCACTATAGATTTTCAAGATTATTTAAGAATTCGCGGTGTCGATCAAAAAGAATGGTATGAAAACAACATCAAGAAAAATTATACTAAAACCAAAGATTACACATCATTAGCCCTTGTTATCCAGATGGGAGGCGCAGTCCTAACAGCCTTAGTTTTAGTGGCGGGTATGGATAAGCAATTTATCGTCTTTGCAACGGTTACAAATGCGATTAGTTTTGGAATTAATTCGTGGATTACAGTAGAAATGACAGGGCAAGTCTACAGCATCTTTAATATTGCACGGAAAAAACTAAGCAAACATCTCGGCGATTGGGACGCACTTGAAGATCAAATCATAAAAGATCAAATCACTTTAACAGACACCGAACTGCACACTAAAAAACTAGAAATTGTAGACGCTATCGAATCAACGCTGGGTGAAGAACGGGAAAATTGGTATCGTTTAGCATTACAAACATTATCTTCCAATGACCAAGCCCTATTCCAAGCCGTTGAAGATTTACGACAAGATAAACCCGATAAAAGCGGCAATGGTGATGAGGTTGATGAAGCAGCAGGCTAGACAATCCCAATTGATCGTGTCAATTTTAACTAGACAGAACCAGAAAGCAAATAAATATGCAGATGCAAGCCGCGATTTTGACTGATGCGAATACCCCCTTTCGTATTGAAACAGTTGACTTAGCCGAGCCAAAAGCAGGTGAAGTCCTTATTAAAATAAAAGCCAGTGGTGTATGCCATAGTGATTGGCATGTGGCAACAGGCACAACCCATCATCCGATGCCTGTGATTACTGGTCATGAGGGGTCTGGCGTTGTACAGGCAATTGGTGATGGCGTGACCCGTGTAAAAGTTGGAGACCATGTTTCGCTCAGTTGGACACCTGATTGCGGTGAATGTTTCTATTGTCAGAATAATCAGCCAAACTTGTGCGAGACCTATACCGAACCCATCTGGGGTGGCGTGCAATTAGATGGCACATCACGGGTTTCATGGAACGGTAAACCCGTCTTTATCTATTGTGGATTGGGAACATTTGCAGAATATGCGGTTGTACCGCAACAAAGTTGCGTGCCGATACGCAAGGATGTTTCCTTAGATGTTGTGTCCTTAGTCGGATGTGCTGTGGCGACAGGCGTAGGTGCGGCGATGTATACAGCTGATGTGCGTGCTGGTCAAAGTGTTGTGGTTTATGGGGCTGGCGGTGTAGGGCTAAATATCATCCAAGGGGCAAAGCTTTGTGGTGCAGACCCAATTATTTCGGTCGATACCAACACAACCAAAATGGAGATTGCTACAGAATTTGGTGCAACCCATACACTGATGTCTGACGATAATACCATTGATAATATCCGTAAGCTCACCAATGGGCGCGGTGCAGATCATGTTTTTGAATCGGTGGGATTGCCTAAATTACAAGAACTCGCCTTAGAAGCGGTTCGACCCGGTGGCATGTTAACATTGGTTGGATTATCACCGATGGGCAGTGGGACAAACCTCCCTGGTGCAGTCATCACCCGTACCGAAAAAACGATTCGTGGTAGTTACTATGGCACAGTGAATCCACGCCGCGATTTCCCCTTATTTGTTGATTTATACGTCGCAGGAAAACTCAAATTAGATGAACTTATCAGCCGCCAATATACACTTGATCAGATTAATGAGGCGTATCAAGATATGCTCACAGGTGAAGTTGCGCGCGGAATTATTGTGTTCTAATGATCGCTTAGTTTGAGCTATTATTTTTCTACTGTACACTATATTTGGAGTGATGATAGTAGTCGGAGTGATACATGGAGACACATTCTCTTAATATCGATGGGCTAAATATGGTTTACAGTGTGGATGGTGATAAATCTGCCCCACCACTCATTATGATTCATGGTTGGGGTTCATTTAAGGGAGTTTGGCGTACAACTATCCCCGCACTTAAAGAACACTATCGTTGCATCGCTGTCGATTTGATTGGCTGTGGTGAGAGTGATATTCCACGTCATGCGAATGTGACAATTCCCAAACAAGCAGAACGGGTCAAGGCATTGGTGGACTCGCTTGGCTACGACAAAGTAAGCATCATCGGACATTCAATGGGTGGACAAATTGCTCTCTATTTAGCCTCCCAACTCATCCCAGACCGCATTGAAAAATTGGTCAATGTAGCTGGTGTCGCCCATGCAAAACTAACCAAGGCGGCAGAACGTGACCTGTCGACTATCAAGTTAGCACAATATATCCCTGCTGTCTTCACATCTTCGCGTCTGTGGTGTCATACTCGCCTTTATGCCCGCTTATTTTGCTCACACTGGTTGTACGATCTTGACAACCCTGATGTCGAATTCTGGCGTGAAGACCGATACAGTAGCCTCAGACCAAAGTCTCATCGAGTCATGTATTCTGCATGGGAAGCGATTACCGCTTGCGACTTAAGCGACCATCTCATAAAAATCACTGCACCCACTTTAACCATTTTTGGCAAACAAGATAATGTTGTGCCAATTGAATCAGGGTATATTGCCGATGAACATATCCCAAACCATCAGCTTATCTTAATCGACAAATGCGGTCATTTTGCGATGTATGAGCAAACAGAAACTTACTTGTCTGTTCTGCAAGCGTTCCTAGATGTGCCGCAACAAACAGAAAAAGGTCTTGATACTTAAGTTTCTAGCGGATGATCTCAATCGAATCATATCGATGCTGATTATGAAACTCTCTCTAATTGGAATTCAAGCATACTTTGTATATCCCTAATTAGGACTTGGAGCAAGTATCTGCCATAGGCTATCCAACAGAACCAGTGCTGAGAGGTTATGCATTCCGTGTCCCGTGGTGAAGGTGTTGGGGTCTGTATAATCATGGGAGAAGTTAATCGTCATATGTACATTATCCGTGGTTAATCCACGTCGTGGGAGCGTATCAGCAAGGCGATCAAAATCCCATAATGGCAATTGATACTCTTCAGCTAAACGACGGATGATCTGATTATTCGCATTGCTTGCGCCATCATTACGATCTGCTTTTGTACCAAGTACAGGAATCACGCCATTTTCTATCGTAAACTCAATCACATCACGCAAGTTATTTTCAAAGGCTAAT
>Ga0070729_10004988_pt1 | contig 14035 bp, 6 predicted proteins | sample tdDd472_FD_66725 | JGI IMG/M metagenome (GOLD analysis project Ga0070729, IMG submission 66725) | Marine sediment microbial communities from the Atlantic coast under amendment with organic carbon and nitrate - tdDd47.2 | ecosystem: Environmental > Aquatic > Marine > Coastal > Sediment | place...
TGGCCTGCTCTTCTGCATAGGCCACGGTGTTTTTGATAAGGTCGTACTGTAGCAGGGGCTCGCCGCCAAAAAAGCTCAGGGTGTGCTGGGGATCCTCAAAGGCCAATAGCCGGTCCACCGCCTGCCGGGCAGTAGCCTCGCTCATAATCGACTGGGCCTGCTTTTCCACATAGCAATAGCCGCAGGCAAGGTTGCATTCCCGGGTAACGAAAAGTATGGCCTGCATGGTGACTCCTGTGTCATGGTTGCGACAAACATGTCAGGCTCCGGCAGCGCAAAAGAGCGCATTTCCCGGCGTCCTGAACGTCATGCCCATGGAGTATAGCACAGTTGGTGCCACAATGGAACGCCCCCCAAAAGACGGCATTACGCCGCCTTCTGGGGTTGTTCCTTACCAAGCAGAAGATCCAGCCGCCCAACCGATCCGTTGGCAATGCCCCGGACCCGCAGGCCGGTGATGCCCGCCAACGCGGCGATTTCCAACGTCAGGCCAAGGTAGGCACCCGGGGCTCCCCAGCCCAGCACCAAAGCAAACAGCAGGGTAACGGGCACTGTCAGACCCCAGGAGCATATGGTGGTGACCACCAGGGTGTAACGGTTGTCACCGGCTCCCCGCAGGGCGCAGAGATGCACCGTTGCCAGGGCGTCGAAAATCTGGAACGCCGCAGCGTAAATCATCAGGGTGCCCGCCAGCCGGGCCACTTCCGGATCTGTGGTAAAGAGTCCCGCAATGGCCTCACCCCGCAGGGCAAAGAGCACGGCACAGGCCCCCATGAGCCATATCGCCAGCATTCGCGCCGAACCCAGGGCCCGGTGAGCGTGCAGGGGTTCACCCGCACCAAGATAGCGGCCCACCAGAATGCCTCCGGCCTCGCCAATGCCAAAGCCGGGCAAAAAGCTCACGGAAATAATGTTCAGCACGATCTCGCTGGCCGCCAGATGCCTGGCACCGATGCGGGCCAAAATCAGGCTCATCACCGTAAAGGCCAGCACACCAATGATGCGCTGAATGCCCATGGGCAATCCCAGCTTAATGCTGCTGCTGATAACTTCCAAAGTGGGCAACAGGGGTTTACCCAGCAATTTCAGGTATCTGTAACCGTACAACGCCGCACCGACCACGTTGGCCACCGCGGTGGCGATGGCCGCGCCTTCTTCGTGCATGGCGGGAATCGGCCCGGCCCCAAAGATGAGAACCACGTCAAGGCCGATGTTCAGGCCGTTGCATATGATGCTGATCCACATGCGGCTTTTGGTGTCTCCAAGACCCTGAATCCCCGCCAGCAACCCCATGGACAGCACGCCAAAGGGCATACCCCAGACCCGCAGGGTCAGGTAGTTGCCGCAGGCCGCCGCCATGGCTTCATCCTGCACCGCAAGGCCTAAAATGGGTCCGTATGCCACCAGCAGAAAGCATGCCGCCAAAAGGCCGCTGATGCTCCCAATGAGAATACCCGCGCCGCCGGAACGCCGTAAGCGCCTGTTATCATTGGCTCCATGAGCTGCCGCCACCAGACTTTGAGGCCCGGTGGTCAGGCCCATGAAAAAGCTGAGAAAGAAAAAGAACAGGGTGGTGGCCAGACCAACTCCTGCCTGGGCTGCGGTGCCCACATGGCCCATGAGCATGGTGTCCACCGCTCCCATAAGGGTGTAGGACAACATACCCACCGCCAAAGGCCACGCCAGTGCCGCCACTTCCCGTTTTCCACCATGATGTATCATCGCTGCCTCCTTAAACTGCCTGCGTGCAGCGCAGTGCCCTGCCCCTGTGGCAGAGCCATAACCAATTGAAATAACAAAAAAAAAGACCGGTCCGCGCTGGCGAACCGGTCTTAAAAAACATCGACTGTGCGAGCGCTATATACGGAGAGACACCACGCCTCCTTTAACCGCGTTGGATACAATGGTCATCAGATATGCTGTCATAAACATGTTCTCCGTAAAAAGTTAGAAACCAAACTCGCAGTCTGCCATTTAAGGCATCCGGGGCGTATTTGTCAATAAAAAAATGCGCATGCGTAAAAATAGTTTTACAGTGGCCTTCATAACGCTGGATTTCAGAGGGCAAAAACGCCATTTTAGCATCAATAAGATAAAATACGCTCGGGACTCTCTCGGGAAAAAGAGGTCGTTTCCTCGGGACGCGATTTCGATTTCACGGGGCACAAGTGCGGATTTTTTGCTATATATCGTTTTTATATAGATAATAGGCCATTTTTGGCTGCGTCATTTCCCGAGGCGGGCCCGTGAAACCGCAAAATTTGACCCTTCGCGGCCCGTGTTTTTAAAAGTGCGTCCCGAGGAATTTGGAGCAAATACGATGTTCTGGCGATTATTTCCTGCATTTAAAATGGCGACAACGCGCCGCGTTAAGAGGTGGTCTGGAGGGGAAACCCGGGACAGATTCAAGGTTGATTTTCAGGTCCGGCAGGCTGCATTTAATAATACGATATAATGGTGGCAAAAAGAGAAAAGCACCTGGTTCAATAACACATAAAACCGGCACCTGCGAATGAACGCAGGTGCCGGTTTCGTTACCCATGCATTCTGTTCATGCATGTATGCTCGTTAGCCAGCCATTATCTCTTAAGGGAAGTACGGCTTGGACCAATTACTCCGTCGTTAAGCTTGCTGTAGAAGATAACCTCGGCTCTGGTCATGCCGGCATTGGGGTCTTCATAGCCGTTATAGGGGCCGGGGCCGGTGGAAATCCAAATCAATCCGGTGTCATCCCGGGTTATCGTACCCAGGGAACCATCATTGTCACCGTTGGAGTTGGGAGGATTGAACACACCGTCAAAACCTACCTTAACACCATCAATGTATTCATCGGTTGTGCCGTCATTATCCCGGCTTCCGTCATCACTGTATTCCAGTCCCACCTGATTTTCCAGCCACAGCCTGTGAAAGAAATCAACGCAATCACTACCGGGCAGGGGATGTTTTGTTTCATCTGTATTTGTTTCCTCCTTAGTCGGTTCCTCACTCTGACACCCACCATTGCTACAGTCGTCATTACCTTCTTCACCTTCTTCACCTCCTTCATCGTCCTCGACATCCCCTCCCACTGGAGGCTCTTGTCCTTCATCAGGATCTACGATTTCTGTATCCTCATCAGCAACATCATCGTCCTCTATATCTCCTCCGACAGTTGTATCGTAGGTATTGTCGTCAGCTGCATGAAGCGCCCACATTAACGCAACTCCCCTGCAATATCCTATATCCCCACTTTTTTTATCATTACCAGTGCTGCAAGCTCTATTCATTTCATCTTGCCAATGCTGTTGCCATTCTTCTTCAGTTGCAGTTTCTTCCAACCCCAATGGATCCCAGCCATAATAGGGGTTTTGCCCAAGGAACCCATACCCGTTACCAAAGTTGGCCGGATCACCCCAAACGCCTATGGGATCGACGGAAATAAACCGTCCCAGCTCGATATCGTACAGGCGCATACGGCTGTCGTACAGTTGCAGGTCGTCGTCGTAATCCATGCCTTTGAACATGATGGTGTTCACGCTGCGGGTACCGTTCAGCACGGTTACACTTACGTTGCCGTAGGCCCCGTACTTATACCGCTCCTTGATCACTCCCTGGTCTGTGGTAAGAGCTACCACATTGCCGGTTTTGTCGTAATGGTAGTAATACACATCGTCGACGCCTGTCCCGGGCAAGGTGGTGACATCCATCCGCACAGGCCGGTCCATGCGATACCCGTTTACATAAACCTTATCGGTGGTCAAGGTGAATTGTGAGGGAAGGTAGGTTACGTCAACACAATGCTCCTCGATTTTGTTCCATCCATCATAATTGTACACCGTATCGGAGGTGGAAACCAGATATAGCCCGCTACGTACTGTGGCCTCTTTGGTGCGCCGCCGCCCCAGAGCATCATAGGTGTATTCAACGGTTAGTTCTGCATCTGAATCTGTATACTTCACCAGCTGATTACGGAAATTGTAGTCATATGTTTTTGACACCGGCGGATTTGACCGTTCAACCATATTGCCATTGTTATCGTAGCTGTAGTACTCCACATCGCCGGAACCGGTTTCCGTACGCTGGGTATACTGGTCCAGGTCATTGCTCACCAGATTAAACACCAGGCCGTTGATGGTTTGGGTTACAAAGTTGTTTTTCCCGTCATAATCGTAGAGTTCACTCCAGGCTCCCATGTCCAGGGGGTCGCTGAGCAGTGCATCATGATTAACCTCGGTTACCCTGTTCGCATCATCCAGTGTAATCCTGTCTCCCTTGGGATCATTGGGGTTGGGACTTTCAAGAATTCTTGCCTCCTCGGTGATTCTGTGAACATCGTTGTATGTGTATTCAAACCATGTTACATCAGTTCCTCCGCCGGTTTCCGAAAACACCGTAGACATACGCTGGAAATCATCGTAGTCATAATCCGCAGTCACATCGTTACCCAAAACTTCATGTTTCAATGAAGAACCCAGCCAGCCATAGGAAACCGCCGGATTTGTCTCGTTGGTATACCGGAAGTCTGTGGGACGACCATAGTCATCAAAGGTTTTGTTCAATGCTCTGCCGGAAGGGTACCCCAACTGCGAAAGGAAACGGTCATCATAGGTATAGGACACAGTGTCCCCAGTCCCGCCCTCATCAACTGTTTCCGACAACAGCCGTCCTGCAGAATCGTATACCCGTTGAACATTTACATTATCATTCTGGTTGTTGGGATCATTATTGGCAAAGGCGGTAAGCAGACGTCCAACGCCGTCATAGGTGTAGGTTTCCGATGTTGAACCAAGCACTCCGGTGCCCCTGGCAATGGACCGGGCGATCAGACGTTCCCGGGCATCGAAGGTGTTGGTTATCACGGAACCATTACGATCCCGTATTGATGTCACCTGGGCTCCCTGGTTGTAAGTGAACTCCTTGTATGTGCCGTCGGCATAAATGACTTTCTTGGGCTTGCCCGCCGTATTGAACTGTCTCTCAATATTGGGAGTATCCGCGCACCCGACCAAAAAGGCGGGACGATCGGGATCTTCCGGCAGGTCCGGACCATCGGCATAACGGGCCACAAGACGACCATCCAAATCATACTGGCTACAGGAAACAATTTTGTTGTCAGTGTCTCCGGTGGAAACAACCGCTTTCTCCCGGCGAATCACTTTGCCCCGGCCATCACGCATGAATGTGGTGACATTGCCCTCGCCGTCAGTATATTCCTCAAGATTTCCAAGAGAGTCATACTCAAATGTTTCAATAATCTTGTTGGTGGGCGTGGCCACTGACACGAGTCGTCTTTCCGACACCTTATTAAAGCCATTATAGGCAAACTCCGTGCGGTATTCTTCGGTTACCGTGGAGCCTCCCGGCGGGGTATACGCTTTGGTGATATCGGCAACAGTCACCCGGCCCACACTGTCGTATGTATATTCAACTTCATTGCCCACATCATCCCAAATACGATGGATACGTCCGCCGCCATCAAGAGTGCGATGGGCGCTTACCCCTTCGGGATAGGTCACCTTCACGAGATGATTGCTTTCATCATACTCGTAATTCCAGGTCAGCGAATCCACCAGGCTACCATTGTTATAAATAGGCATGGTTGCCGCAATTCTCCGCCCAAATTCATCATAGGTGTAATCCTTTTTAGATAATACCCCCCCCTGATCATCAAGATTTTGCTCCTGAAGAATTTTATTTGTGGGAGAAAGCACCCGCCGAAGCTCGCTGCCGTCCTCATACAGATGCTTGACAATGCGATCCTTGCCGTCGTATTTCCACACCGTACCATCGGAATAACCATCATTATTATTGTCAACACCTTCACGGCGGGAAACCATGTTTCCGTTGGCGTCATGATACCGATACACCACAATCTGATCATTTCCGCTACCACGTTTTGTTACGCAGAGGCGTCCAAATGAGTCGTAAATATATTCAGTTACAACACCTTCAGGGCTTTGCATTTCGATCTTTTGACCGGCACTGTTGTAGGTATAGGTATAGCAGGCTTCTTCGTCATCGCTTACTTTCTTGCACCGTTTGGTAACATTACCCATGGCATCGTACTCATAACGACTCTCGCCCGGTGCCACAGTGGTTGAGATTCCGTTGTTTAATACAATCTGCGGATTATAATACACCACCTGGGGGGTACCCTGCAGACTAAGAACGGTACTTATATTTATTTCGGTTTGATCGGTGAATATCTTTTTGACATGGGTTTTGTACTTGGACCATGGGTTATAGGTATAGTTTTCGACATATCCATCAGCCATGGTCTTTGAAGTAAGCAACCCGTCATTCGAATATGCAACCGTTGTAAGCTCGTCTCTTGCGGGAATTGTTATCGGACGTCCGGTATATGCTGCATCAAGGGTGGTCTTGTTCAAATATCCCTGCCCCACGGTGCTGCTATCCGAGAAGGGCAAATTTCCATATTCATACGTGGTCAGAGCGCCTCTTCCATCGAAAACGCCCTCTATCCGACCATAGGCATCATACTGGAACTTCTTAATAAGGTCAGTGGATGTGCCCTGGTTTACCACCGTTCCCATGTCGTTCTTTACAACCAAACCACGAACCGTACAGTCCACTCCATCCCCATTCAAATCACCGGCGGAAAACGCCATGCCCGACGGAAATGCCATCTGAACACCGGACGGCAGGGTAATCTCTGTAGCAAAAGCTGTGGTTGCATTGCTTTGAGAACATTCCTGATAGTCAAAGCTGGAGATGCGAACATTACCTGCGGCATCGGTTTTCTTGTACAGATTACCGTACAGGGGCTCATAGACATAATTGACAACAGCATCGGACATGGAGCTTCCAAGACCATTGCCACGAACACCGGCAACCAGCTTTTCACTTAAGACTTTGCGGGTACCAAGCCGCTTCCACCAGTTTGCAGTCCAGTACTGCACCACAGCAGAATGGGTTGTTCCCGTTGTTACCGGGTTATCGTATGTATATTCGTACTTGTTGCCTTCGGGTTTAACAACCTCAACAATGTTACCTTCATTATCCCATTTTTGGGTCTGCACAATCTCGGATTCCGTTGCGCCAATGCCACTGATTGAAGGCAGACTTGCGGGAAGTTCCAACTCAACACTTCGGCGCACCACCAGACCAACGCCATTGTAGCCATACTGTGTTTCTGCTCCGTCAGGATCGGTCATGGTCACCGAGTAGGCTACCGCATTCCAATCCGTTGCCAGTGAACCGGTATTTGAGTAAGTCAAGTCATAATGGCCGAAGACATCATTTGAATCCGGCACATACCATGTAGCAAGTTTGCCATCAGTATCATAGGTGAACATCTGGCTGTTTGTTCTGTTTGCCTCAATGTCGGAAATCGTCTGAATGGATGTCAGGAGAGACGGAAATACCGGGTGGGAATGACCATATCTCTCGTAATCGTAGAATTCTGTGCCATCTGATTCAGGATCCTGATGCAATACGGCGACAAGATTATTATCAAGGTCGTATTGATACCGAATCTCACGATCGCCGACATCTTTGATACCATCAATCCGCCTTGTCTGATTGCCGGTTTCATAGAGGAACTCAAACGGACGCTGCATGGTATCCACGACGCACCACAGTCGTGTTTCGGAAGACGTCAAAGTCTCGTAGTGATATTCCAGCTGGTTGCCGGAAGTATCCCGCAGCAATCTCAGCCTGTATATATTAGCTGTCCCATTGTCAGTGGAGAAATTCTCCATATTCACAAATGCCTTCCGCAGGCCATTGGGCATTCTGACCCATAATACATTTACGGCTGTACTGGACCGGCTGTCGCGAATCGCAGTGGTTGTACATGCTGAAGGCGCATCAGGAATACTGATTTGCCCCGCCTGTACAATTCCGTCAAAACCATTGTTCACGGCAACCCAGGTATCAGGGGTGTCATCAACCTTGACAAGTTCTATTCTTCTGCCACCTGGGAGGTAATAGGCATAACTTGAACCGCCATCCTCCATTATCATGTACTCGTTCGGGGAGGCATCCCAGTCTCCAAGCATGGATACATCTTTTCTTGCCACACCGCTTCTGTAAAAACGCTGGAACACGAAATCCAGTCCGCGTCCCTTCATTCCCATATCGTTTTTATTAAGTACAATTTCCCCGGAGAACGGACTTACAATGGATACCAGCTGCTCATCTATATATGGCTGAGAAGCTCTTCCGGAAAGATACTCAATCCCAAAATCATCCACGCCAAAAGCTTTACTACCATCATCCGTCACGCACTCACCGTAATGGCAATAGCCAGGCGCATCCCCACTGGCCATACAGGGACTTCCTTCCACGGCGGGAATTGCCGTGCCGCATACACCATCGGTACAGGTATCCTGGGTACAGGGATCACTGTCATCACAGATCAGTTCATTTACGCAACCAAGAACCGGATCACAGGAATCGCTTGTGCACGAGTCGCTGTCATCGCAGGCAGTGGTGGCGCTGTAGGTGCACACACCGGCGGAGCAGGCCCCTACGCTACAGGCATTTGCATGCCCGCAGGCAACACCATCGGTAACTGGCTGCGGTATACAGGCTTCATCATTTGCCGACACCAGAACCAGACATTCGCCATAGGTGCTGTCAATGCATTTCCCGGAAAGACAGGCCTCGCCGGTTGTGCAGGAATTACCGTCATCACAGGCAGTACCATCTGCAACAGAGGTTCCCACACATTCTCCGCTCTGACAGCTGTCTGTGGAAGTACATGGATTACTGTCGTCGCAGGTATTGCTGTCATCATTTGTGGACGCACAGGAACCGGAGCCATCACAGGATTCATCGGTACAGGGATTGCCGTCATCACAGGCCGTTCCGCTGCTCAGGGCCGTTGCACCACTGCAAACCCCGCTGCTGCAGGTGCCGTTTGTAGTACAGGGATTACCGTCGTCACAAGAGGTGCCATCGCCCAGTTGCGTATCAGCCTCACATACTCCGGTGCTCTGATTGCACACCTGAGGAGAACAAGAATCTGTTGTGGTGCACACCACAGGGTCCAAACCGGTACAGACACCATCTATGTACACATCTCTTTGCGTGCATGCATTACTGTCATCACAGGTAGTATACTCCACATAGGCATACTCACACACGCCCCCATTACAGGTATCAACGGTCTTGGGATTGCTGTCATCGCACACGACATCGGTGCCGCCGCATACTCCATCGGTACATTGATCGGTGGATGTGCAGGCATCGTTATCATTGCATGAGGTACCGTTTGTAACATTGGTACCGGCACAGGCTCCGGCAGAGCATGCATCGCCCGAGGTGCAATCATTGCCGTCATCACAGGTATTGGTGTCATCGTTGGAATTCTGGCAGGCACCGTTATTGCAGATATCATCGGTGCAGGCATTGCCGTCGTCACAATCCGCGTGGACTGTACAGGGACAGCTGGAAGCATAGGCGCTGGCGGCAGCCGTCATGAGGCCGCTGCAATTATCCACCAACTGTGTTTCCCCGGTATTAATATAATTAGTGCCGATATTCACTAAAGTCGGACAGCTTGCCGGATCGGTGGCAACGGCAAATTTAGCAGCATTAAGATAAAATGTGTTACCATCGATAATCGCATCGGCAACCTTATTGGCATCAGCTTCCCGCAGGATAATGGTGTCGTTCATTTTCATGAGAGGGCAGCCAAACTGGTTGCCTGTTAACACCAGATTATGGTCATCACCGGTAATCTCCGCAGGCAATTTGATGTCAATTGCATGTTCAAAGGGACTGCGCCACAATAGCCGCTGAAAATTATTACCGATAATGGACCAGCTGTTTGCTGCATATTCAGAAGTGGCGGTTGCATCGTACACCGCACGCTTCAACGTGGTATATGCATTGAACACAAATTCGATATTGCTGATACCGACAGCACAGAATTCCTTCCAGAGCCAATGCCGATGCCACCGGGGGAATCATGACAACATCACCGACGGAATCCCGAAAAAACGGGAAAGAAGTCACCCTGACGAGTCCATTCGTGTGCTTGCAGGGTAACTGGTATGTGATCACCCAGTGGAGACCGGATGAGCCTGTAGGCGACATTCTGACCCTACGGCAACTATCCGATGCCGAAGCAGCATGGCTGGAACCGCAGTTGATTGATGCCCATGCCGACACATGGGCCCGGATGTTCCCGGATGATTATTCCATTCAACACGGTGCGGTTCCTGATGATATAGACTCATGAAGACGAAACTTCCAAAGACACAACTAAGGCGACTGCAACGGATAAATCGGAAACTCGATCCGGCCCGGTTGGAGTACCGGGTGGATAGCGGAACCTTCCGATATGTATTCATCCGGGGAGGGCAACGGCATCGAAAATCATTGGGTCAAAATCTGGATGAAGCATACAAGGCTGCCCTTGCCTTGCGGGAACAACACCTTCATGAAATACCCACTACACCCGACATACCCACAATCACGTTGGGTCAATGGTATGAACGGCTGAAGCCGGACCGTAAACGGCGGTTGGCAGATACAACGTGGGACATTGAAAAATTCCATTGGGTTAAACTCACTGAAACCTTGAAAAATACACCCTTGGACCGTCTGACCCAGAATATAATTGACCATGAACTGGACAGCATAGAGGCCCCATCCCAAAGGGACCATACTGCCATACTCCTCCGTACTATATTGAATGCGGCGGTCAAAGAAGCCCTGTTAGCCAAATCACCCTTCCGGTACACCCGTCCTAGAAAATCCAAGAAGAAGAAAGTCCCCACGTTGACCCCAGAACAGCTTGTTCGACTGAGCCAGGCAGCACCCCCAGAGACCCGTCCTGCGTGCCTCCTGGCGGCATTCTGTGGCCTCAGGCGTGGTGAGATCATGGCCCTGAAGCATATGGACATCAACTTGGCCCCGGATGTGATGCAAGTGGATGTCCATAAGAACAAAGTCTATGTTGATGGTCCCCATGGCAAGGAAGAACGGATCGGTGAACCGAAATCTGGTAGCACCCGGATTGTCCCCATCATGCCTGATATCCCAAAGCCAGCATTGGATATGATGAATGATTTATTCCGAGGGAAACCACCGGACCAATTCATTTATGAGAGGTACCGGGGAAACCTTCACAGGGTGATTAAGACGACATGCAAGAAGCTGGGCCTACCCGTGGTTGGCTTACATGACCTCAGGCATGTATGTGGAACCCACTGGGTCATCAATCACGGGATGCCGTTTGCATCGGCTGCATTGGGGCATAGCAGTATCCAGATGACCATTGATACTTATACCGATCTGACGGCGGTACTAAGGGCAAAACAACTGGGAAGGAAGCAGGCGGGTACAGTCCAATCCCCCTTGGTTCCGAGAACCTTATCCGTTGCACATGACCTGGTGGAACATGATGATCCTCAGGTACGGGAACTGGCCCTTTTGACCATGCAGATTTGTGGGTGAAATTACATTGACACAAACGACATCCATGTGATCTATCTTATATAAATACTTAGGGAAGGGTTGGGCAAAATGGTTTGCTTGGCTTACGGGCTTCAAACATGAGGACACAAATTGAAATTACTCAAATCACAAGAACTTTGCACCTCATCAATCATAGAAAATATTATTCACTTGAATACTGGGCTTAGTACATTTTGGTCAAATTCTTTAGGATGGGCTCCAGAAAGTGCAGCTAATTTAATGAATAAGTCAAGGCTTGACTGGCAAGTTTCTCTATCAAAATGTTTGAACTTATGGACATCTGAAGAATCTCGTAAACTTGGAGACGGGGTATTGATTCTTGCATGGACGAATCTTGGAAGTTTAATTGAGGGATCATTAAAACTATTCTTAGCTGTATTTTACGATGACTATAAAAAAGACTTGGAGGCAGTTACAGATAGAAATGACAATATTATTGACCCTGATACTTTGGGCCTAGAAAAATTAAGACAATTCTTTAACCGCAAAAATACAATGCTTTGGTCCAAAGAATGGAATGATTTCGTGTTAAAGATTCAGGGCTATAGAAATTCAATCCATGCCTTTAAGAATAGAAAAATTGGCACGTTTGATGAATTTGAAGATAGTGTAAAAATCTACCTTGAATTGTTAATGACAATAAATTCAAGGCTCCCATATCCAGATGAGATGCATGAGCCGCCATGGTACTAAACAGCGGGGCACTTAGTTCCTGCCCTGCCATTGAAAATTTCTTTTTATACTCATTCTAAACCCCATCCCAGCCCCAGACAAGCCCCACACGAGCCCCATTAGAGCCCCAGCACCCCTGTTTTAAGCACAAAAAAAAGCACCTACGTTTTAAACGTAAGTGCTTGATTGTAATGATGGTGCCGAAGGGGGGACTCGAACCCCCACACCCGCAAAGGGCACTAGACCCTGAACCTAGCGCGTCTACCAGTTCCGCCACTTCGGCATTATCATCTCTCAAAGAGCAGGAAATGTACTATCAAAGGCCGCGGGTAAAAGCAAGAAAAAAAACAACAAAAAGCCCTCAGGCCTTCTTTTTTGTGGTTTTGTCCGCATCGGCCCCTTCGGCGGCCTTGGCGTCGTTCCAGAATCCGTCCAGTTCGTCCAGGGTGAAGTCACGAAAAACATTACCCTTTTCATGCACCGAGGCCTCAACCGCCAAAAAGCGGCGGCGGAATTTGTCGTTGCTCAGTTGCAGGGCGTCGTGGGGCTGAATATTCAGAAAACGCCCAAGGTTTACCAGAGAAAAGAGCAGATCCCCAAATTCTCCCTCAATATTTCGTTTGCCTTCGCCTTCGGTAACCGCCTGCCGCAGTTCCGCCACTTCCTCCTCGATTTTATCCAGCACGTCGGCGGTGGCCTGCCAGTCGAACCCCAGGGCCGCAGCCCGGCTGGTAAGACGATACGCCTGTAGCAGCGGCGGCAGACTGCGGGGCACCCCGGAAAGCTCCGATGCCACCACATTTTTGTCCTTTTTTTCCTGAGCCTTGATGGCGTGCCAGTTTTTAAGCACCTCGTCGGCGTCCTTTACCGTGTCCTCACCAAACACATGGGGATGCCGCCGGATGAGCTTGTCCCGCACCAAAGACAGGGGCAGGGAAATATCAAACTTGCCTTCTTCCTCGGCCAGACGGCTTAAGAACACCACTTCAAACAGCACGTCCCCAAGCTCTTCGGCCAGACCATCCCAGTCTTCGACCCGGGCGGCTTCGTAGGCTTCGGCGCATTCCTCCACCAGATAATCCTTGATGGTCTGCACCGTCTGTTTGCGGTCCCAGGGGCAGCCGTCGGGGCTGCGGAGTCTGGCCATGATTTCCACAAGATCCGGCAGAGTTGCTTTTTGACTCATGATCACTAACCTTTGTATATATAAAGTATCGTATGCAGGGCATATATGCTATACTCTTTGCCTGCTGAAGGCTGAATACCAAATACCCGGCAAAAAGACAAGGCATGAAACACGACGACGGCGCATCACAATCCGGAGAGGAACGCATTCTGTCCATAGACGACAGCGGCGTGGCTCAGTCCCTGTACGGTGAACGAAACGAACACCTGCGCTATCTTGAGCAGGTGCTCGATGTGCGTATCGGCGCCCGGGGCAGTGATCTGCACATTACCGGCAGCGCCGAATCCGTGGAGCTTGCCTGCGATGTACTGCTGCAACTGGCAGAGGTGATCCGCAAGGGCTACCCCTTAAGCCGCAGCGACGTGGGCCGGGCAGTGACTACCCTTTCCCGGGACAGCGGCACCAAACTTGACGAGTACATGCTCAGCTCGGTGAAGCTCAACGTGCCGGGACGCCGGGTGCGCCCCCGCAGCGTAAATCAGAAAGCCTATGTGGACGCCATCAATGGCAAGGATCTGGTCTTTGGCATCGGTCCGGCGGGCACCGGCAAAACCTATCTGGCGGTGGCCATGGCCCTGTCCTTTTTGCTGGACGACCGGGTGGAACGACTGGTGCTGTGCCGCCCGGCGGTGGAAGCCGGGGAAAATCTGGGCTTTTTGCCCGGCACCCTGGAGGAAAAAGTCAATTCCTATTTGCGCTTTCTGTACGACGCTTTGTTTGACATGGCGGATCAGCAGCGGGTGCAGC
>Ga0070729_10004990_pt1 | contig 14034 bp, 14 predicted proteins | sample tdDd472_FD_66725 | JGI IMG/M metagenome (GOLD analysis project Ga0070729, IMG submission 66725) | Marine sediment microbial communities from the Atlantic coast under amendment with organic carbon and nitrate - tdDd47.2 | ecosystem: Environmental > Aquatic > Marine > Coastal > Sediment | place...
CGGCTCTATTATGCTCGCAAGTACGATCCGAATTCCGGACTCCTGACGGGACTCAAGATCGTCTCGGCTGAAGGCTCCCAGGTCACCGAGCGGATTGACGCTGCCAGGGCCGAGTGGGACGGCGAGTACTGGACGCTCATCGACGGGACCCGCCGCGTTTTTACAGGCGACGAGGAGATCACCGTTCCCTTCGACCGGATCACGGCGCGTGACCTGACCGTCGACCCGAAGAGTTTTTACCGTGACCGTATCCGCCAGGAAGATATGAATCTGCGCCAGCTTCGGGAGCATGTGGACCTGATCCGGCGCAGTGGTGGCGACCCAACGACAGGCCTGGTGGACATTCAATTCAACCTGGCGTTTCCGCTGGTCAACCTCATCGTCGTGCTGATGGGATTGGTGCTGGCCTCGGGACCGCGCAAGACGACTGTGGCTTCCGGTTTCGGTCTGACCCTGTTGGTCAGTTTTGGCTACTACCTGTTCATGAACTTCGGCAGATCGCTGGGTCATACCGGCACCCTGTCACCGCTGCTCGCTGCCTGGTCCGGAAACCTCTTCTATATTATCATCTTCACGATCATGTTCGTACGCGCCCGGCGCTAGTTTGAGACCGATCATGGCACTGTTTTGTCTGGACTACTTGCCTCCCTTGTCCTAGCTTAATAGATTGATACGACCAGGCGGGATGGGACCGAGAAGATTTACCTCGGTACCGCGTTAGCCGTGCCACCCCACAGGGAGTAACGAACTCAGATGAAACGCGCCTGTTTGCTTCTTCTGCTGGCCACCGCCCTGGTGTCGCTGGCGGTAATCGGTTGTTCCAGTGATGAGAATCAGCCGGTTTTCACCCGCGTCCGGGTCAATCCCGCCTGCGGAGTGGTCCCACTCTCGGTCGAGGGATATGCCACGGTCACCGGCGGAAACGAAACCGGCAGCCCCACCGGCGGAAACAACAATCTGGAAATCCGCTGGGCCTTCGGCGATGGGGGTACCAGCCAGACCAGTATTTCCTACCACGTCTATGCCGATACCGGTACGTTCGATGTCGTGGTCACGGCCCAGGACGAGGATGGAAAGTCCGCGACCTATACAGTGCCGGTCGTGGTCTATGCCGACACCTTGAACGTCGCGGCATCCAGTAGCGCCGAACTTGGCGCCACCACAGCCGACACCGTCCGCTTCAACCTCATAGCCGAAGCCTGTGGCATTGACCCCTACAACGACGACGATTACCGGAATCTGCAGTTCATCTGGAATATGGATGATGCGGACACCACGATTTACACGGGCCGCGCTCCGGAATTCCAGTACACGGCTCCCGGTGACTATGCGGTCACCGTGGCGGTCACCTACGCGGCACTGGCGGTCACACGACGCGATACTCTGAACCTGACGATTTCCGGCCCCTGACCGGCGACAAACATCGCCCGCGGGCGATTGATTCGCTGGAATTCGAAATGCAAAAGGCGAGGCCATTGGCCTCGCCTTTCGCTTTCAGCTTACTCAGTTGCTCGGTCTCTGCGGGCTACTTCTGCTAGCGGACCGCGGCGGTCAACTCAGTCACCAGGTCATTGGCTTCCCAAGTGAAATCGACATCTTCCCGCCCGAAGTGCCCGTAGGCCGCGGTCTTGCGGAACACCGGCTCCCGCAGCTTGAGACGCTCGATGATTCCCTGGGGAGTCAAGTCCACGATCTGGCGAATGGCGCTGGTGATGGCTGCATCGGCCACGTTGCCCGTACCGTAACAATCGACATTCACTGATACCGGCTCCGCTACGCCGATGGCGTAGGCCAGCTGAACCTGGCAACGTTCGGCCAACTCGGCCGCCACGATGTTCTTGGCCAGATGGCGCGCTGCATATGCCGCGGACCGGTCCACCTTCGTGGTGTCCTTGCCGCTGAACGCGCCGCCGCCGTGACAGGCGCTGCCGCCGTAGGTGTCGACGATGATCTTTCGACCCGTCAGGCCACAGTCACCCAAGGGACCGCCGACAACGAAGCGCCCCGTGGGGTTGATATGGGCCTGGTAGCCGTTGTGGTCGACGCCGAAGGCTTCGAGCACCGGCTCGATGACATGAATCCGGATGGCGTCGTGAAGGTCCGTCTCAGAGATGTCCTCATCATGCTGAGTGGAGACCACGACCGTTTCGATAGCGACGGGACGGTTGTCCTCGTAGCGCGCCGTGATCTGGGTCTTCCCGTCGGGACGCACCCAGGGCAATTTGCCCCCCTTGCGCACATCGGCCAGCCGCTGGGCCATGCGGTGGGCCATGGTAATGGGCAGGGGCATCAGCACGCTGGTCTCCCGGCACGCATACCCGAACATCAGGCCCTGGTCACCCGCACCACCGGGATTGACGCCCATGGCGATATCCGGTGACTGCTCGTCGATGGAAGTCAGAACTGCGCAGGTATCCGCGTCGAAGCCGTAGTCGGCCGACGTGTATCCAATGTCCCGGATTGTTTGCCTCGTGATGGAGGGAATATCGACGTAGGTGTTCGTGGTGATCTCTCCACCCAGAAAAGCCACACCCGTCGTCACCATGGTCTCACAGGCAACCCGACCCGAGGGATCCTCGGTCATGATCGCATCGACGACCGCATCGGAAATTTGATCGGCCACCTTGTCAGGATGACCTTCGGTCACCGATTCGCTGGTAAAGAGAAATTTCTCGCTCATTCTGTTCCCTTCCGGAAGATGCATCGGGCCTGTAGTTACACCGACTCCGCTCAGTCTGGCCCTGCTTCATGTTCAAGAGCCAAAGTTAATCGGTCAGGTAGCGTCCGCCACCTCAATCCAACTCCGCCAGGGCCTCCTTGAGGCGCTGGATCCGTTCAACCGGCATGGGATCCACGCCGCTCAACTGAGCCAGATGACAGCTCAGGAAATCGCCGTACTGAACCAGGGAGAGAATCCTGGCCAGTGTGCCGGACGCGGTGGTAGTGATCTCGACGGCCGCGGGAATATCCTCGGCGAGCAGTCGGCGTGTGACGCTGACCCGGCACTCGTCCCGCTCATTCTCACCCAATCCCCGCAGGATGAGAAGTACAAACCGCCCGCGCATTTCGGGCGCCAGGCACCATCCCACCAGATCATTGTGATTCAGCTCGGGAAAGGCGCCCAGGCAGGCCGGCATCTTGCTGTTCTCGTTGAGCTGGGCTTTCAGTCTCAACGCCGCGGCGTGGGTCTCCGCTCCAGTGGAATAGATCACCGGAATCCTGCCCTGCAGCCGGTCCGCCAGGTCGGCGACCGGCGGATTCTGGCCCTCGTCCCCGGGCGTGGTTTCCTGAGCTCCACCGGGAATGCCGCCCGCGGCATAGGGCGCCATGCGGCCGGCGTTCAGCGACTCGAGTGCCCCGATAGCCCCAGCCAATTCACTCTCGGCGTCAGTGACCAGGCCCAGAATCCCCAGGACTCGAACCAGGGCGCCAAGACTGTATCCGAGGGCCGCTCGAGGAGGCAGCCCCGGCGGCAACTCCACCACGGAACAGCCGCCGGCGTGGGGCCATTCAGCCGCCTGCTCGGCCAGAGCACCTCCGGAGGTGATCGCCAGGATCGGACAGGCTTTTTCGCGGGCCGCGGCCACCGCAGCGAGCGTCTCTTCGGTGTTGCCGGAATACGACGCTGCAATGACCAGATCCCGTGGTCCCACCCAGTGGGGCAGTCCGTAATCCCGCCAGACCACCAGCGGCCGAGACTGCCCCTGCAACAAAGGTTGAACAAGGTCACCCGCTATGGCAGACCCTCCCATTCCGCACAACAAGATCCGGTCGAAGCGACCGGACTGACCGGCCACCTCCGCCAGTCCCACGAGATCCGCACTGGCAGCCAACTGATCGGGCAGGGAAGCAACCAGGGCGAACATTTCGGCGTGGCCACCCCGCAGGATCCGATCACTCATGGTTGGTCCTTTCTCTCACGCGCCCGCTTGCGTTCAGCGATGTATTCGGCCAGATGGCGATTCGCCTCCTCGGCGGTAGAAGTGTTGATGAGTTCGTCCACCAGCCGCCGTGCTTCGCTCAACTCGGTCCAGCGAATCACCTGCTTGATCTTGGGCAAAGCGCCTCCGTAGAGACTCACCTCGTCGAGTTCCAGCCCCAACAAAACTTCTCCCAGCCGGGTCTCCGAGCCCATCTCACCACAGAGCCCCACCCAGATCCCCGCTTCATGGCCTGCGCGAACGGTGTGGCGAATGCTGCGTAGGATCGCCGGGTGCAACGGTTGGTACAGATACGAAACTCGGGAATTGCCGCGATCCACGGCCAATGTGTACTGGATCAGATCGTTGCTGCCGATACTGAAAAAATCGCATTCCCGAGCCAGTAGGTCGGCTGCCAGCACCGCCGACGGCGTCTCGATCATGATCCCAATCTCCATCTCGGCATCGTACTCGACCCCATCGGCAGCCAGGTCGCTGACGGCTTCAGCGCAGACCTCCCGGGCATCCCGGAGCTCCTGGACACCGGTGATCATCGGGAACATCAGCTTGGCCCGGCCCGTAGCACCGGCCCTAAAAATCGCTTTGATCTGGGTCTTGAACAGTCCCCTGTTGGCCAGGGAGAAGCGGATACCACGCCAGCCCAGGAACGGATTGTACTCCCGCTTGGCGCCCAGATAGTCGGAAACCTTGTCGCCGCCCACATCCAGGGTTCTGAAGACCACGGGCCGTCCGTCCATGCGCCGGACGATCTCGGCGTATACCTGCACCTGTTCATCTTCACTGGGAATCGTGTTGTGCTGAAAAAACAGGTACTCGGTCCGCAACAGGCCGATGCCCTCCGCGCCGCGGGCCAGAGCCTCGTCGACCTCTACAGGCAACTCGATGTTGGCCATCATGTTGACACGATGGCCATCGGGGGTGATGGCCTCCAGATCTCGCAGCCCCGACAGCTTCTCGTTGATGACCACCTGCTGCTTTGCCAGCAGACCGAAACGATCTTTCGTCTCCTCATCGGGATCCACCGCCAGGACACCATCGACCCCGTCGACAGCGACGAGAACCCCATCGTCCTGTGCCACGGCACTGCCCTTGAGGCCCACGATGGCGGGCACTCCCAGCGAGCGGGCCAGAATGGCGACGTGGCTGGTATTGCCGCCTTCGTCCATGATAAAACCAAGGACGTTGCGATTGCCGAGGGACGCCGTATCGCTGGGGGTGAGATTATGAGCCGCAATGATTGCCGGGTGATCCGGACCTGCGAGATGCTGGGCGGTCTCACCCAAAAATGCCCGCAAAACTCTCTGCTCGATATCGTGGAGATCATTCACCCGTTCCCTAAAAATCTCGTCCTCGATCTCCAGAAATCGCGCCACTATCTTGCCTACCGCCCGGGCGAAGGCGGCCTCGGCATTGATTCGTTCATCCCGAATGACGGTCAGGGTGGCATCCCACACCATCTCGTCCTCGAGAATCAGTAACTGGCTGGAAAGGATCTCGGCCTCGTCGGGGCCGAGTTCTGCGGAAAGTCGCTCGATGAGAGTCTGGATTTCAACGCGCGCGCGCTCCACGGCGATTCGGAAGCGTTTCACTTCGAGGGGAATCGATTCGGTGGCGACCGAGTGGCGCTGGGGCACGATAACCCGCGCCCGGACACTGTGCACTGGACCGACCGCATACCCGGGCGATGCCGCGATTCCCTGAAAAGACTCCATGGGACTAGGTTCCCGCCTCAGGTTGCGCCAGTTCCACCTCGATCAAGTGGATTATGCTGGTCAGGGCATCATCCTCGTCGGGTCCCGTGACCTCGACGTCCACCATCGTTCCGCACTCGGCGGCTAGACTGGCCAACCCCATGATGCTCTTGGCATTGGCCGCTCGACCCTCGAAACGGATGGTCACTTCGGAAGCAAATGTTTTCGTCAGCTTCACGATGCGACCGGCGGCTCTCAGGTGGAATCCGACGGGATCGGACACTGTCGCTTGCGCAGTTTTCAATTCAGGAGTCCCTTATAGACCAGGAAAGTGATTGTCAGTGCCATAATCTAGCTCTCCAGGCGTCAAATGGCAAAAGTCAGTCCGACAGAGATGGCCACTGCCACCAGGAGCAGCCCCTCACCCGGCAACCGTTTGCGAACCAGACGGGGCAGGCCCGATCCCACGAGCAATCCCAGCCCGAACCCCAACATCTGCCGACCATCTCCCGCGTGCGGACCCGAATCCAGATGCAGGAACGGAATGGCCGCCAGTACAGCACCGGCCAGGACCATCCCGACTCTCTTAAGTGTGCCGATGATCCGGTGCCAATGAGGTAGGCTCAGGAGCTCGACGATCTCCAGTCCCATGGCGTAGCCCTTACCCAGGGCAAACCAGCGCAAAGCCAGTTGTCCCAGGGCGAAGCACGCTACCGTTGCCAGAACCGAATAGATTCCCCCCAGTAGCGCTGCCAGGCAAAGAGCCAGCGTCAGCGCCGGTCGCAATGCCAGCCAGACCAGCTGATCACCCAGGGAAGCGAAGGCGCGCCCCAGAGTGTCGCGGAACATGGCAATCTGGCCCGGCGGAACCAATTGCCCGGAGTTCCGATCATCCTCCAGCCTGATCAAACCGCCGATCAGGAAATTGGCCAGATAGGGATTCGTGTTGAAGAACTCGTAGTAGCGGCGGCAGAACAGACGGTCCGCAGTGATCTCCCGAGGTTGACGGCGCAACCAGGGCAATACTGTCGTCAACAAGCCCAGATTCTGCATTCGCTGCTGATTCCAGGAGGCTTGTAAAGAGAGTGAACGCAGGAACAGGCTTAGACGCAGCCCGTAATGCAGCCTCCCACCTGTCGGTTTGACGGCATTCGGTGCAGTCATCCGGCACCTCCGGCCAACCAGAGCAACAGGGCGCCACAGACGGCACCGCCGGTAACCCAAGACCAGCAGGCTCGAATGCCGTATTGCTCGATCAGGGCGCCCAAACCGAGACCCGCGATCAGGAAAGGCAGCACACCCAGGGCCTGCAGCGCCGGTTCCGGCAGCACATTGAACATCGGAAGCCAGAATCGTATGAGAACGAGCAGATACAGAATTCCCAGTACAAACCCTCGCAACAGGGTCGCAGACAGACAACGTCCGTGCAACGCCTCGACCCTGTTCAGATCCCCATCGCGTAGGGTTCTGTGACCCTCCTGCATCCACAGAACGTGGGCCCGACGCTCGGCCTGTATGATCCAATGCCCCACTGCCCCCAGCAAACCAGTAGCGAGGATCATCCAGCCCAACAGCGCAGCAGAATTCCAGTTCAGGGGACCGGATATGGGAAGCAGATGGTGTCCGGCCAGCACCGTAGCCCCGACGGCCGCGACCACGGCGCTGGAATGTTCACCCGTGAAAGTTTGGCCCACCGGCAGGTTACCGATCAGTAGTAGCTGGAGCGGCAAGGCGATGGCCACTCCGGTCACGGCATCTCCGCAAAAAAGCCCGGCCAAAATGCCGGCAACCAGGGGCTGCCCAAACCAGGTTTGGGCCAGGGCGGTGTCATCCATGGCCAGCAGCGCGGCCAGAAAACCAAGCAATGCGATCGACGACCAGGATGGATCTCCCGCCAGGACCAGGCCGTAGATTACCATCAGAAACGCGCTTCCATGTCGGAGATCTGGTCAGCGCCGAGCAGGTACTCGCGACCACCGGGCACCTGTTGCGCCGACAGTGTCGTGCCCATGGTCAGCAGGCGGCCCAAGGCCAGCAGATCCTGCTGATCGACATAAACGAAAGGCAGCATTTCCAGTTTGCCGGCTCCGAAATGCATGCCGCCGACATTAATTCGATCCACAGCCATGCCTATCCGGACCAGTTCGGCCATCTCGCCCGGCGATCCGGTCAGCAGCAACACTCTCTGCTCCACCTGGTCGGGATCGGCCAGAAAGGCGACGGTCTCGGCTATCGAAAGAACCGAAACGGAGATCTCAGGCGGAACACTGCTGGCGTAGACCCGACTCTGCCAGGGGTCGGCCGCAATGGCGTTGTTGGCCAGCAACAACCGGTCGGGGTTCAACTGCCGGCTCCAGCCCACGGTTACTTGACCGTGGATCAAGCGATCATCGATGCGGGCCAGCACGACCGCCATTAGCGGTTCCCTACAATCGTGATGGCTTCGCGCCCCTTCTGAACCAGGCGATGGACCAGATCATTGAAATCGCTGCTGTCGCGCCAGGTGACAAACCCCAGCAACATGGCCAGATTCACACCGCTGAGCACCGCCGAATCGGGCCGGTCGCCGCAGGCCAGCTGAGCAGCGTGGGCACAACTTCCGCCGTAATCATCCACCAGGATCAACGTCGGCGCACGTTCCGGAGCCTCCTGCTCGTCGCCCACCACCGGCGCTAGCCAAGCCTCTACTTGCGAGGTGATATCCTCAGCGGACAGGCCACTGTTGGAACTGGCATCCAGGCCCTCGATGGGGCCCAGAATCATCTCCACCACACGGACCAGTTCCGTGCCGATCTGGCCGTGCGTCATCACGAGGGCTCTGATCATCCCAATTCTCCCTGACGGCTCGCTACTCCTTATCCTTGTCCAAATAGTTCCTGAGCCGTTTGCTGGTGCGCATGGTGTCCAGGATTCTCTCATTGAGCACCTGGGCGGCGTCGTAGCCGTAGATCTTGAGCATGAAATTCAGCGCGATCACTTCACTGATCACCGTGATGTTCTTGCCCGGGAACAACGGTACCACGACCTGGGGAATACTGACTCCCAGAATCTCGGTGTACCTGGTCTCCATGCCCACCCGCTCGTAGTCCACGGAGTCGTCCCATTCCTGCAGTTGGACCTCCACTTCCACCCGCTTCTGCATGCGGATGGCGCGGATGCCGAAGATCGCCTGCACGTCGATGACTCCGACGCCCCGGATCTCGAGATGATGCCGGAGTACCTCCCGGTACCGGCCGATCAGCACGTCGTCACTGGTGCAGGAAATCTCGACGATATCGTCGGCCACCAGGCGGTGACCTCGTTCGATCAGGTCCAGGGCACACTCACTCTTGCCAATGCCGCTGCGGCCGGTGAAGAGCAGGCCGACCCCATAGACGTCCACCAGCGTACCGTGGATATCGGTCTGGGGTGCAAAGGCACGCTCCAGGCTGTGCGTCATCTCGGTGATGAAATCGACAGCGGGCAACCCGGAGCGGATGAGAGGAAAATGCAGATCCCGCATCAACTCGACGACAGCCCCGGGTACGTTCTGGTCCATGGCGATGAAGATGCAGGGTGGCTTCAATTCGAGAACCCGCTTGATCGCAGTGGCCTGTCCAGCGGCATCGAGAGTGCTCAGATAGGCCATTTCCGATTCACCGAAAACTTGAATCCTGCCGGGCAGGAAATTCTCGGTGAATCCCATGAGGGCCATACCGGGACGATGCACGTCGCGCGCGTGAATCTCAACCGGCTCGGGAGGAATGTCGACCAAGAGTTCCAGCAACAGGGACTCCCGGTGTTCCTCGTAGAGAGACTGGACGGTCACCTTCTTCATCGAGCCCCCTCGACTGTTCCGAGACCAATCGCTCACTCGCTTCTGGCCTCCATGTGGCCCAATTCACCATCGGCGCGACGATAGATGACACCGACCTGGGTGCTGTCGATGTTTCGGAAGACCAGGAATGGCTCGTCGCCGGCAGTGAAGGCTTCCATGGCGCCGCTCACATCCAGGTCGCGCAACACGAATCCCTCGGTGGCCACGGGAACCTCACCCGCAACGGGTACGCCGTCATCGATCATGGCGCGACCCAATCCGCCCTCCTCGCCCTTCTGTCTGCCACTGACCTTTCCCTTGAACTTGGTCAATTGCTTGCGCAGGCTCTCGATCAATTCGTTGACCGCATATTCTGGCTCCCGATCCTCACCCTTGCCTCTGAACTCGTTGTGTTTCAGGTGCAGGACGGCATCAGCCGAGAAGCGGCCGGCGTCATGGGTGATCGTCAGCTTGACCGACTGCACCGGGCGCGGGCTGAACTTCTCCAGCTTCTCGAACGCGCTCTCGATGACCTCGCGCTGATCGTCGCCGAGGGTGAAATGGCGGGCTATGATTTCCAGCTGCATGGCGTCCTCCTTCAATGGTCCCGTGACACGGCTGCTCTCGACTATCCTAGAACTGTTTGCGCATTCGCGCGCTCAAAATACCCATCTGCTCACGATATTTGGCCACTGTACGGCGGGCGATCTTGAGCCCTCGTTCCTGGAGCAGATCCACAATCTTTTTGTCTGACAGAGGCTTGGCAGTGTTCTCGCCTTCAATGATCTCCTGGATCATGATCTTGACGGCCTTGGCCGCCACTTCGCCCCCTTCGCTGGAGTCCAGCCCGGCACTGAAAAAGAATTTCAGAGGGAAGACTCCCCGTGGGGTCTGAACATACTTCTGGCGGGTCACTCGTGAAACCGTCGATTCGTGCATTCCGATGACCGAAGCAACCTGTTGCAGGGTGAGCGGTCGCAGCGCTATGGCGCCCTTCTCAAAAAACTCGGTCTGCTCGGCGACGATGGCTTCCATGACCCGGATCATGGTTCGACGACGCTGCTCGATGGTCTTGATCACCCATTCGGCATGACGCTTCTTCTCGTCAATGAATTTGACATCATCCTCGTTGCCGCCGGTCTTGCCTTCGTAGGCCAGGCTCACCCGCAGACGCGGCAGGTTGGCGTCATTGAGATAAACTGCATACGTGTCCCCCTCGTCATCCACCTTCACCACTTCGAGATCCGGAACCACTGCCCGCGCGCCCTCGGCATTGGGCGATAGACCGGGCCGCGGATCCAGCTCACCGATGTGCTCGGCCAGCTCCTGCACCTGTTTCGGGGTGATCTTCAGTTCCCGGGCGATGTCACCGAATTTCCGGTTCTTGAGTGCCTCAAAATGGTGTCGGATGATGTCCGCCTCGTCCGAGTCCTCCAGGCCCCGTGCCTCCAGCTGAAGCAGCAGGCATTCCTGGAGATCGCGAGCCGCCACGCCCGGCGGATCGAATCCCTGTACGATTCTCAGAACCGCTTCGACAGCCGTCAGCTCGACTTCGAAATAGGCGGCGATCTCCGCGAGGGGGCAGCCCAGCAGTCCATCCTCGTTCAGGCAGCCGATGATGTACTCGCCGATCATGCGTTCCTGCCCCTCGGGCAGGGTCAGCTGCAATTGCTCGGAAAGATCTTCCTGACCCGAAGGGATGTATTTCTGCGGCCGCTCGAGATCGTCGTCCTCGTCATAGCCCCCCTCATTGGCCACTCCGCGAAAGCCTTCGTCCCAGCTGTCGCCCCAGTCACGATTCTCGTCTTGTGGATCCTGTTCCTTCACCCGCTCGACATTCTCCAGGTCGGAGATTTCCTCCTCATCGCGGTCGGTCTCCTCGACCTCCTCCTCGGGTTCGATCTCCTCGAGCAGGGGATTGTCAACCAACTCCTTGCGCAGGATCATCTCCAGTTCCAGGGTCGGTACCTGGAGCAGCTTGAGGGCCTGCTGGAGGCGCTGGGTCATGACCAGCTGCTGACGCAGCTGCATGCTCTGGCGCAATCCTATGTTGGGGCCCATGTCTTCGCCTCTTTTCCTTCACGTGTCCCGGTCCGGTCTCCGTTCCGAACCCGATGAATTTGGCCCGATGGAAGACGGGCCGTTGCAGTGATCGTCCTACAACCGGAATTTCTCGCCCAGGTAGATCGCCCGGGCCTTGTCCGAGGCAACGATTTCCTCGGCATTGCCGGACAACTCGATCCGGCCCTCGAACAGGATGTACGCGCGATCCGTGATGTGCAGCGTCTCGCGCACATTGTGATCGGTGATGAGAACGCCCAATCCCTGCGTGCGCAGCTGACTCACTACCGTCTGCAAATCAGCCACCGCAATGGGGTCGATACCGGCGAATGGCTCGTCCAGCAAAATGAACTTGGGTTCGGTGACAAGCGCGCGGGCAATCTCCACCCGGCGTCGCTCGCCGCCCGACAGTTGGTATCCATGGCTCTTGCGGATGTGGGTCACCCCCATCAGCTCCAGCAGTTCCTCCATGCGCTCGCGGCGCCGGGCACGCGGCATCTTCACGCTCTGGAGAATCGCCATGATGTTTTCTTCCACCGTCAGCTTCCTGAAGATGGATGATTCCTGGGGCAGATAGCCGATGCCTGCGCGGGCCCGCTTGTACATGGGTAGTCGGGAGATATCGGCATCATCCAGGTACACGCGCCCGCGATCGGGAGTGATGAAGCCGACAATCATGTAAAAGGAAGTGGTCTTACCGGCGCCGTTGGGTCCCAGCAGGCCCACGACTTCACCCTGATGCAACTCCAGGTCCACGCCGTCCACGACGGCGCGACGACGATAGACCTTGCGCAGGCCCTTGGCCCGGAGAACGTGGCCGTTTCCCGATCCGTTCTGTGTCAACGACTGTCGCTTTCGCTTGCGGTGCTGTCGGTCACCTCGGCCTCGACTTCCTGCTTAATCTCAATGTAGTTCAGATCCGGGGTCGCCTCCAGTCCGATTCCCGTCACGATATCATTGTCGAGGGTGGTCAACCGATCAAAAACATCGTTGTGGATCAACTGGGTCTCGTTGTTGAAGAACAGTTCCTCGGTTTCGAGTCGACGGCCATCGTCGGTGACTACGATCACGTTGCCCCAGGTGTGCACGTCGCGACTGTGCATATTGGCTCGGCCACTGTCAGCTGTGAGGGTCGAGAAGTGTTCCCCGTCCTGATAAAAATCCATCTTGACGGTGATCAGCCGGACATCCTCCTGGCCGGAAAACTTCTGCATCTCGTCGCTCTCGAGAATCCACTGCTTGACGCCGGCCTTGGATTCGATCAGGCGATAGTCGTAGAATTGCTGTTCGGGCAGCGTATCGGTATTTCGTTCGGCGGTCACCGAGGGCGGCGCCGGCGCTTCCTGGCATCCCGCCCAGGTCAACACGCAGACCAGCAAGATCGGTGGTGCCCAGGTGTTCGGTCTGTGTCTCAGTCGGATCAATGCTTCACGTTCCTCAGTTTCGGGTTCTCATCGGCCTCGTCAGTTCCAACGTCTATGAAACCACACCCATTCCGCCGGGTTCCGCCTGATCATCCGCTCAAGGCTCCCGTTGCAGTCGGTCAGGAAATCCAGCAGGCGCATCTCACTCACTGGATCTACTGCTGCGGGCAACATCGGTGCCAGGTGCCGAACGACGTGTCGCTCATCCACTCTGGCAATGGACACCGGCAGCACCGGCACCCCATACCTCAGAGCCAGATTGCCGAAGCCCGTGGGCGTCGGTGCCATTCGCCCGAAGAACGGCGCTTGCACATTGGGCACGCGGGTATTCTGATCCAGCAGCACGGCGACTGCCCGGCCTCCGCGCAGATGTCTCAAGAGCGGACCCAAGCCCTGGTCCCGAGGCAAGACTTTCAATCCGAGGGCCCGGCGTCGATCCTGCAGTATCCGGTTCACCGGCGGATTGTGAACCGTACCGGTCACCGCTCCCAGCGGCCCACATCCGGCACCGTCCAGTTGCACTGCCAGCCAACCGCCGAGCAGTTCCCAGCAGCCCAGGTGTCCGCCCAGGATCAAGACTCCCCGGCCCGCCGTCATCAGTTCTTCAATCACCTCGACCAGCGGTAGGTTGCCCGTGTCCTCATTGGGTTCCTCGACGATGCAGCCCACATCGGCAAGCAGACGCCCGGCCGCCAACGTATCGAAGAAGTTTCGCCCCAGAGCCGCAGCCGAATCGCTCACGAGCCGTTCCACCGACTCGCTGTCCAGATGTGGGAAGGCATCACTCAGATTCACGCGTGCCCGGCGCCTTTCGGTCGGCCGCAGAACCAGCGCCAACCGCGCGAATCCCACTCCCAGGGCCCTGCCCCAGGTTATCGGCACCAGATCCGCCAACCGAAGCAGGACCAACACCACGATCCAGTAAGCGCGCCTGCGGATACGTCGCCACAGGGGAAGACTCTCAGCCGGCAATTCCATCAGCCTTCCGGGAAGAACCCGCGCCCACACGGCACGGCCCTCTGAAGTGAATTCTGACCGCTGGGAGGCTCCCGTCAAGCACAAGTTGTGCCAACCTTGCAACGAGATTACCGCCAAAGGGTTGGCAGGATGCCTGAGGGGTG
>Ga0070729_10004991_pt1 | contig 14034 bp, 11 predicted proteins | sample tdDd472_FD_66725 | JGI IMG/M metagenome (GOLD analysis project Ga0070729, IMG submission 66725) | Marine sediment microbial communities from the Atlantic coast under amendment with organic carbon and nitrate - tdDd47.2 | ecosystem: Environmental > Aquatic > Marine > Coastal > Sediment | place...
AAAATAAACCAATCCAAAGTGGCGTAACAACTACACCTATTAAACCAGATATACTCGCATTAAAAATAGCACCAGCCATATTCCCTTTTGCCAATACAACCATAACGACTGAAGACGAAACCGTTGAAGGCAAAGCAGCTAAAAAGAACATCGCCAACCAAATCATATGCTGCTCTTCTGTTTTTATTAAAGGTAAAAAACCTATCACTAACAACGGGAATAGTACAAATGTTGCCAACTGAACCAAGAGGTGTAAACGGTAATTACTCAAGCCCTCCTTCATTTGTTTTGGACTTAATTTCAAGCCATAAAAGAAGAATATTAATGTAATACCAATGTCAGTAATCAATTCTAAATTGATTTTCCCTTCATATATACCTACTTGAGGAAATAACCAAGCCAAAATGATCATGACGATTAAGCCAATAATAAAACCATCTACTTTTTTCAATATTTCTAATATTTAAGTAGCAAAAATAACCTTTTTAGGATGCGATAACACACATATATAAGGTCATCCTTTGATGATGCCGAAAGATTGTACTATTTTTGCACTCCGAATACAGTAAAAAACTGATAAATATAATACTTGTGAGCTCAGATTCGAGATACAACCTACGCGGCGTTTCAGCCTCTAAAGAAGATGTACATAACGCTATTAAGAACATCGACAAAGGCGTTTTTCCTCAGGCATTCTGCAAAATAGTTCCTGATATTTTAGGAGGTGATGAAGACTATTGCAACATTATGCACGCTGATGGTGCAGGTACAAAATCATCACTGGCTTACCTTTATTGGAAAGAAACTGGTGATCTTTCGGTATGGAAAGGCATAGCGCAAGATGCCATTATCATGAACGTGGATGACTTACTTTGTGTGGGTGCAACCGAAAACATTCTGGTATCATCAACTATTGGACGCAACAAAAATCTGATTCCTGGCGAAGTAATTGGAGCAATTATCAGTGGCACTGATGAACTATTGGCTGAACTTCGTGAAATGGGCATTAGTATATTCCCAACAGGTGGAGAGACAGCTGATGTTGGTGATTTAGTTAAAACCATCATCGTTGATAGCACAGTGACCTGCCGAATGAAACGAAGTGATGTTATTTCGAACCACAACATCCAAGATGGCGACGTTATTGTTGGATTATCATCATCGGGACAAGCAACTTACGAAAAAGAATATAATGGCGGAATGGGTAGTAATGGATTAACATCAGCCCGCCACGATGTATTTGCCAAATACTTAGCTGAAAAATACCCTGAAAGCTATGATGGTTCAGTTCCGGCTGACTTAGTTTATTCAGGTAATTACAAGCTTACCGATAGCGTTAAAGACTCGCCTCTTGACGCAGGCAAATTAGTCCTTTCTCCAACTCGCACTTATGCTCCTGTTATTAAGAAAGTATTAGACGAAATGCGAAATGATATTCACGGAATGGTTCACTGTTCAGGTGGTGCTCAAACTAAAGTATTACATTTCGTTGATAACGTTCATATCATCAAAGATAACATGTTTGATGTTCCTCCTCTTTTCAAAACCATCCACGAAGAATCTGGTACGGACTGGAAAGAGATGTACAAAGTTTTTAATATGGGACATCGCTACGAAATATATTTATCACCTGAAAAGGCAGACCATATTATTGAAATTGCCAAGTCATTTAATATTGATGCACAAATTGTTGGTCGTGTAAAAGCACACGAAGGCAAAAAATTGACCATCGAAAGTGAATTTGGCACTTTTGAATACTAGCGCAGCCTGGTTGGTTTTAAATGATCGGTAAGTCTATATTTTTTTCTTACCATTTGTCTAACGATTGTCAATAACTAAAATATGGCACAACATAACGATTTACTAGAAAAATTGGAAGGTCTTCGCTTACGCTTTCTGGAAGTATCTGAACAGATAACCAACCCGGAAGTAATTGCTGATACCAAAAGATATATCAAGCTTAACAAAGAGTACTCTGAACTTGAAAAGGTCGTAACTGTTCGAAATGAATTCGAAAACACCTTAAATAATATCGATTCGGCTAAAGAGATGCTTAAAGAAGAAACAGATCCTGAAATGAAGGAGATGGCTAAAATGGAATTAGACGAACTTGAAGCTAAACTTCCGATTATGGAAGAAGAGATTAAAGTTCTATTAATCCCTGCCGATCCTCAGGATGCTAAAAATGCCGTACTCGAAATTCGTGCTGGTACAGGTGGCGACGAGGCAAGTATTTTTGCTGGTGAATTGTACCGTATGTACACCAAGTACTGCCAGGAAAAAGGATGGCGTGTTGAGGTAACAAGCAGTAGCGATGGTACCTCAGGAGGTTTTAAAGAAGTTGTGATGAACGTTAGTGGTGCCGGTGTTTATGGTATTTTAAAATACGAATCAGGGGTTCACCGTGTACAGCGGGTTCCCCAAACCGAAACACAAGGACGAGTTCACACATCGGCTGCTACAGTTGCGGTATTACCAGAAGCTGAAGAGTTTGATATTGAATTACGCACCGAGGATATCCGTAAAGACACTTATTGTGCATCAGGACCTGGAGGTCAGTCGGTAAACACAACATATTCAGCTATTCGATTAACGCACATTCCATCAGGCATTGTAGTTACTTGTCAGGATCAGAAGTCGCAGTTGAAAAACTTAGACAAAGCCATGGTTGAACTTCGCACCCGATTATATAACTTAGAATACCAGAAACACTTAGATGAGATTTCATCACAGCGAAAGACAATGGTATCCTCAGGTGACCGTTCAGCAAAAATCCGTACTTACAACTACCCACAAGGGCGAGTAACAGATCACCGCATCAACCTAACACTTTATAACTTACCAGCTGTAATGGATGGTGATATTCAGCAAATTATTGACAAATTAATTGTTGAGGAAAATGCTGAGCGCTTAAAGGCAAGTGAGATGTAGAAAAGCACCTTTGAGCTAAAGAATAAAAACTATTTAATCAACAAATAAGCTAGTAGCCAGCCTCTAGCAGCAAAGAACTAAGATATGACATCACAAGAGCTTTTTGAAAACATTAAAAAGAAAAAGAGTTTTTTATGTGTGGGTTTAGATACTGACATTAATAAAATTCCTCGTCATTTATTAGACACGACCGATCCTATCTTTGCTTTTAACAAGCAGATTATTGACGCCACTCATGATGTAACAGTTGCCTACAAACCTAATCTTGCTTTTTACGAAAGCTTAGGTGTGAATGGATGGAATTCATTGGAGAAAACGGTTAACTACATCAAATATAATTACCCTGAAATTTTCATTATTGCAGATGCGAAACGTGGAGATATTGGTAATACTTCAGCGATGTATGCCAAGGCTTTTTTCGATCATATGGAGTTTGACTCAGTAACAGTTGCACCATACATGGGTGAAGATTCTGTAAAACCATTCTTAACACATGTGGATAAGTGGGTTATCCTTCTGGCTTTAACTTCTAACAAAGGAGCAGCAGACTTCCAGTATATGACTGAGAATGATGAAAAGCTTTTTGAAAGAGTAATCAAAAAAAGTTCTGAGTGGGGAACTGAAGAAAACTTAATGTATGTGGTTGGTGCAACGAAAGCTGAAATGTTGGCAGACATACGTAATATTATTCCAAATCACTTCTTGTTAGTTCCTGGAGTTGGAGCACAAGGAGGTAGTTTAGCAGAAGTAGCTAAAAATGGAATGAACGACAAATGTGGTTTATTAGTGAACTCTAGTCGCGGCATTATCTATGCTAGCAATGCTGAAGATTTTGCGATTAAAGCACGCGAAAATGCAATTGAAGTGCAACAGGATATGGAAGCACTTTTAAAAGAACATGGTTTGATTTAAAACGAATCATCCTCATAATAATTGAACCCGATGCCTTACGCATTGGGTTTTTTTGCATAATTCAGTCTACAATAGAAATTAACCTTGCACTTGTTAACAAAATATTCTACATTCATTGCACTAACTAATCTGACAATGAACGAAGAATTCTTACACTACATTTGGCAACACAAGCTCTATCACCCTGACTTACTAACCACAAACAAAGAGCCAATAGAGGTCATTCACCCGGGTATTAAAAATACAGATGGAGGACCAGACTTTTTTAATGCTAAAATTAAAATAGAGAACACACTTTGGGCTGGGAATGTAGAAATACATCAGAACGAAGAAGAATGGATTAAGCACAGTCACCATATTGATGCAGCATATGATAATGTAATACTCCATGTTGTTGAACAAACCTCTACATTCACAGTAAATTCAAAAAACAGAAGCATTGCTGTGTGCCAACTTAAGTATTCAAATGAATTAAGAGCGCGTTACCACCAATTGACTCTTAATGACCAATGGATTTCATGTGCACATAGTGTTAAAAAGCTTAATAAATTCAAACTTGATCAATGGCTGAATCGTTTGTTAATTGAAAAATTAGAAGAAAAATATCATCTCATCAACACTCTATTAAAAACAACAAAAAACAATTGGGATCAGGTATTCTTCATTCTACTTGCTCGCAGTTTTGGCTTTGGTTTAAACGGACTCCCCTTCGAGTTAATGGCCCGGCAAACCAATTTAAATATATTACTTAAGCATGCCGATAACCTGTTCCAATTAGAAGCCTTATTAATTGGTCAAGCTGGCTTTTTAACCTCCCCTATACAAACCGACGATTATACTCTTGCACTATCAAAAGAATATACATTCTTAAAAAGCAAATATCATATTTCACCAATACAACAGCATTTATGGAAATTTCTGCGTCTACGCCCTTCTAATTTTCCAACCGTACGACTTGCACAATTAGCACGTTTAATAAATTCAACAAAAGGCCAGTTCGACAATCTTACCAACCTTAACCATATCGACAAGACCCACGCAATCCTATCAATTGAAACATCTGAATACTGGCAAGATCACTATCGTTTAGGATTTAAATCCCCTAAAAAAACCGTTAAAAAGATTGGCAGAAAATCACAAAATCGTATCATATCCAACACACTTATCCCTTATCTCTTCATTTATGCATCGAAACACAATAATGAAGAAGAGAAAGAAAAAATCATTAATTACCTTTATCAACAACAAGCAGAAGAAAACAGCATATTAAGCAATTGGGCGAAACTTGGGGTGAAAATAGAAAATGAAGCTCGTGCACAGGCATTGATTTTTTTTAAAAACAGCTATTGTAATCACAAAAAGTGCTTAAATTGCCAAATTGGACACGAAGTTTTATGCAAAACGTAAATAACAATTCGCTATATCATGATACCATTAAGGCATTACTAACTGCGGGTGGTTTGCTAATATTAACCATAGCTATTGGATCTGCTGGATTTATGCTTATTGAGAAATACCGTTTTATCGACGCTGTATACATGACGGTAATCACAATGGCAACTGTTGGATTCCGTGAAATAATACCTTTAACTGATCCTGGTAAGATTTTTACCATTTTTCTTATTATTTTTAGCTTAGGAATATTCGGTTATGTTATTACCCAAGTAACACGAATTATTTTCGAAGGCGTTTTACATCAATCGTATAAAGCATATCAATTGAGAAAAAAGATTGTAAAATTAGAAGACCATGTTATAGTTTGCGGCTTTGGCCGTAATGGTTATCAGGCATGTGTTGAATTAGCTCAACATGGCGAGCAATTTGTTATTGTTGAAAAACGCGATCATGTTGTTAGTCGTATTCTTGAAGATCCTGAATTACTTTATGTACAAGGCGATGCAAGCTCCGAAGAAGTGCTTGATGCGGCGCAAATACGGGATGCACGAGCACTAATAACTGCTCTACCTAATGATGCTGACAATATGTTTGTTGTGCTTACTGCAAGCGAAATGAATCCATCCCTCAAAATTATCAGTCGAGCTAGCGACTTCAGGTCTGACACAAAATTACGTCGAGCTGGAGCTACTAATGTTATAATGCCTGACAGGATTGGCGGACAGCGCATGGCGAAACTGGTTACGCAACCAGATGTAGTTGAGTTTATAGAGTACATATTACTACAACGCTCAAAAGATGTACAATTAATGGAGATAAACTGTAATGAGCTATCAGTAAGCAACTATAAAAAAACAATCCGAGATTTGCGCTTGCGAGAAAGGTCTGGCGCTAATTTAGTTGGAATTAAAACTGGTGAAGGAGCCTATATTTTTAATCCTTCTCCTGATATTGAAATTACTCCTGCTGATAAATTATTTGTACTTGGTTCTCCAGAACAAATTGTACAATTTAAAACAATACTATCAAGCACAACACAAACAATAAGCAACTCACAAAGTGTTATTTAAGAATAAAACAATACACTTTAAAAATAGAAATAGACAATAATTAGAACTTTTTTAGTTAAATAAAGTATACAAAATCTAATATCAAATTAGCAAAAACAGTTAAACCATTTCAATTTTGGTAAGCTTTTTGATACATGGTTTGATGAAATTTTAATTTAGAAACCCAAATACTTATAATTATGAATACGAAAAGATTTTCTGGAATAGCAATCGTAGTGCTTATCGCTTTAGTTGGATTCAATAGTTGTAAATCTAAAGAGAAGGTAGCCACCAATAGTGAAGTTGGTCAAATACTAGAAGCACTACCTTGCGAAAAAGAAGGCCGCTCAGATAAAAATTACTTCAGAGCAAGTGCAATGGCAACAAGTTCAGACTTAAGCCTTGCCAAAGAAAAAGCACTACTAGCAGCCAAACAACGATTAGTAACACTTATTAATTCAAATACAAAAACAGTAACTGACCGCTATGTAAATGAGCGTGAATTTGGTGATGCTTCAGAGTTTGAGCAAAAATTTGAAAACCTTACTCGTGAAGTCGCTGATGAAACCATTAATAATGTAGTTGTAACCTGCGAAAAAGCAAGTGTATTAGACAATGGTAAATATCGCGGTTTTATTTCTGTTGAAGTAAGTAAGGAAGACATTAAAAATGGCATTGATCGTGAGTTATCCAAAAATGCTAAGTTACAGGTGGATTATGACAAAGCTAAATTTGAAGAAATCTTCAATGAAGAAATGAATAAAATGGCTGAAGAACGCGGGTTCTAAAATATTCTATTCAAAATAATGAATTCAAAAAGGTAGGTTGTATATTCAAACCTACCTTTTTCATTAAAAAAACTAGGTATCATATACTTGTCTACCACAAATAAATACCTATCTTTGCACCCGCAAAATATATTTAAATAGAGTATTATGTACTTAACAGCAGAAAAAAAGCAAGAAATCTTCGAGAAGTACGGAAAGTCGAATACTGATACTGGTTCAACTGAGGGCCAGATTGCATTATTTTCATACCGTATTGCTCATTTGACTGATCACTTAAAGTCAAATCGTAAAGATTATAGCACGCAACACGCATTGATTAAGCTAGTAGGTAAGCGTCGTAGCTTACTTGACTACTTAAAGAAAAAAGATATTGTGAAATATCGTGAATTGATTGCAGACTTAGGTATTCGTAAGTAAGCAATGTAAAAAAGATAAAGAGGGCAATTTCATTAGAAGTTGCCCTCTTTTTGTATAAACTAATCTCAAAAATGTAAAATTTCTATTAAGCATACCAAATTAGCTAAAGCATTGGGTTTAAATACTACTATTCTACCAAACGAGACCGTAAAAAAGAAATAGTTTTTAACAGTAATAGAAGGATAATACATATCTTTGGCTTGATAATAGAAGGATAAAAAAAAGATAAGAAAATTGTCATGATTAAACCATTAGAAAAAGTTATTGAACTAGGTGATGGCAGAACAATTACCATTGAAACTGGTAAATTAGCTAAACAAGCTGACGGCTCGGTAGTCGTTAAAATGGGTGATACCTATTTATTAGCAGCAGTTACTTCTGCAAAGGAAGCAAAACCCGATGTGGATTTTATGCCGCTAACCGTTGAATACAAAGAGAAATATGCTGCTGTAGGACGTTTTCCTGGAGGATTCCAAAAGAGAGAGGCTCGTCCATCAGATTATGAAATATTAGTATCGCGATTAATTGACCGCGCACTACGTCCTCTTTTCCCAGAGGATTACCATGCAGACACATTTGTAACAGTAAATCTAATATCTGCCGACAGTGAGATTTCACCTGACGCACTAGCAGGTTTGGCTGCCTCTGCAGCTTTAGCTGTTTCAGATATTCCATTTAATGGGCCTATCTCCGAATGTCGTGTTGCACGTGTTAATGGCGAAATGAAAGTAAACCCTACTATCTCAGAAATGGCCGATGCCGATATGGACATCATTGTTGCCGCTACTGTTGACAATATTATGATGGTAGAAGGTGAGATGTCTGAAGTATCAGAAGCTGACCTACTAGAGGGTATGAAAGTGGCACACGAAGCGATTAAGGTTCAGTGTCAAGTTCAGATCGAGATGATGGAAGCTTTGGGTAAAACCGTTAAGCGGGAATACTGTCATGAAGATAACGACGAAGAATTACGTGAGAAAGTTTGGAAAGCAACCTACGACAAAGCATACGAAGTAGCGAAATCAGCTAATCCAAACAAGCACGAACGCATTGATGGTTTTGGAGCTATCTGTGAAGAATTTATTGCAGATAACTACGGAGAAGAAGATGAGGTTCCAAAAGGATTAATCAAAAAATACTACCACGACGTTGAAAAAGAAGCTGTTCGTAAAGTTGTACTTGACGAAAAGATTCGTTTAGATGGTCGTAAGACTGATGAAATCAGACCTATCTGGAGTGAGATTGACTATTTACCAGGACCACACGGTTCAGCTGTCTTTACACGTGGTGAAACTCAGTCACTAACAACAGTTACCTTAGGTACTAAGATGGATGAGAAACTAATAGATGACGTAATGAACAAGAGCTACGAGCGCTTTTTATTACACTACAACTTCCCTCCATTCTCAACAGGTGATGCTCGACCAGCTCGTGGCATCAGCCGTCGTGAAATTGGACACGGTAACCTTGCATACCGAGCACTTAAGCGTATGATGCCAGAAGAGTATCCATATACAGTACGAATTGTTTCTGATATTCTTGAATCAAACGGTTCATCTTCTATGGCAACGGTTTGTGCGGGTACTTTAGCACTAATGGATGCTGGTGTTCCTGTAAAGAAGCCAGTATCAGGTATTGCAATGGGACTAATCACCGATACTGAATCAGGTAAGTTTGCTGTTCTATCTGATATCCTTGGAGATGAAGATCACCTTGGTGATATGGATTTTAAAGTAACTGGTACTCGCGATGGTATTACAGCAACTCAAATGGATATTAAAGTTGATGGTTTATCATACGAAGTACTTGAAAAAGCATTAAACCAAGCAAAAGCAGGTAGAATGCATATTCTTGATAAGCTTGAAGAAACTATTACTGAGCCACGCGAAGATTACAAGCCGCATGCTCCTCGTATCATTAGTTTTGAAATACCTAAAGATATGATTGGTTCTGTTATCGGACCTGGTGGTAAGATCATTCAAGAGATTCAAGCAACTACTGAAACAATCATTACAATCGAAGAGGTTGGAAATATTGGTAAAGTAGCAATTTCAGCTTCAAACAAAGATGCTATTGATGCTGCATTAGCCCGCGTAAAAGGCATTGTGGCCGTTCCTGAAGTAGGTACTATATACAAAGGTAAAGTTAAGTCAATTGTGCCTTTCGGAGCTTTTGTTGAAGTGCTTCCAGGCAAAGACGGACTGCTTCATATCTCCGAAATTGAGTGGCGTCGTCTTGAAAAAGTAGAAGATGCACTTAAGGAAGGTGAAGAGGTTGAGGTTAAGTTGATTGAGATAGACCAGCGTTCAGGTAAATTAAAGCTTTCAAGAAAAGTTTTATTACCAAAACCAGAACGTAAAGAAAAGCCTAGTAACTAAGAATAGTTAAGTAATATTATCAAAGGCTGATTCATAATGAGTCAGCCTTTTTTGTTGCCCTTTAATCTTTTTAATAATTTTCGCAGTTACAAATCCTTTGTTAATGTTTTTAATATGAATCAAAAAGAAACCTTTGATACACTTAATGCTCAACTTAAAGATATACCAAAAGTACAAATTAGGCTAATGAGTCTTTCCGTTCTACCTCGATTAATGGGAGCACTTGACAATAACCATAAACAATGTCCGGATTGTAAGAAATATTGTAGCGAAGGGGAACACTTTGTGAATGATATTCGTCCTCTTTTCAATCAAGATATTAAAGTGCAAAAGAGTTTTGAAAAATGGGTCGAAAAGTCACAAAAACATCTTAAAAACATGCACCAACAGCATGTGAAAGGAAGACTTACTTCTACCTATACCACCATTGGTATGATATTCGGATGCCTTTTAGCTTTTTTGTATCTACAAATAACCAAAACAGATAATTACATTGGAGGGCTCTCCCTAGGTTGGGCAATAGGTATGGTTATTGGTTACTTTACTGGCAAAGTAAAAGAAAGTCGTTTAAATAAAATTAATAAGCTTTATTAATACACCCACATTATCATACATTTAAATTACTGATAATTGCCTTGCCCCATTGACAAATTTATAGGCAGGTTTCTGTGATAATGTTTATAAAAGACGATTCAATATGCCAAACAAATCTTTATTGTTGCTTTTATAAAAAAAGAAATTTAACTATTTTATATATGATACAGGTATATAAAAGCAATTGAAACGGCAAAAAACTTAACTAAAAATCATCTAACAAAGCCTCAACTCATACATTATAGCCTTTAAAAATTGTTATAACTCTAGAATAATAAATAATACAACATGAGATACCCCAACAAAAGCTTATCTGTATTTCAATGTTTTAAATAAAATTCTTCAACATTTATTACATTTTTTCTCACTAGCAATCTTCAAAAATAAAAAGCTATCAAATCATCCTAATTTTTAGTCCCAAAAAAAATATCAAATCAAAATGCTAATAAAACACTCATTTATTTTTTGATTAAAATTGTCACAATTGAGGTTTAAACACATGTTTTTGGGGATTAAACTGCATAATTAGCGTTATTTAATTATCTTTAATCATTGATAAAGTCATTTCTTAAGATTTAATGGCTAATAGGTATTTTATTTTTTAAAAACATTTTTAATTTTGCAGCATACTCTGTAGATTAAGTCAAAAACAAATAATTGGGTAAACATTATGAAAAGAATTAGAATTTCTCTAATTGCATCTCTAGCTGTAGCAGCTTTATTAGCTAGCTGTTCTGGTTTAGACAAGATGAACAAAGGTGCTAAAGACGTTAGTTATTCAGTCAATCCTCCAGTATTAGAAGCTCACGCTGGCCAAGTAGACCTTGATGTGACTGTTCAGTTCCCTGAAAAATACTTCGACAAAAATGTTGTTGTAGAAGCTACTCCAGTATTGGTGTACGAAGGAGGAGAGACAGCTTTCCCATCATACACTGTACAAGGTGAAAATGTTGAAGGAAATGATAAAGTAATTTCAAATGCAACTGGTGGATCTTACACTTACAGTAACTCTGTTCCTTACAATGAGAACATGAGAGTTTCTGATTTAGTTGTTCGTATTAAGGCAACTAAAAAGGGTACTACTAAAGAATTTGATGATTATAAAATTGCTGATGGTGTAATTTCCACATCAGAATTAGTTGCTGATCAAGGTGCTCAGTCAACTATTGGTGATGACGCTTTCCAAAGAATCATAGCTCAAGCTAAAAAGGCTGATCTTTTCTTCCTTATTCAGCAGAGCAACATTCGTGGTTCTGAATTAAAGAAAGAAGACGTTGCGGCTTTAAAAGAGTACATGAAAGAAATTGAAGCTACTGAAAATGTAAACTTCAAAGGTGTAGACATTTCTGCTTATGCTTCTCCTGATGGACCAGCTGATTTAAATAGTAAATTAGCTTCTCGTCGTGAGAAAGTAGCTAAAGACTATGTTACTCGTGAGATGAAGAAAGCAAAAGTTGAAGGTGGTACAGATACTGAAATGTACACACTTAAAAATACACCTGAAGACTGGGAAGGATTCAAAAACTTAATGGAAAAGTCAAACGTACAAGATAAAGAACTTATCCTACGTGTTCTTTCTATGTATAGCGATCCTGAAGTACGTGAGCGTGAAATCAAGAATATGGCAGAAACTTTCAGTGTAATTGCTGATGAGATTCTTCCTAAACTTCGTCGTTCACAAATGGCTATCAATTCAGAAATTGTTGGTAAAAGTGATGCTGAGATTACTGAGTTAGCAAGCAACAATCCTTCTGAATTGAATATTGAAGAATTGCTTTATGCAGCTACTTTAACTGAAAATGTAGATAACCAATTGGCTATTTATAAAGCTGCTGCTGCTAAATATCCAAAATGCTGGAGAGCAGAAAACAATGTTGGTTGTGCTTCATATGCTAAAGGTGATTTAGCTGCTGCTAAAACTTCTTTTGAAAAAGCTAATAATATCAAAAGTGGTGTTGCTGAAGTTAACAACAACTTAGGTGTTATAGCGCTTCGCGAAGGTGATGTTGCAAAAGCTGAAGAATATTTTGGTACTGCTGCAGGTGCAGGTGCTGAATTAGACAATAACTTAGGTATTGTTTCAATTCACAAAGGCGATTATGATGCTGCAATCCGTTACTTCGGAAATAGCACAAACTGTAATGCTGCATTAGCTAAAATCTTAGCTACTAAATATGATGCTGCTTTATCTACAATAAACGCTAACACAAAAGAAGTAGGTTTCAAATATTACCTAAAAGCTATTGTTGGTGCAAGAACTGCAGAAAATGATATGATGTTTGACAGCTTGCGTAAAGCTTGTGAGCTTGATGCTAAATTCAAAGCTGCTGCGACATCAGATATGGAATTTGCTAAATTCTTTGAAGATGCAACTTTCAAGTCTATCGTTCAGTAATTATCTGAATTAATGATAATAAAAAAGGGTGAACGAAAGTTCACCCTTTTCTTTTGCTCCATATTTTTTAAAAAAACATGAATTTAAACCTTACTATCTTAACTTCTTAAAAACCTCCCACAAGACAATACCAGCACTTACCGAAACATTAAAGGAATGTTTAGTGCCAAACTGAGGTATTTCAATACAAACATCACTCATATTAATAATTTTCTGCTGAACACCCTTGACCTCATTTCCTAAAACAATTGCATAACGCGTGTCTTTTAAAGGTTGAAAGTCGAGTAATGAAGTACTATCTTCCACCTGTTCTAAACTACATATTATATTCCCCTCTGACTTTAATTTTTCAATTGCAACTTCCGTATTCTCTTCATAACACCAATCAACAGCTTCTTCAGCACCTAAAGCCGTTTTATGAATTTCTTTGTTTGGTGGTGTTGCCGTAATACCACACAGTACAATTTTTTCAATTTTTAGAGCGTCAGAAGTTCGAAAGACAGATCCAACATTATTCAAACTTCTAATATTATCCAATACCACTGTTACAGGTATTTTTACACTCTTTTTAAACTCTTCTACCGATAAACGATTTAATTCGCTTGTCCTTAATTTTCTCATTCCTGCCAATTTTGACAACAAAAATAGCACTATTCCTGTTTTTATAGATAACTGAATTATACATGTTTAAAAATTGTACCCTTAATGGAATACTAAATCCCCTTTTATATGAATATACACGAGTATCAAGGAAAAGAAATTCTTAAATCATTTGGTGTAGCAATACAAGAAGGTATAGTTGCTGACACACCCGAAAAAGCTGTAGATGCAGCAAAAAAACTTCAGAAAGAAACAGGAACAGGATGGTGGGTAGTGAAAGCTCAGATACATGCTGGTGGGCGTGGTAAAGGTGGCGGCGTTAAGTTGGCCAAATCATTAGACGAAGTACGCGCACGCGCTAATGATATTATTGGCATGAATCTGGTAACACACCAAACGGGCCCTCAGGGCAAATTGGTAAGTAAAGTATTAATTGCACAAGATGTGTACTATCCTGGCGAAAGTGAAACAGAAGAATATTACATGAGTGTATTACTAAACCGTGAAACAGGTCGTAACATCATTATGTATTCAACCGAAGGCGGAATGGATATTGAAGATGTCGCTGAAAATAC
>Ga0070729_10004995_pt1 | contig 14012 bp, 13 predicted proteins | sample tdDd472_FD_66725 | JGI IMG/M metagenome (GOLD analysis project Ga0070729, IMG submission 66725) | Marine sediment microbial communities from the Atlantic coast under amendment with organic carbon and nitrate - tdDd47.2 | ecosystem: Environmental > Aquatic > Marine > Coastal > Sediment | place...
CCCCGGCGGACCCGGCTCGCGGCGGTCCCTTCGGGGATCTCCAGCGCCTCCGCCAGCTCACGAAAGGTGAACCCCTCCATGACTTTCAGCGCGACCGCCGCGCGCAGGTCGGGCTCGAGCCCCAGGAGCAGCTCTTGCACCTCGAGCCGCTCGTCGAGGGCGGGTTCGAGAGCCTCGCCGAGGGCGGAGCGCTCCTCGCGCGCGCGCCGGCGCCGTTCGCTGCGTGCACGCGAGAGCGCACAGCGGCTCACGATCCGGAACAGCCAGGGGCGGAACGCGCGCTCGGCGTCGAAGCGCGCGCGGTGGCGCCACACCTCGGTGAACGCGTCCTGCACCGCGTCCTCGGCGTCGGCTCGCCGCCCGGTGAGTCGCAACGCCAGCCCGAACGCGCGCGGCCAATAGCTCTCGAGGAGCGCGTCGCTCGCGTCGCGGTCTCCTCGAGCGAGGGCCCGCCCTAGTTGGCTGTCCGAGGGCTGCATGCCGCGCATGCTCGCCCGCTCGGGAGCGGAAGTCACGAGACTTCGGCGGTGGCCTCGCGGCCTGGGTCGGTCCATGTCGAGCTCCATGGAAAGCCATAGGTCGCCGGGGCAGCGGTTTCATCAGAGGAATTCGGGGACCGAGGACGGGATCGAAGGCGGCAAGTGCCCGGCCCGGATTCCGACCGAGTAGCGCGCGTGAGAACGGGGTCGACCCGTCTCACGACAGCACGAGCCCGGGCAGCCGCGCGCCCGAAGTGTCTCCTCGGGCGCCGCGGCGCCACAGAGCCCGTGGGCATGCCCCCAGCCAGTGTTGCCGCGCTGCGGTTCAGCGAATCCCGCACGATCTGGCGCGCTGCTGACGCTGCCTCCGCCGGCGTGAAGCGTTCCGTGAAAGGTTTGAACCGCAGACGGAACCCATTGTCAGGCATGGGGTTTGCCCCTCCTCAGGCAAATCCGGGTCGGCCTCGTCCGGCCCCCTGAAACTCAAGAGGACCCATGACCCTTCGACTCGGCGCCGTGCTGGCGTGCCTCGTCTGCGCTGGGGGCTCCGCCCTCGCGCAAGGCGCGGGGACGCTCAGCCCCGGCGCCCGCGGCTTCACCTGGACCCGCGGCAACCACACCTTCGAACTCCGCAATCGGTCTCGTGACTGGACGGTGGCCGAGGCCGCCACGATCAAGGCCGCCCTCGACAAGCTCCCCGACGTGCTCCTCGACTACGCGACCCAGCTCGGGGTGACCCAGCTCCGCCGCGACGACCGCCCGCGCAAGAGCCTCTCGCTCAAGACCAACGGTCTGGCCACCACGGTGGTCGAGGCCAAGTGGATCAGCTTCGGCGACGTCCTGTTCCAGCGCCCCGCCTCGCGGATCTACCAGACGGTGACCCACGAGCTGGGCCACGTGGCGCAGTACGGGCTCACCGGGCGCAGCGCCTTCGTCGCCCTGCTCGAGGTCCGCCTGCGCGGGACGCGCGGCTTCAGCGAGCTCTCCTGGAGCTCGAACCTGTTCAACGGGCTCCGTCGGCACAACGGCTTCGTCAGTGCCTACGCGCGCACCAACCACCGCGAAGACTTCGCCGAGTCGGTCGAGTTCTACTGGATCCACCCCGCCGAGCTGCTGCGGGTCAACCCGGCCAAGTTCCAGTTCATGCGCGACGTCGTGTTCAAGCAGGTCGCGTCGCCCACCAGCTCCCAGGACCCGACGCACCGCGCGATCAACCCGGTGCTCCCAGTGATCCAGAGCCTCGGCGACCAAAAGGACGACCCCTTCTCGCTGGTGCGGATCCGCGGGCAGTACTTCATGGCCTTCAAGGACGGCGGCCGCAACCGGGTGGAGTACCGCGGGAAGAAGGCGCTCACGCTCCCGATCTCGCGCGCGACGATCTACTCCTGGGTCCCCTGGCTCTCCAAGGGCTCGGCGCCGATCACCGTCGAGACCCCCGACGGCACGAGCACGCCGCACCCGTTCGAGGTCACCAAGCCCTGGTGGAAGCTGTGGTAGCGCCGCCCAAGCCCCCCGCCCAGGCCCCGCTCCCGCTGCGGGTCGCCGCCGCCCTCGGCGTGCTCTTCGTCGCGATCGTCCTCGGCGCCCTCGTCGGCGCCGGCCTCGGGATCACGGAGCAGCCCACGCCGCCCCGGCTGGCGCCGGCGGGCGCGCCGCGGGTCGCCCTCCCCGCCCCGGCGGAGCGGCGGCTCCCCCGGCTCGGGCCGCCGAGCCGCGTGCGGACCGTCGTCACCGCCTCCACCCCGGCCCCCGCTCCAAGCCTCGCGGCGCCGCTGCTCGAGGGCGAGGTCCTCGACCTCGCCCCCGGTAGCGGTGAGACCTGGGTCACGGCCCGAGCCCCGGGTGGGGTGACGCTCGAGGCCCCGGTCGAGGGCGCCCGCTTCCGCCTCGAGCTCCCCGCAGCCGGTCCGTGGGAGCTGCGCGCCGTCCGCGAAGGCGCCAGCTCGCCCTGGACGGTGATCGAGGACCCGCGAGCCATGCTGCGCCTGGTGCTCGAGGCCCACACCGTTCTCCGCGGGCGGGTCCTCGGACCGACCGGGCCCCTGGCCGGCGCGCAGGTCGAGGCGTGGCGCGAGGCCGGGCCCCCGAGCACGAGCGTCAGCGATGACCGGGGCGGCTTCGCCCTCGAGCTGCCTCCCGGCGCCGGGCTGCGGGTGTTGGCGCGCGCCCCGGGGCTCGCGCCGGCCAGCGTGCGCTACGCCCCCTCCGAGCAGCCACCAAGCGAGCTGACCCTCGTGCTGCAGACCCTGGTCCCCGTGGTCGGGGGCCCGTTCCTCGGCGCCGACGGGACGCCGCTGCCGGGACCTCTCGCCTGCGACCCGCTGGACCCCGATCGCCACGACCACGCCGTCGAGCGCGACCCCCTCGTGGTCGAGCTCGACGACGCTGGGCGGCCCGAGCTGCTCGGCCTCCCCGACGGGCGCTGGGTGGTCTCGCTCCACGAGCCCGCCCCCGACGAGCTGCGCGCCTGGGTGCGCGAGGTCGACGCCAGCGAAGACCCCGTGACCCTCGAGCTGCCGCAGGCCCCCCGCGGTCGGCTCAGCGGCCGCGCCAACGCGCCGCGGGGGAGCGAGGTCGAGGTCGAGCTTCGCCCCCACCCGGCCGACGGCGAGCGCTTCGGCTTCCTCGCCACCCGCTTCGCCAATGCCGATGGCGGGTTCACCTTCGGCGCGGTCCCTCACGGGACCTACCGCGTGCAGGCCTCCTGGCGCAACGGCCGCAGTCGCCCAGCGCTGGTCGAGGTTGGCGCCAGCGGCCGGGCTTGGGTCGAACTCATCCCCGAGTGATCCCTGGGTCGAGGCGAAACGGCCGGCGAGGCTCTCGCAAACGCGCTCGCTGCTTTAGGCTCTAGCGTGAGGAGCGGAGGAAGCATGCCCGCGGAGCACGTCGAGTTCTTGGACCGGGTCTTTCAGCGATTGCCCAAGGTCGCCCCCAGCGCGTTCCAGTTCCAGTCCTGGAAACACGGCGGTCGCCCCACCGGCGAGGGTCTTGGGGTGGCAGGCGTAGCCGGGATCGAGCCGGCGAAGGTCGAGGCCGCGGCGTGGGACGTCGACGCCTACACCGGCAACGTGCAAGCCGTGGTCGAGTGCCGCCAGGTGCCCGACGACCGCTTCGACGGCGAGACCCAGCAGCGCTTCTACCAGCGGATCGAGGTCCCGGTCCTCGGCGCGATCCACTACGAGCTCCTGATGGAGCGGATCGCCGAGCGCGACGGCTGGAGCGGCGTCGCCTGGAGCGTGCTGCGCGCGGACACCGATCGCCTGGACAAGCGCCGTGGGATTCGCAGCGACTACAACCACGGCTGCTGGCTCTCCAAGCCGGGGCTGCTCGCCTACGGCCTGGGCTCAGCCCCCAAGCGCGACGACGTGGGGTTCATCAAGTGGAAGGCCATGACCAAGGGCGCCGACGCCGCGGCGCCCCGCATGTTCAAGGCCAACGTGGACGGGATGGCCGCCTGGGTCGCGCGCCGCGGCTGAAGGTCTGGCCACACCGTCGCGCGGTTGCTAGGGTCTCCGTCGCCGTGGAGCCCTGAGGAGGACCCCTATGAAGACCTGGATCGTTTCGTTGCTCGCCAGCCTGGTTGCGCTGGTCGTGTTCGCCACCCCCGCCGCTGCCTGCGACGGCTACCGCCGCGTGGAGCAGAAGCAGAAGCGCTACGAGTCGCTGACGCTCACCGACCAGCAGAAGGAGCAGATCGCCCAGCTCAAGCAAAGGGCGATCAGCGGCTTCAGCGAGGATCACCAGCACGGCGGCTGCGACGAGGAGCACGCCAAGACCCTCTCCCGCTTCGTGGCCGAGGCCGACGGTGTGTTGACCGCCGCTCAGAAGATGGAGCTCAAGACCAACGAGAAGCTGAAGAAGATGGAGGAGGAGATCGCCCAACTCCGTCGCGAGCTGGCCGAGCTCAAGCGCATGATCCGCGAGTTGAAGCGCTAACCCGCTCCCCGTGTTTCGCGATCGACGGCCCCCGCGCTCTGCGAGGGCCGTCGTGCTGTACCCTGGGCGGGTGCGAACCCTGGCCTATCTGATCCTGGTCCTCGCCTCTGCCCAGGCCCAGGACCTCGACCGTCTGCTCGAGCAGGACGCGATCGACCCCTTCGAGGGCGCGCTGGCGGTCGCCCGCCTGGTCGAGCCGGAGCTCGATCCGCTCCCCGCCCGGGGGCTGCTCGACGCGGCCGCTCGCCAGCTGACCCTGCAGCTGCGGAGAGCGGGCAACGACGCCCAGCGGGGCGAGGCGCTCGCGCGGGCGGTCCACGAGACCCTCGGGCTGGCGGTCGAGGACGACCCCGCACACGAGCACGCCCCCGCGGCGTTCCTCCCTCACCGGGTGCTGGCGCGCAAGCGCGGCGCCTGCCTCGGTCTGACCCTGGTCTACCTCGCGTTGGCACGCCGCTGCGGGCTCCCCGCCAAGGCCGTGGCCGCGCCAGGCCACGTGCTCGTGCGCCTGGGCGCGCTGAACCTGGAGACGACCCTCGAGGGCGCCCCTCGCGACGAGGCCTGGCTGCGCGAGCACACCGGGCTGCCGACCGAGGGCAAGCCGGGGAACTACCTGCGCGAGCTCAGCGACCGCGAACTGCTGGCCGAGGTCCTCAACGGTCTCGGCGGGGCTCTCGTCAGCGAGGGGCACCCCTCACGGGCGCTGTCGCTGCTGCGGCGCGCCACAGCCCTGGCCCCCGACTCTCCGGGCGCCGCCTACAACCTGGCCCTCGCGCTCCGCGCGGCGGGCAAGCCTGCCGAGGCGGCCAAGCCCCTGGAGCGCGCGCTGAGCTTGCACTCCACCCGGGAGGCGCTCAATCTGCGCGGGCTGCTGGCCCTCGATCGCGACCGCCCAGACCTGGCCCTCGCCGACTTCAGCGGGTTGATCGAGCGCCATCCCCAGGAGGCGCGCTACTGGAACAACCGCGGGATCACCCGCTGCCGCATGGGGCTCTTGCCCGACGGGCTGCTCGACCTCGACCGCGCGCTGGAGCTGCGTCCCGGGTGGGCCGAGGCCCACCTCAACCGCGGCCTGGCCCGCCTCGAGCAGGGTCGGGTCGAGGAGGCCGCGCGGGACCTGAGCGCCGCCAAGCCCGGGGACTGGCGCGCGACCCTCGGAGGTCTCCCCGCGAGCGCCGCCGTCGGCCGCCACCTGGTGCGCCTGGCCGGCTCCCTCCCGGGCGAGGGTCGCGCGGCCGCGCTGTTCGCCGGCGGCGACCGCTTGCTGGCGGCGCAGCAGGCCTCGGAGGCGCGCGCCGCCTTCGAGCGGGCCCTCGAGCTCCCCGGGCAGCGGGTCGAGGCTTACTGCAAGCGCGGGCTGGCCTGCGAACGACTGGGCGACGAGCTGTGGGCCAAGCGCAACTACTACCTCGCGACCCAGGCCGACCCCAACGCGCCCATGGGCTATCGCTACTTCGGCTACCACTACCTCCGCCGCGACAAGTTCGCGACCGCCATGGACTACTTCACGAAGTACCTGGCCCGCGCCGCCCCCGACGCCCCCGATCGCCGCGAGGTCGAGGAACTCGTGCGCACGATCAAGGACGCCCTCGGCCAGTAGGCGGGGATTTGCATTTGCGTTGCTCGCAGCACGGCGCTCCTCGCCGTAGGGTGGACACGCCCAGGAGGTGACCCATGCAGTTCGATCGCCGCGAGTTCCTCGAGCACGCAGCCCTGGCCCTGGCGCTCTCCGCCCTCCCGGCCTGGGCTCAGGACGCCGACCCCACCGAGGTCGGGCCCTACGCCGACTACGCCAAGGCCAAGCCGGTGCCCAAGGGCGCCGACGGCTACGGGGCGACCACCGCCGGGGATATCGAGGGGCCCTTTTACCGCCCCAACGCGCCCTTCCGCGAACGTCTGGCGCCGGCCGGAGAGCCGGGCCGACCGCTGCAGCTCAGCGGCCGCGTGGTCAAGGGGCTGGCCTGCGTGCCCCAGGCCGGCGCCGTTGTCGACGTGTGGCAAGCGACCGCCAAGGGGCGCTACGACAACGACGACCCGCGGAACCAGCCAGCCGCCGACGCCTTCCACCTCCGGGGGCGGGTGCGCACCAACGCCAAGGGCGAGTTCAGCCTGCGCACGATCTGGCCCGGCCACTACGCCATCGGCCGCGACCGCTTCCGCCCGGCGCACCTTCACGTAAAGGTCAGCGCCGAGGGCTGCCAGCCGCTGACGACCCAGCTCTACTTCAAGGGCGACACCCACAACGCCAAGGACCCGTGGTTCGACGCCAGCCGCGCCCTCGAACCCAAGCGCGACGACGAGGGGGGGTGGCGGGCGACCTACGAGCTCGTGCTCGAGGAGTCCGCCGACTGACTGAGCTCAGCGCGGAAGGGCCAGGGAACAGCCTGCTCCAGGGTCGCCGCCACCGCCGCCGCCGCCAGGGTCGCCGCCGCCGGGGTCGCTCTCGCCGATCACCCCGCCGTCGAGGTACTGCCACCCCTGCATGTCGAGCAGGTCGTAGCTGCTGAAGAAGGCGTGACCGCCGACGAAGGCGTCGGCGCTGGCGTCGTCGGTCACGACCTGTCGGCTGGTCATCACGACCCGCCCGGTGCGCTCGATGAGGAACATGCGGTCCGCGCTGACCCCCCACGCCTGTGGCCAGGCGAAGGCCACCCACTGGTTCGCGGGCTCGGGGCCGACGACGACCCTGAAGAAGAAGCCGTCGCGCTTGCCAGTCGCGAGCACCTTGTCGAGGCCAGCGTCCGCCTCCAGGGCGGCCATGTCGCCGTAGCGCTCCTTGAGCTCGCGGTAGCGAGCCTGGGCCGCGTGGATCGCCTTCAGGCCGGCGACCCCCGCCGACTCGTTCCCGCGCTGCTTGGAGGAGACGAGGGAGGGGATCGAGATCGCGGCGAGAATCGCGATGATCCCCACCACCACCATCATCTCCTGCATGCTGAATCTGCGCCCCGAGAGGGGTCTGATGTGCTGCGTCGTCATGGTTCGCTGCTCTCTATCTCGCCCACCGCAGGGTATGGCAGATTCCCCGCGGTCTCGCGACCTGAAATTCGGTCGGGGACACCTCAGCGACCCAGCCGCGCACGACACGTGGCGAGCTTCTGCTGGGCGATCTCATAGCGCGGATCCGAGGGCGAAAAGCGCTCGAGGGCGTCCTCGAACGCGACCGCCGCCGCCTCCCAGTTCTTGGCTTGGTAGAGGCAGATCGCGAGCAGGTAGTGGGAACCATCGAGCTCCGGATCGATCGCCATGCTGGCGCGGACGTCGGGCTCCGCCTTGGTGAACTCGCCGAGCTGGACGTAGGCGATCGCGCGGTTCAGGAGCAGGAGTGCCTTGCCCCGATCGTTCTCGACGGAGAGCGCCACGGCCTTGTCGAAGTAGTCCAGGCCGGTTCGCAGGTCTCCTCCGATGGTGTGGACCATCCCCAGATTCCGCAGCGCGCGGGGGTCCTTGGGGTCGAGGGACACCGCGAGCTCGAAGTCGCTGCGCGCCTCCTCCCAGCGCTCGAGCTTGGCGTAGCCGATCCCCCGGCTGATCAGGGCTCGTGTGTCCTCGGGGAGCACCTCGAGCCCCCGGGAGAGGTAGTCGATCCCGGTGTGGAAGTCGTCGCGCAAGAGCGCGGCCTCGCCCATGCCGATCAACGCCACGGGGTCGTCGGGGTCGAGCTGGAGGACCGCGACGAAGGCATCTTCGGCGGCGAGGGCGTCCTCCTCGTCGAGGGCGGCCTTTCCCCGCTCGAGGAGCTGCTCCCGGCTCGCCTGGACGGTTGGCGGCGGCGGCGGAGCGACCTCGGTCGTGGCCTGCGTCTCCTGCGAGCCTTCTGCCGGTCCCCGCGTCAGCCACCACGCAGCCCCCACGCTCACACCGACGGCCAGCGCGAGCTGCAGCGCCAACCCCCGGCGGCTGGATCGCTGGCTCGAGGTCGCGTACAGCGACTCGGCGAGCGCCTTGGCGAGCGCGTTAGCGCTGGGGTAGCGCCGCTTGGGCTTCTTCTCCAGGCAGCGCATGCACACCGCGCTCAGCCCGCGCGGGACCTCCGGGCGGAGCTTCGCCGGAGGGGTTGGGACCTTGTCCTGGACCGCGACCACCAGCTCGGTGAGGCTCTCGCCGGTGAAGGGGGCCTTCCCCGTGAGCGCCGCGTAGAGGGTCGCGCCGAGGCCGTAGACATCGGTCGCCGGCCCCACGTTCGCGTGGTCCGCGAGGGCCTGCTCGGGGGACCAAAACCCGGGGGTCCCCACCAGCGCCCCCTCCATCGTCAGGTCCGCGCCCTGCGAGTCGGCGTCCTTCGCCAGCCCGAAGTCGGCCAGGTAGGGCTTGCCCGCGGCCGAGATCAAGACGTTGGCGGGCTTGAGGTCCCGGTGCAGGATCCGGCGCTCGTGGGCGTGCCCGAGGGCCTTGGCCAGCGGCACGAAGAGCTCCACCGCGTAGCCCACCGGGAGCGGACCCAGGCGCTCGATCCGCTCGTCGAGACCTTCGCCCGGGATCAGCTCCATGGCCATGTAGAGCGAGCCGTTGAACTCGCCGAAGCCGTGGACGCCGACGATGTTCGGGTGATTGAGGATCATCAGCGCCTCGGCCTCCCGGCGGAAGCGCTCTTGCTGCCGGGGGTTCTTGCCCGGCGCGAGCAGCTTGAGCGCGACGTCGACGCCCGTACGCATGGATCGCGCGTGGTAGACCACGGCCATCGCGCCGCGGCCCAGCTCACCCAGGACGTAGAACTCACCGATCTGCACACTCGATGCATACAGCCCGCCGCCGCCGCGCGCCCGTGGGAGTTCCCAGTCCGCTGCGCGCGCGGTCCTCGCTCGGGACCCAGCCAGACCCTACACTCGTCGCTCCGAGAAGCTGGAGGCCGCATGAGCGAGACCGCGTCTGCCCCGCTGCACGTCGAGCGCGTCGCCCTGCGCTGGAGCGACATGGACGCCCTGGGCCACGTCAACAACGCGGTCTACTTCACCTACTGCGAGAACGCACGGATGGGCCTCTTCGAGCGCCTGCGGCTCGCCGACTACGCGGGGGACCTCGGCCCCGTCGTCGCGACCGCGAGCTGCACCTTCAAGCAACAGCTCGCCTACCCGGCCACGCTCTTGGTCGCGGTCCGCTGCACCCGGGTCGGGCGCACGAGCTTCACCCTGACCTACGACCTGCGCCGGCTGGACCCCAGCGGTGAACCGGAGGCCGAGCCCGTGTGCAGCGGCGAGTCGGTCGTGGTATGGATCGACTTCGCCAACGGCGGCTCGGTGCCCCTCCCCGACGCCCTGCGTCGGGCCCTGGAAAGTCCCGACCGGGTCACGTAGCGTCCCGGTTCGTCGTGGGCGGAGTACCCGCCGGGAGACCCAATGGACGAACGCGCGCTCAACGAGTTCGAGTCGATGTTCGAGGCGGCGGTGCGCCCCTCGGTGAACATCGAGCCCCTCGCCTGGAGTCGGATCCTCGTGGCCCTCGACGGCTCCGAGCGAGAAGACTCCGTGATGGCCGTCGCGACGCACCTTGCCCAGCGGGTGGGCTGCGCGCTGCACCTCGTGGCCACCCGGGCGATCCTCGACGGCGAGGACGAGTCCAAGCTGCGGGAGACCCTCGAGCAGCGCCTGGCCGACGCCACCCGCAAGGCCGAGGAGGCCAAGCTCGAGGTCAGCGGCGAGGTCCAGCTGGGGTCCCCTGGGGAGATCCTCCTCGCCCAGCTCGAGGCCGCGCCGACCACGCTCCTGATCGTGCCGACCCCCCACGGCGGCCAGACCCCCGACCAGACGACCCTCGGCTCGACCGTCGACCACTTGCTGAAGGTCTCCGACACCCCCGCGCTCTTGATCAAGGGCCCGATCGACGACCCGACCGCGGTCTTCAAGCGGCTGCTGGCTTACCTCCCGGGCGGATTCGAGGTCGGCCCCCACTTCTCGATCCCCTTCGGCCTCGTCGAACCTCAGGGCCATCTGGAGCTGATGCACGTGGTCAACGAGGAGGAGGTCCAGCGCTACGCCGCGGCCTTCGAGGTCACCCCCGACGCCGACGAAGAATCGGCCAAGGCCGAGGCCATGATCCGCGGGATCGAGTCGAAGATGACCGCGCTCCTGCAGGCCGCGGTCAAGGAGGTCCGCGACGAGCCCTTCGAGTGCCGCAGCCTCGTGACCCAGGGCAACCCCGTCGAGCAGGTCGCCCTGCACGTGCTGAACAAGGGCGACAGCCTGCTGATCGTGGAGAGCGAGTCGCGACCCGAGACCCCGGTCTCTCCCGAGGCCTACACCCTGCTGAAGGAGATCACGGGCGTGCCAATCCTCGCCCTCTAGGAGCCTCATGAGCGAAGCTGCCGAAGCGAAGACGAGCGGCCACAAGAAGCATGACCCCAAGGCGGTGGCGGGCGTCTTCGGCGTGATCGCGCTGCTCAGCCTGGGCGCCATGCACTACGACTGGCTGCCCGACAACTACCTGTTCGGGATCCTGCTGGCGCTGACCCTCGGGGTCCTCGCCGCGGAGAAGCTGAACAAGGTGATCCTGCTGATGCTCAGCGCAGGGCTGTGCCTGTTCCTCGCCGTGGCCGAGGGCGGGCTCCACGCCACGGCCCACGTCGAGCATTGGAAGATCCCGCAGTACATCGCGATGATCGACTGGGGGACCATCGGGATCATCATCGGCTCCACCGTGTTCGTCGAGTTGATCTCGCGCAGCGGCCTGTTCACCTACACCAGCATCAAGATCATGAAGCTCAGCAAGGGCGACCCGCTGCTGCTGTTGATCGCGTTCTCCTTGCTGACCGTGGCCTTCAGCGCGTTCCTCAACAACGTGACCGCGATGATCATCATCGGCTCGTTGACCATCGTCGCCTGCCGCAAGCTAGAGCGAGACCCGACCCCGTTCCTGCTGACCGAGGGGATCTTCACGAACATTGGCGGGTTGCTGACCCTGATCTCGTCGGTGCCGAACATCATCGTCGGCACCGAGGCCAAGATCAGCTACCTGAAGTTCTTCGTAGTCAGCGCGCCGTATTGTGTGGTCGCCTCAGCGGCCACGATCTTCATGACCAGCTGGATCTTCAAGGTCAAGCGCCTGGCCAGCGAGGAGGAGCGCCGGGCCGCACGCGAGCAGGTGGAGCGCTTCGACGAGTGGGAGACGGTCAAGGACACGAAGTTCTTCTACCTCTCGGCGGGCGTGCTGGCGGCGATCGTGGTCGCCTTCGCGCTGCACTCGCAGATCCCGGTCCTGCACAAGATGGGCCTGGAGGTCGTCGCGTTCATTGGGGCCACGGCCATGCTCGTGCTCTACCCCACCGACGTGGAGGAGGTCCTCGACCGGGTCGAGTGGTCGCTGATCTTCTTCTTCGTCGGGCTGTTCGCGCTGCTGGGGGTCATGGAGCACGCCGGGGTGCTGGAGCTGATCGGCACCTGGCTGGAAGGCCCGCTTGGCAGCGGTAGCACCAGCGGCCCCCTGGCCTTGATCTGGGCTTCGAGCCTCTTCAGCGGGCTGACGGACAACATTCCCCTCTCGGCGGTGCTGGCCAAGGTGCTCAGTGGATTCGGCGACTCCTTCGAATACATGGACACCCTCTGGTGGGCGCTGATCTTCGGCGCCGGGCTCGGCGGCAACCTGACGCCCATCGGCAGCGCCTCGACGGTGGTCGCGATCTCGATCATGAAGCGCGAAGGCAAGGGGATCGGCTTCCTCAGCTACGTCAAGATCGGCGCTCCGATCGTGCTGATGCAGGTCGCCCTGGCCACCGGCTACCTGTTCCTCGCGAGCGCCATCGGCCTGCTCTGATCAGGACCCGGCTCGGGCCTGTAGCGCCAGCCCCACGGTCGCCCCTGCCCGGTGAGTTGACCCCGGCACACCGGCAGAATACGCTCTAGGCATGCCGACGGGCCTCTACCGAGCGCTGCTGATCCTGCTCACCTGCCTCGCGTTCACGCTGGGGCCAGGCGCTGCCGCCTTCGCCAGCGCGCTGACGGTGGGCGAGGAGTCGGAGCTCAGCCAAAACGAAGAGCGCTCGGCTGAGGGCCGCGAGGCGGCGGACGCCGCCCTGCCCTCGGAGGCGTGCGAACGGCACGATCGCCAGGCGTCCACCACGACGCCAGCTCCAGCCCCCAACGCGGGGCCCCAGTGGCTCGCCACGGACTCGGGAGCGGCACCGCCCCCGGACGCTTGGCTCCGACCGACACGCTGCTAGTTGCTCCGAGGGGGCCCTAGCCCCCCACTGCGACCGCGTTCCCTCCTCCGAGGGTGGCGGACTGCCCCCGCGACCGGGCACGGCCACCCCGGATCGCCCTCACCGGGCGACCCCGTCTACACCAACCAAACCCCTTGATTCATCAGGCCCCGACCGGGGCGCACCCAGAGGACCCCATGCAGAAACTCGTCCAAGGCGTTCACAAGTTCCAGAACGAAGTCTTCGGCTCCCAGAAGGAGCTCTTCGAGCGACTCGGCAGCGGCCAGAAGCCGGAGGCGCTGTTCATTACCTGCTCCGACTCGCGCGTCGTCAGCAACCTCGTGACCCAGGCCGACCCGGGCACCCTGTTCGAGCTGCAGAACGCGGGCAACATGGTCCCGCCCTACGGCGCCCAGCAGGGCGGCGGCTGCGCGGCCACCGTGGAATACGCGGTGTCGGTGCTCAAGGTGCGCGACATCGTCGTGTGCGGTCACTCCCACTGCGGCGCAATGACCGCGCTGACCGAGCCCGAGAGCAACCTCGACGCCGTCCCCGCGGTCAAGTCGTGGCTACGCCACGCCGAGGCCACCCGCCGGATCGTCAAGGAGAACTACGAGCACCTCGCCCACGACAAGCGCCGCCACGTGATGGCCGCGGTCGAAGAGAACGTGCTCGTGCAGCTGGAGAACCTGCGCACGCACCCCTGCGTCGCCGCGGCCCTCGCCCGCAAGGAGCTCAACCTCCACGCCTGGGTGTACAAGTTCGAGACCGGTGAGGTCTTTGCCTACTGCTCCAGGACCGAGCAATACGTACCCCTGGCCGAGGTCGACGAGGCGCAGCAGTTGGGGACCAGCGCAGCCTACGGCCTCAAGCACCGCGAGCAGCCCGCCGGGGCCTGAGCGCCAGCCAGGCCACCCGTTCTCAGAGAGCCTCTCCGAGGACCCCCTGAGAACGGGCTGAGGGCTCGCGCTCTCAGGGAGCCTCCTCGTTCCTGACGAGACGTGCACGCCGATTCGGGTGAACCACGGCCAGTGCTCGGGGTATAGCCCGCGACGGGTTGCCACCTGCGGGTGGCCCCGCCCCGCGTGAGTAGCGGGTTTCCCGTCGCCCCTCGCACGCCCTGAGCTTGCGCTGGGCCCCCCGCTTGCACGGAGGCCGACCATGCGCCTGACCCTCGTCCTCACCCACCGCTGCGACCTCGCCTGCCGCTACTGCTACGCCGGCCCGAAGGACAGCCGGACCATGGACCGGGCCACCGGTCGAGCGTCCGTCGACCGCGCGCTGGTGAAGCTCCAGCCGGGCGAGGAGCTCTCCCTGGGGCTGTTCGGGGGCGAGCCGCTCCTGGTGTGGCCGCTGGCCCGCGACCTCGTCGACTACGCCCGCGCGCGCTGCAGCGCGGCCGGTCACCCGCTGAGCGTGCACCTGACCACCAACGGCACGCACCTCGACTCCTCCTGCCTCGACGAGCT
>Ga0070729_10004998_pt1 | contig 14003 bp, 11 predicted proteins | sample tdDd472_FD_66725 | JGI IMG/M metagenome (GOLD analysis project Ga0070729, IMG submission 66725) | Marine sediment microbial communities from the Atlantic coast under amendment with organic carbon and nitrate - tdDd47.2 | ecosystem: Environmental > Aquatic > Marine > Coastal > Sediment | place...
GTCGAGGAACGGGCCGCCGTCGCGCAACTTGCCCTCGCGATACAGCTTGAGCATGTAGTCGCCGTGCGCGCGCAGGGGCTGTTCGCGAAACGACTTTCCCGGGATCCACTTCGGCCCCGGCATGTACACGGCAACCCACGGCCTGCCCGGGGCGGGCTTGGGCGCAGCGGCCGACTGGTACAGCTCCAGCGTGTTGCCGTCGGGATCCCGAACCGCGCCGTGAACGCGTCCGCCCTGCCGTTGGATTTCGCCGTGGGGCTTCCCGCCGTGCTTCACCGCGATTGCGATGGCCGCGTCGACGTCCGCCACCGCAAGTCCCAGTTGATGGGACGGGTAGCCTTCGAAGTCCGCCTTGTCACGCAGCGGCACGAGCTTCATCGTGACGTTACACACCTTGCCGAAGTAGGCCTTCATGTTGCCCATGGGAACTTCACGGAAGGTGCCGCCGAACGCCTCGGTGTAAAACGCGACCATGGCGTCGGTGTTCGCGGTGCGGATCGCGATCGACTGCATGGTCGCCGTGGCCTTCGGCGACTCTTCCGCCGAGACTCCGACGAGGATCAGGAACACGCAAGTGCAGAGGAGAATGGTGCCGGTACGCATGGCAGCCATCGTAGTATGGGCGCGCGCCACCGTGCGAGTCGCCTTCGTCGAACTCCCGATCAACCCTGCTTCGACTTCGACGTCTGGCGCTCTTGTGTCGCGGAGGCGGCGCACGATCGTGTCGGGCTGCTACGTCGACGAGCTGAAGCGCGTCGCGAGGAGCGCGGATAGCGTCATCAGCATCAGCGCGACGCCGATCAGAACCGGGGTCGACGCGCCCGCCAGAACGAACAGCAAGTACACGGTGAAGGCGACCGCGACGACGCACACGCCGCCGACCACGCAGATGGCTCCTTGTAGCGCGGGATGCGGGAGCGCGCGCTGGGCCGGAAGGCCGCAGGAGACCGCGGCGAGCACTGCTAGAGCGGTCAGCGACAGGCCGATCCTTGCCATCCCGTCCGTCACGGACGCAGCGATCGCCAGTCCAAGGAGGACGAAGGCGAGGGCAATCCGGACCCACAGGTGGTGCAGCACGGTAACCGTATCGGCGGGATGTCTGCCCGAGCTTGACAGCCGGCCGCGGGGAGGGAGGTACGATGGAATGATGCTGGTGCCGATGTCGGAACCCGAGTACGCCGAGTACATCGAGCTGTCCGTGGCGCGTTATGCCGAAGCGCTGAGTCGGGCCGGTGACTTGGACGCCGCCGCGTCGCTCCAATGCGCCGCAACGCACATGGAAGCGCTGCTTCCCGACGGACGGCTCACGCCCGGCCACCACTTCATGAATCTCGTGCGGGACGGAGACGTCCTTGGAGCTCTCTGGTTCCACGAACAGCTCGACGAGAGTCCGCCGCGCCTGTTCCTCTTCGACGTTCGCGTGCGACCCGAGTCTCGGGGCGGGGGCGTGGGCACGGCCGCGATGGCGACGCTGGAAGCCGAAGCGCGACGCCGTGGAGTGTCGCAGTTGATGCTCAGCGTCTTCTTCCACAACGCTGGTGCGATCCGACTCTATGAACGGCTCGGGTTCGAAGAGTGCGAGCGGTCCGAGGCGGGCATGCGCATGCGCATGAGCGTTTGACTACTCGCCGATGTCCTCACTCCAGAGGTCCGGCTTCTCCCGCTGCAGTCGTTCCATCAGGGCGATACACCGAGCATCCTGTAGCTGGACGAGTTCGACGCCGCGTTCGCGGAGCCACGGCTCCGCACCCATGAACGTCGTATTCTCCCCGATCACCACGCGAGGGATCTCGTAGAGGACGATCGCTCCCGTACACATGGGGCAGGGAGACAGCGTCGTCACGATGGTGAGCTCTTTCCAGTCGCGTCGCCGGCCGGCGTGACGCAGGCAGACCATTTCGGCGTGCGCCGTAGGGTCGCCACTCTGGACGCGCTCGTTGTGGCCGACGGACAACACCACACCGTCCCGATCAAGCAGCGCGCTTCCAATCGGGATCCCACCTTCTCGCCAGGACTTCTCTGCCTGTTCGATCGCCGCATCGAGGCCCGCTTCGTGCATCACGAGAGGGTACCGCAACCACGGCTCTTCTGAATATTGAACGCAGCTCGCAACACGTTTGTCAAAAACGTCGTGTTACACGACCTTGACGAAGATCGCGGTGCAACTCTTCGTCTTATGCGTTGGAAGAGGAGTGATTCGCGTTCCTGTGCGTATCACCCGCAGCGTCCCGAAGACGGACTCAAGGATGAGAGGAGTTGTGATGCGATTCGTGTTTGTTCTGTGCCTGAGTTGTTGCGTATGGGCAGCGGAGGAGACCGTTCCTGAAGTCGCGCAACAACTTCAGAAGAAGCTCGCGAGTGGCGAGACCGAAGGAAGCATCGATCTCGTCGGGCGACTCGTGTCGCACTATCCCAAAGCGGGCAAGCCGGACCAGGTGATTGCGATGCGCGCACTCGGTAAGGCAGCGGGCGCCAAGGATGTCGAGCTGCGTCACGCCGCGTTCAGCGCACTCGGCAAGCTGCATGTACCGGGGTCGGGAAAATACCTGCGGCGTTGGTTGTCTCCGCCGAAGAAAGGCGATGTCGCCGAGTCGTATCTCAAGGCCATCGAGACCGCCGGGGAGATCGCCGATCCGCGCACATTGCGCAAGGTGGTGGGCCTGACGGACCACAAGAACGAGGAAGTTGCTGTCGCCGCGGTGCGAGCGTTGGGCGGCTATCGCACCCTTCCCGTGCCGGCGCGCAAGAAACTGGCAATGGACCTCGTGCGCAAGCTGGAGCAGCTCAGTAGCGGCGGCACGCGGGGGTGGGGCCGAGGAGCGGCTCAGAGCACACGACGGGAGACCGAGGAAACGGGGACGCCGCTGGGCAGACCGACCTCGGGTCGAGACGCTGCGGCACGCGCGGCGGTTCTGCGCACTGCCATAAGCCGGACGCTCGAAACGGTCACGGGCACGCGCTGCGGCAGCGTTGCGGAGTGGGTCAGCTGGCGGAAGCGCGCGAAAAGAGTGAAAGACCCCTTCGCTTAGGGCCGGTCTGCGAATTCCGTCTGGATTCGTGCGGCAGCGCTCGCGTGCGGACAGGCCCGGGGCCTGTCTGCACGCGATCTCGGAATTCGTCGTACGCTAGCGGCGATGAACGTTGAGCAGACGGAATCCCGTCGACCGTGGCTCCGCCGATCCCTCTGGGGTGGCGCGGTTCTGGTCACTCTATGTCTGGTTGCGACCGCATTCGTCCCGGGTTGGCTCTCCAGCGACTCCGGACGCAGCTGGTTGATGAATCAGGCAAGCGCCGCGATTCCGGGTGGCATCGAGCTGGAAAGCATCGATCTCAATTGGTCCGGGGGGCAGACGGTACGCGAACTTCGGCTGACTGATGCGCAGGGGAAGCCCGTCGCCCGTGTCCGACAGATCGAGACCTCGTACAGCCTTCTCCAATTGGCGCGCGGGAGCTATCGCGACGGAAAAGTCGTCATCGAAGGACTCGAACTCGACCTGGAGCTGGACGAGTCGGGCAGCCTGAATCTGGCCGCAGCGGTTGCGGAGCCCGGCACAGAGGACGAGTCCAAAGGTGCGCGCACGATGCTGCGGGAGCTGATCGTGCAGCTCCCCGGCTCCCTGGATCTCGTTGTGGAGCTGCGCGATGCGCGGATCTCGATGAACGGCCCCGGGTTGGCCGCCCCCGTCGTGTGGTCCTCCGTGAACGGCACGCTTTCCGCCAGCGGCAGTGGCAAACCCGTGGAGTTGGATCTCAAGGGGATCGTCGGCCGTTCCTCGCAGGCTGCGCTTCGCATTGGTCTGGACGGCTTCGACGCGGACGGCCGCCTGCAGGGGTCCAACGCGAAACTTCGTCTTGCGATGGATGCCTCGTGGGAGGAAGGCAAGGACGCCGCCCGATCGGTGCGGATGCTCCGCAGCCTGCTGGGACCCAACACGGAGGTTCGTCTCGATGTCGTGACGGCCGGCGATTCGGTCACCGTGTCGAGCTCGGCTCGTTCGTCGCTGCTCGAGTTCTCCGGCGGCGCCGTGCTGGATCTGCAGGAAGCCGACCAGGCGAGCCTGCGCGTGGCCAGCCCGATTCAAGCGCGCTATCGCATTACGCCCGAGGCGATCCGCATGCTCGCTGCGGGGAACGCCGAGGTCGAACTTGATGAGGCGCTTGAGCTGACTGCCGAGATCGAATCCTTCGGTTGGGCCACCGGATCCACTGCGGTGGCGGCAACGGCGCGGATCGCGCTGGGCGACGGCCAGCTGAATGTGCGTGTGGGAGAGACTACCGAAGCGGTCGATTGGAGCGGCTGGTCCGCTGCCCTCTCCACCTCCGAGAGCGACGGTGTGCAGGCGACGCTCAGCGGACGTCTGCTCGACGGGAACGTTGCTCTGAATGCCGCCGGGACCTCGCTGGAGGACGTGCGGCTGAATGCTTCCGTGAAGAAGCTGCCCCTCGACGCCATGGATCGGGTCGCCCAGGGGTTCACCGGACGCGCGGGTGCGCTCGTCGAGTGGCTCGGGCCGCAACTCGATCTGACTGCGCGCTACGCGCCGACGGATGCGGACACAGCGACGGGCTCGCTCGTCGTGAAGACCGCTCGCCTCGACGTCAATCTGCCGCTGTCGATCGACCACAAAGCGAAAACGGTCCGCGGCACGGACGCCGACGTGCGCTATGCGCTGGCACCCGGTCTTGTGCCGAAGCTGGCCAACCAGACCGATCTGCCGCTGCGTCTGCGCGCCCAGCAGTTTCGGATTCCCCTCGGCGCGTTCGATGCCCATCGCGCCGCCGTCGATGCCACGTTGTCCATCGGTCGTACGACGCTTGCCGGTCCGACGCCTGTCACGCTCGACCGGTTCGAGTGCCGTGTCGTCTCCGAGTCTCTCGCCCAGTCCGTGGCGCTGGACGCCAGCGGCAAGGTGGACTCCGGTTCCATCGAAGCGCACGGGAAGCTGGGTGGCCTTTGGGACGCCGATGGGAGGTTCGGGCTCGACCGCGCCCGCGGACAGTTGGAAGTCGTTCTTTCGAAGTTCCCGGCCGCGCGTATCGAACCTGCTCTCGGGAAGCTCCTCGATGCACGCGTGAGCGTTCGCGCGACCGGCACCGAGGCGCAGATCGATCTGGATTGCAGGTCGGATCTGCTCGTCCTGAAGCTTCCGCTACGCGCCGCGGATCGCCGCGCCGCGCTGCGGAGTCCGGGCAGCGTCCGGTACCGCGTCACGCCGGAAACCGCGCGTCGGTTCACCGCATTCGAGTTGGAACGACCGTGCGGGTTGGAGTTGGCGATCGAGTCGATGTCCGTCCCGCTTGCCGCGGAGCCGGATCTGGCGCAGACGAGCGTACAGGCTCGGTTGACGATGGACGCGGTGACCGTCGCCGACATGGTCGAAGGGCACGCGCTCACGCTGTCGAACGCGGACTTCGGGTTTGCAGGGGAGAGCGTGGCGGCGGGCCGATTGACAGCGAAGGGCGAGGTCGAGTTGCGGGGTGTCGATCTGGGCGGCCCGGTCGTGTTCGCGGCTCATGCGTCGCGGTCAGAGGCCCGCTTGGGTCTCAAGTCGAACCGGCTAACTGCGGATGTGGCCGCGGAGCGGTCCGGCGACGTGTACCGCCTCACGAAGCCGGCGCGCGCGATGATCACCGTGCATCGGGCACTCCTCGACGCATTCGACGTGCGCAGCGATTGGCTGGGCGGCGACCTGGCGATTCGTGTGGATGGCAAACAGCTTCAGCTTCCCGCGGACTTCGCCCTTGAGCGCATGAAACTCGATGTCGACGTCGGGATTCAGAAGGCCGCGCTGCGCTCGGAGGGGCGCGCCGTCGAACTCAACAACGCAAAGCTCGGCGTGGTGGCGGACGGGGGAGATCTGCGCCTTTCGGGTTCTGCGGGCGTCGGGGACGGGACGTTCGAGCTTTCGGCCGCGATCCACCAGTGGATCGCGGGTACGCAGGTGAATCGCAACGCTCCGATCGACGCGCGGCTGACTTCCCGTGACCTGCCCGCCGGACTCATCGATCCGGCACTCCCGAACCTCGTGGGGCAGACGCTTGGCATCAACGCGCGGATCGAGTTCCCGAACGGAATCGACGATCGCCGCGGCGGCGTGACCATCGATGCGAAGGCGCCGCGCCTCAGCGCCAACGCGGATCTGCGATTGGATCAGGGGATGACGCTGGCATCTCCGGCGCGTCTGGTCTGGACGCTGAGTCCGGCCGCCCTGCGCGAGTTGTTGCCGGAGGCGAAGCTCCGCTTGCGCGAGGCCGCGCAGTTCACCGCCACCGTGAAGTCGTTCCGACGCTCCGCGGACGGGGACATGCAGGTCGACGCGACCGCCGTCGTTCCGCTCGCCGCACTGGTCGATGCGAACGGACAGACCACGGAGATCCGCAACCTGAGCCTGGCATTCTCGCTCCCGGAAACGAACGCGCCTCTGAAAGTCACACTCGAGGGAGCGATGGAGGGCGGGACGAAGCCGGGCCGGTTGGCGGGCACGCTCACGGTTGCCGACGTCGCGCAGACGCGATCGCTCGACGAACTCACGGTGCGGGGCACGCTGTCGTTTTCGAACGTGGCGGTCAAGCCCATCGACGCGTTGCTGGCGTTGGACGGGTTTCTCCCTGCTGTGCTCGGGGACGAGGCCTCCGCCGCGCTCACGTTGCAACTCGTTCGCGGGCTGGGGCCGGTCGACCTGCGGCTCACGTCGGGCAACCTCAAGGCCAACGTGGCGGCGAGCATCATCCAGGACGCGTACATCCTGCGCAAACCGATTGTCGCTGAACTCGTTCACTCGAAAGCGTTGGCCGATCAGGTGCTTCCGAAGCTTGGGCCGTTCTTCCAGGGCATCGTGGCCACCGAGAAGCCGATCGCGTTCCGCGTGAATGCTTCCGGATTCTCGGTGCCGCGCAAGTTCGACTTCAACAAGATCATCGTTCCCAGCGCGGTGCTCGACATCGGCAAGGTGACGCTCGAGAACCAGCTGCTCGTGCAGCTCGTGAAACAGCTGGCGCGGGCGGACACGAAGAAGCGCACGGACGCGTGGTTTACGCCGGTACAAGTGCGTTTGTCCGGCGGTTCGATCCGGTACACCAAACGACTCGATCTGCTCTTCGAGAAGAACCTCCACTTCGCGACGTGGGGGACTGCGGACATCGGCGGGGATCGTCTCGACATGGTGATCGGGATCATGCCGGACACGATCAATCGCGCCCTGGGCATCAAGCGTGTGGGGGCCAACGACACGCTGCAGGTCAAGGTGCGCGGATCCCTCGCCGAGCCGAAGTTCAACCTGGGGAAGATCCTGCGAGACATGGCTGCCATCCGGGCGAAAGAGGATGCGGTCCAGCGGCTTCCCGGCATCGCCGGCAAGATTGCCGAAGGCGCTCTCGATGCCCTCCTTCGCAAGTCTTTCTCCGGGGCGCCGCCCGTTCCCGCGTCCGTGGACCCGCTTCCGTGGGCGCCGCGGGACAAACGCTGAGCGCTACCCCTCGTCGAGCGCGAGACTCATGTAGGTCTCGTCGGCATAGACGCCGTCGATGCCGATCGCGCGCGGCTCCGTACCCCACGCCCGAAAGCCGACACGCTCGTACAGGGCTTGCGCTCCCGGCGTCTTCGCGCTGACGCCGAGGACCAGTCGTTCGACGCCCTGCAAGGAGCGGGCATGGGCGATGCCGGCTTCGAGCAGTTGGCGGGCCAGGCCGTGACGTCGAAGTGCGGGGGTGACGTACATGCCCCAGACGTTGGCCCGGTGCGCCGCCTTGGAGTGGCGGTCTCGAACCACGCCGACCGTGCCGACGAGCCCCGGTGCGAACGCCCCGAGAATGACGTTGGCGCCATCGGTGCGGCTGAGCTGTTTTCGGACAAAATCGGGGTCGGACGCCACGTCGTCGTGGGGCGATGCAAGGAACGCGAACGGGGAGTCGTCCAGCATTTCCGCCCGAATCGAGAGGTACGCATCGACGTCTGCCGGGGTCAGGAGTCGGATCGCGAATTCCATCCGTCCGTTGTACCTCGCGCGGAACGAGGAGATACGCACAACTCCCGTAGAATCGCGCGCATGGAATCCATTCCGCGTTGGGAAAAACAAAACTGGAACCCTCGCCGGGTCGCGCCGCTGGTCGGCTACGGCGTAGCGGGCCTGGTCCTGCTGGTCGGGTTGTTCACGAGCTACTACACCGTTGCGGCGGACGAGGAGGCGGTGGTCCTTCGGTTCGGGCAATACAACACAACGAAAGGTCCCGGACTGCACTGGAAGTTGCCGTACGGGATCGACGAAGCGATCACGGTGCCCGTCACCGAGGTGCGCAACCTCGAGTTCGGCTTCCGCACGGTCATGCCGGGGCGTCGCTCCAGCTACTCGCGGAACGAGGTCGAGGCACTGATGCTGACGGGCGACCTGAACATCGCCGACGTCGAGTGGGTGGTGCAGTACAAGATCAATGACGCCCGCGCCTGGCTGTTCAACGTGCGCGAACAGGAAGACACCATTCGCGATCTTTCCGAGTCGGTCATGCGGTCGGTTATCGGCGACCGCACCGCGACCGAGGTCTTCACCGGCGAGCGCGAAGCGATCGCGATCGGTGCCGCAACGCGGCTCCAGGGGTTGCTCGATCGCTACGGTCTCGGAGTCGACGTCATAACGATCAAGCTGCAGAACTCGGTTCCGCCGCCTCCGGTGCAGCCGAGCTTCAACGAAGTCAACGCTGCCCAGCAGGAGTCGCGTCGCATCGAGAACGAGGCCGAGCGCGAGTATCTCAAGGTCATCGAGGTTGCCAAGGGCCAGGCGAAGCGCGAGTTGGCGGAGGCGGACGGCTACGCCATCGACCGCGTCAACCGCGCCAAGGGCGATGTGGCTCGATTCAAGGAACTCGAGTCGGCCTACCGCCAATCCAAGCAGGTCACCCGACGACGTCTCTATCTCGAGGCGATGGAGCGCGTGCTACCGCGTGTCGAGCGCATCGTTGTGGCTGATGAAGGTGGCATCCTCAAGATGCTGCCCCTGGGAGCGACCAAATGAGCCCCAATAAACTGTTCTTCATCGGGATCGGTATCGTCCTCCTGATCATCCTTAATTCCGGGCTGTACGTCGTCCGTGAGTGGGAACAGATCGTCGTCACGCAGTTCGGCAAGCCGATCGGCGATCCCGTCACCGAGGCGGGCCTGCACTGGAAGACGCCGTTCGTGCAGGAGGCGAATCGCCTCGATCGCCGCATCATGATCTGGGATGGCGAACGCAACCAGATCCCGACGCTCGACAAGCGCTACGTCTACGTCGATACGACCGCACGCTGGCGGATCAACGATGCACTCAAGTTCATCCAGTCGGTTCGCAACGAGCGCGGCGCCCAGAGCCGTCTCGACGGAATCCTCGACTCGGCGACGCGCGACGTGATCGCGAAGCACCGGCTGATCGAGGTGGTGCGCCTCGGCGAACGGAAGTTGCCGTTCGATCCCGAGCAGAGCGGAACGTTCGACGAAGTTGTCCGCGAGACCGTGGACACCGGACGCGAGAAGCTCGTCGGCATGATCCTCGAGAGCGCGCGCATTCTGGCGCCCGAGTACGGGATCGAACTGATCGATGTGCGCATCAAGCGCATCAACTACGTCGACTCGGTGCGGCAGCAGGTCTATCTGCGGATGATCTCGGAGCGCCAGCGGATTGCGCAGCAGTTCCGCTCGGCGGGTGAGGGCCTCAAGCTCGCGCTGGAAGGAAAGCGCGTGGCCGACGAGAAGAAGATCCTCTCCGAAGCGTTCCGCGATGCGCAGACCGCGATCGCCAAGGCGGACGCCGATGCGGCTCAGATCTACGCCAAGGCGTTCGCCTCGGACCCGGAGTTCTACAGCTTCCTGCGTACGCTCGAGACCTACGAGAAGGTGATCGGGAACAACACGACCCTCGTTCTGGCTCCGGACTCCGACCTCTACCGGTATCTCTCGGACTCCGAGCTTCTCGAGGACGAAGACTAGCGGCCGCGCAACCTGCGGAAGAACGCGCGGCGCGCTTGCTTGAAGGCGCGCCGCCGCGTCTGGATGCGCTTGCGGAACTGGGTGCGCAGCGGCGGCGTGAGCGTGTAGGAGCCGTCGCTCTCGCCGGCCAGGCCAGGTTCCGGCGCTCCCTCGTTCTCGGCCATGGCCGTTTCCAGTCCCTCCGCGAGGTGGGGCAGGCCGTAGGCGCGCGCGGCCTTGATGTACTTGGGGATGCCGGCGAGCGTGCGAGCGCGCTTCTTCGGGCCGACGTAGCGCATCCCGCGGTCGCCGCACTCGTCGAATTCGTTCGCGATCCGGAGCAGAACGACGTCCCGCTCGGTTTCGGAGATGTCATCGGGCACGCGGGCGGTGTCGAAGTGCTGGTACCGATGCACAAGTGCTTCGGCGGCCTCACCGATGGCTTCCCGCACCTGGGTTCGCCGGTCGGGGACCGACGGAAATGCTCCCTGCTCGTAAGCCGCGTGAAGCAGGCCTGCGAGAACGATGTCGATGGGCGCGCCCTCGCGGTCGAGCGCGCTGGCCGTACCGATCAGATGCGAGACGAAGGGCCGCCCGCACGCCCGGTAGCGTCCGGCAAAGATCTGCGTTGCGAACGTGTATCCGCGGCGGACGCGCTGACGCTCCTCCAGCGAACGGGGTTCGAGCTGTTCGAGCAGTTGGACAATTGTCTGGGCGAGCTGCATGACGGTAGGATGTCGCCATGAGAGTAACGGTGGCGCACGTCCCGCGCGAGCGATTCAGCTCGACCCAGGCCTCTCTCGAGAGTGTGATCGCGAACACTTCCTGCCCGCACGAACTTGTCTGCGTGGATGGGGGGTCTCCCCCCGAGGTGGCCCGCTACCTGCGAGCGCGTGCCCACGAAACGGGCTTCCGCCTGATCCGCACCGAGTGCATCCTGAGCCCGAACGAGGCGCGCAATCTGGCGCTCGCCGAGGTGGAGACCGAGTTCGTGGCGTTCGTCGACAACGACGTCACCGTCGACCCCGGCTGGCTCGAGAAGCTTGTCGCCTGTGCCGACGAAACCGGCGCATGGATCGTGGGCCCGCTGTACATGATCGGCCCTCCGGGGACCGACGTCATCCACATGGCCGGCGGAGACATGGGGATCGACGAGGGCAGCGGTCGTCGCATCTTTCACGAGAGTCATCGCTTGGCGAACGAGCGGCTCTCCGAGCACAAGGCGGAGATGCGTCGCGAGCCGGTGGACATGGTCGAGTTCCACGCGATGCTGGTGCGCCGCGAGGTGTTCGAGCGCTTCGGCCCGATGGACGAGAAGCTGCTTAGTGCCGACGAGCACGCCGACTTGTGCCTGCTGGCCCATAAGCACGGAGGAACGGTCTATTTCGAGCCGGAATCCAAGGTGACCTACACGCCGTCGCGCCCGAAGGGACCCGGCGACCGGGCCTTTCATCTGCTGCGCTGGTCACCCGACTGGAACAATCGGACCCTCGACCACTTCGCCGAGAAGTGGGATCTCGATCGTCAGAGCCTGCGGCAGCAGTGGCGCTGGCTGACCAAGCACCGTTTGGCGATCTATCGTCGGTTCGGCTCGCTGGATCCCGTGATCCGGCCGTTGGTCACCTGGCGCGAGCAACGCAAGCGCGCCCGCGCCCGCGCCTAACGGTGCGCGACGCGCGGGTAGATGACGCGCCCACCGATCCGCGTGCCCTTGAGGGCCTTGAGGATGCGGTGCACGTGTTCCGCGGGCACGGCCACGAAGGTGACCTTGTCGAGAATCTTCACGCGGCCGATCGCTTTGCCCGGTAGGCCGGTCTCGCCGGTGATGGCGCCGACGACGGCGCCGGGCCGCACGCGGTTCCAACTTCCGACCGGCAGCACGATCTCCACCATGTCCTCGCCATCGGCGTCCGCGAAGCTCTCACGCTCCGGTTCGGCTGCCACGTAGAGCGGGGCCTCGCCCCACGCCAGGCGCGCCGCCGCGGCCGCGAGGTCGGCCAGTTCGGTCCCTTCCTCGCGCTCCATCCCGATGAACATGTTGCGGAACGGTCCGAGGTCCGAGTCGAGCATGTCCCGAATGGCAGTCTGGAACTTTTCGCGCCGACGATCGGTGAGCTCCGAGCGGCCCGGGATCTTCATGGGCTTCATGTCCTGCCCGCTGAAGCGCTCGATCGAACGCATCATGTTGCGATCGCGCGGGTACCAGAACGAGATCGAGCGGCCCTTGCGTCCGGCACGACCGGTGCGGCCGACGCGGTGCACGTAGACCTCCTGGTCGCGCGGGAGGTCGTAGTTGACGACGAGTCCGATGTGATCGACGTCGAGCCCGCGCGCGGCGACGTCGGTCGCGACCACGATGCTCGTCTTGCGCTTCTTCAGGCGGCCGACGACAGCTTCGCGCTGCACCTGGTTCATGCCGCCATGGACGCACTCGGCCTGGTAGCCATGGCCCTGCAGGTGCTCCGCGAGTTCCGCGGTCATCCGCTGCGTGCCCGCGAAGATCAGGACCGCTTCGTACTCCTCCGCCTCCAGCACGCGCTCGAGCGCTTCGTTCTTTTCACCGCGGCCGACGCGAATCGCGAACTGCTCGATGTTGTCCACCGTCAGCGTTCGCTGCTTGATCTTCATGTCGACCGGGTCTTTGAGATGGCGGTTCGCGATGCGGCGAATCGGCCCCGGCATCGTCGCCGAGAAGAGCGCGATCTGGCGCTCGCTCGGCGCGTGCTCGAGAATCCACTCGACATCCTCGAGGAAGCCCATGTTGAGCATCTCGTCCGCCTCGTCGAGTCCGAAGAAGCGCACCGAGTCGAGCGAGAGCGTCTTGCGCTTGAGGTGGTCCGCCACGCGACCGGGAGTTCCGATCACGACGTGGACGCCGCGGCGCAGCGCCTTGAGCTGGATGTGCATCGGCTGTCCGCCGTAGACCGGCAGCACACGCACACCGCCGGAGCCGATGTGGCGACCGTACGCGCGCACCGCCTCGGCCACCTGCATCGCAAGCTCGCGCGTCGGCGTCAGGACGATGGCCTGCACACCTTTCGCTTTCGGGTCGAGCCGCTGCAGCAACGGCATGGCGAACGCGGCCGTCTTGCCCGTTCCCGTCTGCGCCTGCCCGACGAGGTCACGGCCCTCCAGCAGAGGGGGGATGGCCCCCGCCTGAATGGGGGTCGGCGATTCGTAGCCGAGCTCCTTGACCGCCTTCAAAAGAGGGGCGCTGAGTTTGAGGTCGGTAAAGAGGAGTTCGGGTTCGGTCGTGCTGCTCATGAGTGAAGCCCCGCACCGTACAGGCAGACCGAGGCGCGACCTAGCGATGGCGGCGAGAGCGATGATGGCGCGGCTGGCGATACCGTTGTCGGGAGCCTCGGTAGCTCCCGCCGGACGAGCGACCCGGGCGATCGAGCACGTACTCGCGGGCCACGGCCGAGCCGACCTCCTCCAGTAGCGTGAAAAACGTTGCGCAGCCGCCCAATACAAAGGGCAGTGCCAAGATCAGGATCCGTCGCATCCACATGATTCTCGTCCTTCCATCCGCATCGTGCGGCACCGTTTCAGACTGGATCGAGCGTTCCGAGTTCCGGTCAAAATTATGTCTCAGCGAACGCTCGGATCTGCAGCGGAGATGGGGTTGGGACGCGGGGAAGGGGTTAGACTCCCGCCGATGTCTCGCTGGATCCTCTGCCTTTTCATGCTCTTCGGGTGTGCCTCACAGCCGGAGGGACTGGTCGAGCGCGAGTACGGCGATGTCGGTTCGATCAAGTCGTACGAGCTGTTCGTGCCGTCTCGACGACCGCGTCGCGCACCGCTCGTCGTGGCTCTGCATCGCTTCACGGACAACGGGAAGTCGATGGCGAAGCTGACCTCATTCCATGAGTTGGCGTCCCGCGAGGGATTCGTGGTGGTCTATCCGAGCGGTCCCATGCGGCGCTTCGAGGCGTTCCACGATGACGGTCGCGACGATGTCGCCATGGTGCTCGCTGTCATCGAGGACGTGGCGAAAGCGGTGAAGATCGACCGGCGCCGCATCTACGTGACCGGCGCATCGAACGGTGCGTTCCTGACCCATCGATTG
>Ga0070729_10004999_pt1 | contig 14000 bp, 15 predicted proteins | sample tdDd472_FD_66725 | JGI IMG/M metagenome (GOLD analysis project Ga0070729, IMG submission 66725) | Marine sediment microbial communities from the Atlantic coast under amendment with organic carbon and nitrate - tdDd47.2 | ecosystem: Environmental > Aquatic > Marine > Coastal > Sediment | place...
ACCCCCACGGCGGAAAAACGCCTCACCGTGATGCAGACGCTGGATACCCTGGGCGCAGGGTTCCAATTGGCGTCCCACGATTTGGACATTCGTGGCGCCGGCAATTTGTTGGGCGAAGAACAGTCCGGTCATATCCGCGAAGTGGGGGTGGAGCTGTACCAACAGATGCTTGAAGAAGCCGTGGCCGAAGCCAAGGGCGCGGTCACAGGCGAAGGCACGCCGCAAGAAGATTATTCCCCACAAGTCAGCATCGGCATTCCGGTGTTGATTCCCGAAAGCTATGTCTCAGACCTCAATCTGCGGATGGAACTGTATCGCCGTGTGGCACGTCTTGCCGACGATCTAGAATCAGAAACCTTCGCGGCAGAGATGATCGACCGTTTCGGCAAGTTGCCCGGTGAGGTGGAAAACCTTCTTCAGACGGTCACCATAAAACGTTTGTGCCGCCGTGCGCACATCGACAAGATCGACAGTGGGCCGAAAGGGGCCGTGGTGTCGTTTCGCAACAATGAATTCCCCAACCCTGCGGGTTTGATTGAGTACATCACCGATCAGGTTGGCACCGTTAAATTGCGCCCCGATCACAAACTGGTCATCAAACGTGCCTGGAACGGCGGTATGGATCGGCTTAAGGGGGTGACCACCCTGGCGCGCACCCTGGCGGATATCGCCGCCGTTGACTAAACGCAAAATACATTGCCTTAGGTCTCATGGCACTTAAAAGTTGTATTTTTATCTTCCCAACAACACAATCTTGTTTGAAAATCGTCATGCACATGAACATGGCGTAAAGGGGAAGTGCAAATGGGTGCATGGTGTGAAGCAATGGTGGAGGCATCCAAAGCGTTCTTTCGCTGGATTTTTCCTGAACAAATTGAAATTCCGGATTGTGTGCGGCACCTGTTGGAAGCGCTGTATCCCAATATAGATTGGGACACGGTCAAGTTTTATGATGGCAAGCCGTTTTTTGCCAAATTCAACGCCATTTTGGGCATCACATTGCCGAATTTTTACGGTGTTCACGGCATCAAAGTTTACTTCGCCGCCGGTCAATATGATCCGTGTACGTGCGACGGTTTGGAAACACCTGTCCACGAAGCCTACCACGTCCAACAATATCGTGAGCTGTTGGACGGTTATGGCCTTGGCTTTTTGCGGGCCTTTACGATTGCCTATTTGGCTGGGTCTTTGCGGGGTGGCGGGTCCGGCCATGACATGGAAGGCGCGGCGCACACTTATCATCAACGGTTTACAGCGTGTTGCACGGGATCGCCGTGTGATTGTTCGACCGACCCGCCAACATTTGACCAAACCGTGATTGATGATTTGCTGGCCGCATGCCCGGATTTGGTGATCACGGATACCGGCAAAAGCTTTTGGGAACTGATGTTTGACGCCACACCCGGTGCCCAATGGCTGTGGGATAAAGCCACGGAGCTTGCTGTATGGGCGTGTACTCTTGAACGCAGCGATATCCAGATTGAAATTGAACCCGGCCAAGCACCGGGTTTGAACCAACAATCCTCCAGCGCCATCGGCAAGTGGATTTTGATGTGCAGCGCCTTTGGCTTTTGGTCGTTGGTGATGAAGTTCATCGCCATTCTTTGGGCTGTCATTTGGGGGCTTATTTGGACGGTCATCACCATCATTCTTGCGGTTTTGATTCCGCTTGTCGAACTGATCTTGTTGATTGTTGATGGCATCTTGTGGGTCATCACCGGCATTGTGTGTGCGCTTGAATGGCTGTGGAACAAATTCAAGGAAATCCTGGTGGCCATTTGCGATTGGGCTTTGGATCTGGAACAGCGTTGTGCGGAATGGCGCACGGAACGCGAACAGGTTTGCACGGAACGTGAAGATCAAGGCTACAACGAATGCGCGGAAGAAGAAGACCAGGGCTACAACGAATGTGCGGAAGAAGAAGACCAGGGTTACAACGAATGTTGTGATTGGGCGCCGTGTTCGTGGTTTTGCAACGCTTGGGTCTGGGTGTCCAATATTGTGTGTGTGGCGTGGACGTGGGTGTCCAACATCGTTTGTGTTGTGTGGACGTGGGTGGCCCATGTTGTGTGTGTGGTGTTTACTTGGATCGTCAGCCGAATCTGTGCAGCCTTCACCTGGGTGGTGACGGGCATGACCTGTTGGGCGCGGTAGGGAGATCCACGATGAGCGATGAGATGAGCAAAGAACAGACAGATTCCCCCAAGCGCAAGGCCTGCATGCCGTGCAAAATGATTGCATTTTTTATACTTGGATTGGCCGGGTACGGGCTATACAGCTTGATCGAGCGTTTTGTATGGGCGTCTTAACGTTTGCGTCGGGTGGTGATTTGGGCTTTACGCGGCGGCCGCATCCAAAAGCCGTGTGAGGATTTCCGGTGGTTGAGCCCCTTGCAGGGCCAGTTCACCGTCAATCAAAAAACACGGTACGCCATTGACGCCAAGACGATGGGCAAGGGAATTTTGTTCCTGCACCCATGAAACATCCATCGTGCTGTCCAAATACGTATCCAGTGCACCGCTTTCCAAACCGACGGAACGACCGATGGCCGACAGTTCATCCAGTTCACCGATATTTCGGCCTTCTTGAAAATAAGCGCGAAACAGGCTTTCCACCACGGCTTCGGCCAAGCCGTGTTCGTTGGCGTAATGCACCAAACGGTGAGCACTGACGGTGGATGGCGTGTGTTGAATGGTGTCGAATTGAAAATCGATTTCTTCGGATTGGCCGGTGGCTTCCAATGCGCCCAGTAAGCGGCGCACGCGTGCCTCAGTGCCGAATTTGTGTAACAGATAGGCACTGCGTTCCATCCCGGCCGGCGGCATGTCCGGGTTGAGCATGAACGGACGCCAGTTCAACGTTGCGCTGATGGTCGAACGTTGCCCCAGCGCGCGCTGCAAACGCCGCTTTCCAATGAAGCACCACGGGCAAATGGGGTCGAAATACACGTCAATGTCCATAACGGTTATTCTTTCATGCCTGGGCGCAAACGTCGAGAGCCCCCCTTTGTTCACCAAGGTGCTTATGGGGGCGTTTTTGCATTTTGAATGTGTTTTGTGTTTTTGGGTGACGGCTTGCTAAGATGGCCCCATGCCGTTGCCAAATTCAATTCCACTGAATACAGCCATTTCCCGCGCGTCCATTCATGACGGACGTGCGCGGTTTCGTGAAATTGTCGATGCTTTGAACACAGATCATGGTCAGGACCTGCCTGATGCACGCATGACGGAATCCTTTTTCGCCCCACTGAGGGATGAGCCCCAAGCTGAGGGGGCACATGTCGATACTTCACGGTGCCTGGACGATGTCAATGTGGTGGCCGTGCCGGGATTTTTGACCGAATGCGTGGCGTTCTTAAGCGATTGTCTGACCGATGGATTGGCGCATTTGGAACGCTTGGGGGCACGGACCTCCATCGCACCGGTGGCGGGGCGAGGCGGGTGTGCGCACAATGCGCAAAAACTCCGCGATCATCTGGATGCTCAGCCAAACCGCAGTACACGCCGCACCATTTTGGTGCCCATGTCCAAAGGGGCCGCGGATACGTTGGAAATGTTGACCCTTTATCCTGAAACGGCCAGCAAGCTCGACGCCATTGTATCCTTGGTGGGGTGTGTGTGTGGTTCCCCCTTGGAGCAATTGGCGCCGAACTGGTTGAAATGGGTGGAACGTGTTGTGCCCATGCCCACGTGCGCGCGTTTTTATGGGGATGCGGTGGTGGATTTAAGTCCAAAAACTCGCACAGAATTTTTACAACACTTCACCATGCCCCAAGGCCCCAAGATCTACAGTCTTGGTGCAGCCGTGGGGGAAATGGGAATGTCGGCAGGGATGATGGCGCCGCATCGGGCATTGTCGCGTATCGATCCGCTGAACGATGGGCAGATGTTGTTGCGTGACCAAATTTTACCTGGCGCATGCTTTCTGGGTGCACTCAACTGTGATCACATCGCCACGGCCATGCCATTTAACCGCAACCTGGCGTGGATGGCGCGGTTCGTGACCAAACACGTCCTCAATCGCAATGCTTTTCCCCGTGAAATCATGCTTGAGGCCATCGTGCGCCAAGTTCTTGAGGATATTGATCCTTAGATTAAATTCACAAGTCGAGCGTATGGAGCGTCAGAAGAGAAGATACCTCAAGTCATGAGAAACTCTGTGAACCATCCTATGAAAACCCTTCCAGTCGTTTTGACGATCTTGTCCCTATTGAGCTTGGGGGGCTGTGGTGGCGGGCAGAATATCTATGCCGCGCCGCTTGGTGATTTTGAACAGGCCGTCAATCAAACCGGACATGCCGTCATTGTGTACGATGGCTTGGAACGCAAACTTGCCCATCTTGGAAGCCTCAGTGCCACAGCTTTGGAACCAAGTGCCGTGATTGCTTTCAATACGGCGAAGTGCCGAACGGGCAAGACGGCGGCGGGGTGTGTGCTTATGGGGGGGGACCAGCAGCCGTTGTTTGTTTTTTCCGATACGCCGTCCAAAACCATGCAAATGATGGAACGCATCGAAACGTATGCTGCTTTGTTGGCGGATGTGGCGGGGGCGGTGAGTGCTGAAGAACTCCACGCACGCCAAAAAATTGCCGATCGGGCTTTAAGCAGATTGAAAAATGGCTTGGGGGCATTGAGGGATGGACAAGCTGAACGTGGATTGCCTGATTTTAAGTCCGATGCCATGGATGCATTGACCGATGCGTATCTGCAACGTCAACGGCGCAAGCTGCTTACAGCGCTGGTTAAGGATGCCGATCCGGTGATTCAGGACGGGGCCAAGGCACTGGGGGCGGTGCTTGAAGATACACAAGCCAGTTTTATTGAAACCCAGGCCTTTCGGATCGATCTTCAAGTGCAAAATTTCAACAATCTGGGATTGCTTTTGAAAAATGCCACAGGGGCGACGGCCACGGCCGAAGCACAAGTGTTGCGTCGTGAGGCATTGGAACGTTTGGTTCGTGACAGTGCGCAAGTGCAGGGCGTGGCGCAAATTGGCGTGATGGCTTCGTTCGACGATATGGCCAAAGCACATAGCGATTTGTTGCAGGTGTTGGAATTGTCTTCATCCGATATCGGCATCGCCATCGAAGCAATCCAAGCCTTTGCCGCATCATCGAAAAAAGCATCCGATGCTTTCAGTGTGCTCCAGGGAATCATGTAATATGGCTGACAATCTTGACACCATCACAAAAAACATCAGCCGTATTGGGGTGCAGGCCGACAAACTTCAGGCCTTGTCCGCGCAGGCGCGCGCGGCGGGTCAAGAAGACAAGGCACAAGATTTGGCGACCCAGGCAGTTCTGCTGATGGCCAAAAAGGCCACCCTTCATATGCAGCGCCGTAAAATCGTCACCTCCAGCCCTGCTTGGCAGCAATTGATGAAGCATCTTGATGATTTGGATCAAAAGGCCGCGGCGACAAAAGCGGATATGGAAAAGGCAAAAGACACGGTGGAAACGGCAAAAACCGTGATTGGGGCGTTGGGTAAGGTGTTGACGGTGTTGTAAATGCAACAAGGCCCCCGTTTGGGGGCCTTTTGCTTTTGTTTATTTGGCTGCAAGCATTTCATCGAGCAGGCGCAGCACTTCGTGGGACGGTGCTTCCACCAGTGCGATTTGTTCCAGCGCACCTTCCAAATCGTGATTTTGGAATTTCCGCGCGGCTTCGATGCCATGGGAATGGACCTGGGCGTGGGGACCGGGCAGAGCCCTGAACGCCGGGTGGTCCTTGATGGCGGGGTCGGTGACGGTGTTGGCCCATTTGCCCAAACGGCAGTGATTGTGGTCTGCCAATTCGTCTGGGTTCAAGGTTTGGCGGCCGATGACCATTTCGGCCAGTTTCTTTTTCCAGATCACATGGTCCGATTTGGCGCGTTGAACGGTGGCGTTGGGCACTTGCATGCTCATCACATCGTCCATGTCGGCGGTGATGTCTTGGTCGGCGGTGTCCATGGCATCGACGACTTTGTCGATGGATTCGACATTTTTTGAAGCCATCTGCGCAATCACGGATATACCTTGACTGACTTCGTTTGACGCTTCGGTCTGTTGCGCCAAAACGTTGGCGATTTCCGCCATGCGTTGGGTCACATCGGTGACACGGGTTGAAATGGTGTCCATTTCGTTCCCAGTGGCCTGGATGACCTCACGCCCTTCGGCGACGGCATTGGCCCCGTCTTCCATGGATTTCACGATGATGTTCATTTCCGCACGTAAATTGTCGATACGTTTGGTGATTTCTTCGGTCACATGGCTGGTTTGATTGGCAAGGTTTTTCACTTCGCTGGCCACCACGGCAAAACCTTTGCCTGCTTCACCCGCGCGTGCGGCTTCGATGGTGGCGTTGAGCGCCAAAAGATTGGTTTGTTTGGCGATGCCGTCGATTTCACCAACCATATCGCTGATTTGTGACGCGGCGGTTTGCAAAGTGTCGACTTTGGCGGCGGCGTCTTCGACTGCGCCGGCAATGGTTTCCATGGTGGTGACGGAACGATCCGCCGCTGCTTTGCCCGAACGGGATGCTTCAAGCGCATGCTCAGCTTCGCCGGCGGCAGCTTCTGAATTGCTGGCAATGTCTTTGACGGTGGCGACCATTTCTTCGGTTGCGGCGGCAATGGATTGGGTGCGGTGATCGACCTCGCGGACATCACGGGTCATGGAGGCGGCGGCAATGACCGCATCGTTCAACGCGATAGAAATATCAACCATGCGCGCCAAAGAACGGCCGCCAAAGTTCATCATTTTATCTGCCACTTGACGGATCATGCGTCCGATCGAGGACGTGCCCTCCGGGACTTCGATGAATGCACCAGCTTCCAATTTTGTCAGCGCGTCTTCAATATTTTCACCCGTGTCGTGTGTGTGTTCTGTCGTGAATTGGTCCATACCCCCCCCCCTTGTGTTTTCAATCATTAATCATCAGACATAATAGAATACATGCATACGTAATAATACGTATTAAATCGTACTTAATACGAATGAGAATCGTACTTAATATGAATAAAATAGGCACCGAGAGCCCTTGCCCGGATACGCGGTGGGTGCTATCAGGTCTCACATGAAGGATGGGTGGCCGAGTGGTTGAAGGCACTGGTCTTGAAAACCAGCAAGGGTTAACGCTCTTCGTGGGTTCGAATCCCACCCCATCCGCCAAATACCGCCGATAGCGCGGCATTTGGCGACGTCTATTTATTGCACGCATGAACTTCTCACCACGGCTTGTGCCCGCATCGCTCGGGCAGAACGAAGGTTGCCCCGATGTTCACGGACGGATTTGGATTCGAAGAATCAGGAGCTCACGGGGAAAGGCCATGACGAAAACCTTGTTGAGCGAAGTGGCCTATGCGATGGAGGCGCCGAAGTGCCTGCTGCCACACCTGCCATATTTGCTTCAGGACTTACCGTCATTGAGCGGCGCCGAAGACGAGGTCGTCGAGGTGCTGGGCGAAGTTGGCTTCCCAAGTGGCGGCACTGTTCTGGATCTCGGATGCGGACGAGGCGACATAGCGATCCGGGTGGCGAGAGCTTTCGATGCCGAGGTCACAGGCGTTGACGGTCATCTGCCGTTTATCGAGATCGCGCGGCAGTCGGCGAAAGAGGCGAGGCTGGAACAGCGTTGTAGATTTGTCGCGGCCGACCTTCGCAAATCGCTTGCCCAACCAGCGCGCTTTGATGCCGTTTTGATGATCGCGGTCGGACCGGTACTCGGCAATTCTGCCAAGACCATAAGTATGCTTCGCGCCGTCGTGCGCGAAGGTGGCTGGATTATCATTGACGATGGATATCTGGAAGATGGCGTGCCCCCATCAGCGGACTATGGGGATTATCTCGAACGCGAGGCGACGGAGGCCGGGCTGACACGGTTCGGCGATGTAATCGTTGCGCGGCGGATACGCAGCCCTGCCGTAAAGTCGTTTAATGCGCTTGCTCTAGAGACCATTCCCAAGCGCGCTGCGGCACTCGCAGAACTGCATCCGGAGCTAAAAGAGGCGATCAACCAGTATGTTGCTAGACAGATTGAGGAAGTTGCCCTGATGGACGGCCCGTTGGTTTCTACACTGTGGGCGATCCGGAAGACTGGTGCTTGAATTTACACGGCACATGGCCTCAAAGTCCCTTGTTCCGAATGTGCCGGACAAGCTGGCGTAGTTCGGTGGCATACCGCAACGTAGAGTTCAGCGATGTTTCGTAGCGACGAGTTGTGCTGGGGCCCTTTTGGCGTTGTGGATTTCTTTGACTTGAAAAGTAAAGGTGCCGCCCTAACTGTTAGGGCAGGGCGTGATCCGGGGGCAAGAAGACCGGGGAAAATATAGACATGATGTATCACTGCATTGGCAAATTGCGTGCCCGTCGGCAACGATTTCAGCGTCATTGCATGATGTGTGGAGTGGCCATTGTGATCTTGGCCGGCGTTATGGGTATGGCTTTAGGTTAAAAACCTTCGTCTGCGCTATAAATTGAACGCAGACCTCACGGTTTGAGAAAACAACTTCATAATACGAAACACATCTTCCGTTGCTTTTTGAAGCTGATCGGTGAAGGTCGCATCTGTCGGTGCGTCTTTGAGAGAAGCCGATAAATCCTGACCACGGTTCAAGTTGACGATTTTCTGCCCGCCTTCCGACAGGCTTACGGTGTCTTGAACGGTGCGTTGCGATGTTTCCGCCGCATCTTTGGGGGTGTTTTCGGTCGTGGTGCTGGGGGCCGATTCGACACGACGGCCATAACTTGCGGCCTGTTCAAAGGCCGCCCGTGCGCTGTTTTGCTGTACATCAAGTGTTGTCATAATGGCTGATGTTAGCACGTTTCATGCAAAAAAGCTTTGGGATGTTTTGTCATATGAAAAGCCCGACAGCCTATAGGGACTGTCGGGCCGGTCATTGTGTTCATTTTTGTGCGGTATTTTGTTTTATTTTAAGTCTTTATAGGCCGCTTTAAAAGCGTCCCGATCGTTATCGGTTTCAAAATACACCGCCACCGACTTTTGCCTCAGTTGGGTGGAAATGGCTTCGATATCCACGTCCCATTCGCCTTGGCAATTCGCCTCCAACCAATCTTCAATAACGTTGATTGGTGCAGAGGTTTTGAATTTGATTCCTGTGTGTAGGGTCATCTCATATCACCTCTGATTTGAAACAATCCCTCAAGATTTACAAATTTTTTTTAGGTCCTTCAAGTGACTGAAACCGGTATTTTGAAAAGTTTATTGCGGCTTCAATTTATGCTGGTGCTTCCCTCAAATGGCACAACTTCAATGCTGGATTCGGCGGCTTGTCCATTGCGGTCCAACAGAGCATATTCGTCAATGTCGCCGACCATGACTTTTTCGCGCATATCTGCCAGAAACGATTGAGCTTGTGTTTCGTTGGGCAAACTTGCATCGGAATTTTTTGCCAACCCCACCACGACCATATTCCAGTCCGTATTTTGTGCATCCGCAACTTCGCGCACGGACTGAAATGTCATGCCAGGTGCCACGGGTTGATGAGCATCAAACAAAACCTGGACCACAATTGTACCGTCGTCATGGTCGGCTTGCAAGGTTGGGTCAATGGTTCCGATGCGCACAAACACGTACAGCATCAGATGTTGAAAATCGGACAGCACACATTTTTGGGTGAGGTCCTCAAAACTGTCTGCATTTAGGGTGCTCATCATAAAACTCTCAAAATTAAAAATTTCCGTTCCGGATAATTGGGGGGAACGTGTGAAATGTCCAGGGGGGAGAGCTTACGAATTGTTAACCCGAAAGGGGTATAAACAATTGTGAATGAAGGCGAATGGCATTTGAAATGCTTAACCCTTTGCGCACAGAAGTGCGTAATCTTAAAAGACAGGATGTCGAACCATGAAGCTTTTTAAATCGCTCTTTGGGTTGGCTTTTGCGCCGTTGGCGTTGACCATGTCAGCCGTCGTTCCCGTATCATCATCACACGCTGCCGAATTGCTGGCTCAGTCTGAAATTGCCGCCGCACCACCGGCGCTTTTGCGCCTGGAAATCAACAGCAGCTGTGGCGAAAACGGCGCGGTGTTTAAAGTCACCAACCGCGGCGGCAAATGGCCGCGCACTGGGTTTCTGAAAATCTTTTATGCCGATGACAAATCGTTGATTGGGCAGCGTCGCTTGCGCTTGGCCGACAATCAGCGGGTTTCATTTGTGGTCAAGGACAAGATTATGTCGGGTCGGCCCGTCGCCGTGTGGGTTGAACCGCAATGGTACAAGCGTGACTTTGAATTCGATGCATCCATGAATTGTGATCGGTGAAGGCGTACGAACGTTAGTATATTGGATAAAGGGTCTCCATTAAGGGGGCCTTTTTACATTTAAGATGTTGGGGGAATAGATGGTTTGTCATCTGGAAATGCAGGTGAAAATCCGTCTAAAGTGGGACTCATGAAAGCAACCTTGACGCCATCGCCATCTTCAGCCGCTTCGTCAAGTGACGAGGCCGCCATGAAGGATGCCGCATTGCCGCCAGAAAGGGTCTTGGTTTCGGGCTATGGCGAAGCAGCGGTGTTGTTCAATCCCGAAACCGAAACTTGGACGGCAAACCGTCACGCGGTGCGTGTTGAAAGCCTGTTTGAAGGCGGGATTAATGATGAACTGACGCGCCTGACCGGACTGGCCATTGAAAGTGGGAAGGTGATGACGGCGACGTTGTCATTGCCGACACTTTCCGGTCAGGTGGTTTACCAGGTCAATATGATCCCTCAGGTGATGGGCAACCACGTCTTGTATCTGTTTCACGATCAAACTTTAGACAAAAACTTGCGCGATGCCTTGATTGAATCGCGTCAACGTTTCAAGGATTTGGTTGAAGTTTCCAGCGATTTTTCCTGGGAAGTGGGTGACGATGATCGGTTTGTGTTTGTTTCACGCACCGGTGCGTTGGGCTATGCGTCCGACGATATGATCGGCCACCGACCGGAAGAGTTCATCGTCGGTGCGGACGAATACGACCCAATTCCGTTTGTGGCCGATAAGCGGACTGAGGATGTGGAATTGTGGATGCACCGTGCGGACGGTGGTATGGCCTGTGTGGTTGTGTCGGCAATCCCGTTTTGTGACGATGATGGCGTACATCTTGGGGTGCGCGGAGTGTGTCGGGACGTCACCAATGAACGCGAACGGGCGGTGGCCCTGGCCCATGCCCACCAGCGTGAACAGGTCTTGGGCTACATCGTCAACACCATTCGTGACGAAATTAACCCCACGGACATGTTGGGGGCCGCCGCAGCGGCCACGGCCCGCGCCATGGGGGCCAGTGGCTGCCGCGTTTTGCGTATAGATTTGGGTGAAGGGGCGGTTGTGCGTTTTGAAACCGCTGCGGAATTCGGCTCAGGCGGACCGGGGCAATTTGGTGAGCATTTTTTGACGTTTTCCGCAGACGAGCCATGGTTGCGCGAAGAAGAAATTGAAGGTTGGCGGGTGATTGCCGCGCCATGTTTGCACGCGGGGGATATCAACGGTGTTATTTGCCTGTGGAAACGTGCTGATTGGAGCGACGATGATCGTTTGCTGATCAACGACATTTCCAATCAATTGGGCATTGCCATCGAACAAATTGAAAATCACGAAAGCATCGTGCGCTTATCGCGCACCGACGGTATGACCGGACTGTTGAATCGTCGCGCCTTTTACGATGAAGAACTGCCGCGCCACTTTCAACGTTTGGAACACGACGGGTCCAGCGGCGCATTGTTTTATGTGGACATGGACAATTTCAAATTGGTCAACGATGTGCACGGCCATCAAAAGGGGGATGAGGCGATCATCGCTCTGCGCGACCTTCTGCATGAATTCGTACGTCCCGGTGATGTGATCGCACGTCTTGGCGGGGACGAATTTGCGTTGTGGATGGACGGGATGGAGGCAAAAACCGCCGTGACGCGTGCCAAACAATTGTTGAACATGTCGCATACGTTGCGCACGTTTTCAGGGCATGAAGACAAGCCGTTGGGCATTTCCATTGGTATTGCGGTGTATCAGGCCGGTTCGGGCGAAGATTTGGAAAACATTTTGGCGCGCGCCGATACCGCGATGTATGAGGTTAAGCAAAAAAACAAAGGCGACTATAGTCTTGCACCGCCTTTTGAGACAGGAAACTGAACGTGTTCAAGGGGCTGATGAACAGGTTACGGGGCAAACCCATCGCGTATGGTGAGGCAAAGAAACTCGCCTCGCACAAAGACGTGAAGGTGCGCCTCAAACTGGCCAAGCGTGAAGATCTGGTGCCGGAAATTTTGTATTTCCTGGCCGAAGACCCATCACCGGAAGTGCGCCGCGCCATTGCCAAAAATGTCTCCACGCCGCGTCATGCGGATTTGCTGTTGTCGCGCGATAACGATGATGGCGTGCGGTTTAATCTTGCGGAAAAGATCGCACGCTTGATTCCGGGGCTCAATGACGCTGAATTGAACAAAGTTCAGGAATTGACGCACGAAGTGTTGGAATTGCTGGCCAAAGACCAGGCAACACGGGTACGGCGCATTTTGTCGGAAACCCTCAAAGACATTGCCAATGCGCCACCCGATGTCATCGGCAGGTTGGCGCGCGATGTGGAACTGGTGGTGTGCGCGCCGGTGTTGGAACATTCCCCGGTTTTGACCGACGAAGACTTGTTGGAAATCATCACATCAGGTCCGGTTTTGGGGGCGTTGAGCGCCATTTCCAAACGTGATGGCCTTGATGAAGAGCTCACGGATGCGATTTATTATACCAACGATGTCGAAGCCATTGGCGTGATGTTGAGCAATAAGTCGGCCCAAATCCGGGAAGACACATTGGACCGTATTGTCGAGCGCGCCCATGATATCGAACCATGGCATACGCCTTTGGTGGAACGGCCAAAATTGTCACGCCAGGCGGTGTTGCGTTTGGCGGAATTCGTGGCGGAAAAATTGCTTGATACGTTGTCGACGCGTACGGATATGGACGCGGATACGGCAGACGCCGTGCGCGAAGAATTTTCCCGGCGTATGGAGGCTGCCGAACGGTCCCGCACCCGTGATGAAGGCGGCCCGCCCGAAGACCGCGCAAAAAAACTTTTTGAACAAGACAAGCTCAACGATAAGGCCGTGCACGAAGCTTGTCAGGGCGGCGATGTCGCGTTCGTCAAAACGGCATTGGTGCTGAAATCGGGACTGGGATTGTCCATTGTCGATAAAATTCTCGATATCGCCAGCATCAAGGGTATTATCGCATTGTGTTGGAAAGCCGACCTGTCTATGTCAACGGCGGTTTTGGTGCAAAAACGCATTGCCAAGGTGAACCCGCGCGAAGTTCAAGGCAGTGTTGACGGTGATTATCCGCTTACGGAAGATGAAATGAACTGGCAGTTGGAATTCTTTCAAGATTCCGACTGATTGGCGTCGCTTTCACGGGCTTGTCGGGCGGCCCACTTGGCGTCCGAACGCCGCGCCCACTTATCCATCAATACGCCCAACCCATACAGCAGCGCACCGGGGACCAGTGCCAACACGGATAGGGCCGTGCCGGTGGGATCGGATGTCACTTGGATAAGCAATTTGTCCCAACCATAGACAAAACCCATGGTCAAATGGCTGAACACCGCCAAAGTGGCGCCGACCGCCATGAGGAGCCATCCGAAAAATTTGACGACTTGGGGCATTCGATCAACCTATGTGATGGAAAGGCACCCTTGACCATATCAGGTAGAGGACCACGGAGCGCACTATCGAGAGCGTTCGATATTTTAAGGGATATTGGCCAGGATGTCGTCGACATTTGTGCCCGATTTTTCGAGACTATCCTTGTAATCCATGTCGCGGACCAAGATGTGGCTTTGCAACCAACTGTACAAAAAATCGCGGATCTCTTCTTCCAAAACAGTCGATGGATTTTGCATATAGCGCCGCCGCGCATCCATCAGCTGTTCTTTGAGTTCCATATGGGTTTTTTTGTGACGCTGGGCATGTTCATAGCCGCACGCATCTATCAGCGCCTCTTCGCGGGCGAAATGGTAATTCGTGTAGTCCAAAA